>TARA_R110002153_G_scaffold13189_4_pt1 | contig 10912 bp, 6 predicted proteins | sample TARA_R110002153 | Tara Oceans TARA_R110002153 (sample SAMEA4398193) | marine metagenome | biome: Polar Biome; feature: [SRF] surface water layer (ENVO:00010504); material: water (ENVO:00002006), including particulate matter (ENVO:01000060) such as... | depth 5 m
GCTGAGTGTCCCACAATTTTTTATAGGCACCGTTTATAAGTAATAATTCGTTGTGATTGCCTTGTTCAAGGATCTGACCTTGACCCATTACTACAATTTTATCTGCATCGACTATAGTGGACAACCTGTGTGCTATAACCAAACTTGTATGGCCTTGTGATATCTCTCTGAGAGCGCTCAAAATGGCTTGTTCTGATTGGCTATCAAGAGAAGAGGTTGCCTCATCGAACACCATGATAGGTGGACGCTTCAATATTGTTCTGGCAATGGCTACTCGTTGTTTTTCACCACCTGATAGCTTTAGACCACGCTCGCCGACAGGGGTTTTTTCACCATCTGGTAATGAAGCTATAAAGGCGCGAAGATGGGCTAAGTCGATAGCCTGTTGAACTTCTGCATCAGTCGCATCTGGCCTTCCATAACGAACATTTTCTAATATAGTGTCGTTAAATAACACAGTATCTTGCGGCACTATACCTATGGCCTTACGCAAAGAGTGCTGATTGACCGCACTGATATCTTGCCCATCGATGCTGATACTACCTTTGCTAGTATCGTAAAATCTAAATAACAATTTTACTAAGGTGGACTTGCCTGAGCCACTTTCTCCCACCACTGCCACTTTTTGTCCAGGTAGAATATCAAAACTAATATCATGCAAAATAGTGCGCTCGGGGCGATAACTAAACTGCACTTGGTTAAAGGTTATTTTTCCTTGGCTGATAATTAACTCTTTGGCGTTTTCGTCAATTGGCACATTTGGCTGTTTATCTAACAGGTTAAATAGATTTTCAATATTCGCTAATGATCCGCGGATCTCTCGGTACACAAACCCCAAGAAGTTTAGTGGCATAAATATCTGCATAGTGAAGGCATTTATTAAAACAAAATCTCCAATGGTCATCTTGCCCTGTGCAACGTTATAAGCAGCCAATGCCATCATACTGGTCATAGCAATGGCGATGATTGACGCCTGACCGCCGTTTAATGCGAATAATGATAAACGGTTCTTACGCCTTGCGGTTTCCCAGTTGGCTAAGTCAGAGTCGTATCTGTTGGCTTCGTAGTTTTCGTTATTAAAATATTTAACGGTTTCGTAGTTCAGCAAGCTATCTATAGCTCTTGAATTGCTACTGGAGTCTGCTTGATTAACCTCGCGAACGTACTTAGTGCGCCAATCTGTTGCTTTCACTGAAAAGCTCACATAAATGACCACTGAAATCAAAATTATCAGCGCAAAACTTATTCCATAGTTGTAGAACAACACGCCAACAACAACGGCTATTTCAAATAATGTCGGAACAATATTGAAAACTAAAAAGCGCATTAAAAAACTGATGCCACTGGTGCCGCGTTCTATGTCTCTTGATAATCCGCCTGTTTGCCTATTGAGGTGGAATTCTAAGTCTAAATTATGTAAGTGGCGAAACACTTGTAAACCTAAACGGCGCATGGCTCGCTCAGTCACTCTTCCGAAAAGAGTGTCGCGGATTTCGCCAAACAATACATTCGCCAAACGCAACAGCCCATAGGCTGCCACTAAGCCAAAAGGCACCAGTAAAATGGCATTAGCCGGGGCATTTACATTAAGCTCATCAACTGTATATTTGAGAATAAAGGGTAGATAAATGCTGGCTGTTTTGGCGGCAATTAAACAAAGTAACGCTAGGCCTACTCTGCGTTTGAATTCAATTAAATACGGCCACAACTGGGAAAATATACGCCAGTTAATCGGTGTATCGTCATTAATGGGGTAACGGTTGTGACGCATGGTGTGAGTGTTCTACCTTAGGTGTTTAATTCAGATTGTTGGTTTGCTAGTCTATGATGCAGCGATTTCGCCCTTGTTTTTTAGCTTTATAAAGATTGGTATCTGCTTTGGTGATCGCTTGGTTAATAGTATCAGTCGCAGCAATTTGATGTAATCCAATACTAATAGTCACACTGAACGTTTTGTCATCATGTTTATATTGCGTTTCTGCAATTTTACGACGTAACTTTTCTGCCAATTGCATGCCTTGGTCACCGTTGGTTTCAGGTAGTAGCAATAAGTATTCCTCGCCACCCCATCTTGCCAGTGAGTCATTTTTGCGTAAGCAGGATTCAAAAATGGCCCCTAAATTTTTGATGACATCGTCGCCTTTATCATGACCATATTGGTCGTTAACCACTTTAAAGTGGTCGATATCACACATCATTACAGTTAAATCATTCTTGTAACGTTGACTACGTTCAAACTCATTCTGTAATCTTTCGCGCATTCCTCTGCGGTTTAATAATCCAGAAAGAGGATCTCGCATGGCTTGTTTTTCGTACTTTTGGCTCATTTCTTTGATCCGCTGAAATGAGTTTTGTCTTACATATTCATAGAGTGCAAATAAGCATGAAACCGTTAAAAACGAATACAGTAGTCTAGATTTAAATTCAAACGTATAGGAAGTTCCAAGCCATTCATTATTGGGATAAAACATTAAAATGCTAATCACTAAAACAAATAGACCAAGATTTCGGGTGCCTTTGCGCAGACCTCCAAAAAATAATACTACTGGTGGCACAATGTAAATCCACAGTGGGCCAGTACCATTTACCCCTCCGGTATACACTAGGTAAACCATTAATAACATAAGTGAACTAGTAACTAAATTTGCAGAGACATTGTAAGGATTGGTGATACGTTTTGAACGAAGAATTAAATGTGAACTAAAAAATATTAAGCAAGCTATTAATAGTACTGAACCAAGTATCCAGTCTTGTCTTATAAACGCACTCACTCCCATTAAGAACGCGAGAACGTAACCAATAAAACTAAACAAATTGGCAATAAAAATCCGTTGATTCTTTTCTGGGCCGTTAGTTTGCACTACCCCAGTATTTAAATGATTTAAAACAAAGCTTTTAAAATCCATAAACCCTGATTAATTATTCGGCAAAGCCGCAATATCCTTTTCAATTTGATTGGCTAAATTGACAACTAATGTTCTTAGTTTTTCAACCGCATGAGAATAGCCATCCTGCTTTAATTGCGATTCGAAATAGAATGAATGACTAGATGTAGCAAGTACTTTATTTTTAGCTGTTTTAAGATCATTTACTGACAACCAATAACGACCAGAACTGACAACAGTTGAAGCGTCTGTAGCATGAAAATGCTCTAATTTAATATTGATGGTTGTAGCTGCACCTATTGCTTCTGGAGATGACGAGGCGACATAATTTCGCTGGCTATTGGTATTCAAATCTTGCAGTAAAGCGTTGTAAAAAGAAGATCCCAATTCTTCAGCCCATACGTCTTGGCGAGAGTAATGTAGTTCGTATTCATCTACCTGGAGTACTAAATTTGACTGACGTAAATAATCGGCAATTTTAAGTGACTGCACAACTACTATAGGTTTTGCAACATCGCTTTTGGTATCCACTTTCTTCTGTGGGGTATGTAATAAATAATACCTCACATTTAAAGGTTCAGATGTGCAACTGATCAACAATATACATAAACAAATAGTGATTATTTTCATTTTAATTTATTGCTCCATCTTTGCTGTTTGCTTTAGCTTTGGGGATTAACCTAGGGCCGTTACCGTTGGTAAAAATCAAACTATTTGGTTTGCTATTTAGCTGCATCAACAAAGGTTGTAATTCCTTTAAGGTACTTTGCAATGACTGCATGGTGTGATTGAGTTCTTTGTAAGTTTCTGAATCAGCTGAATAATCTTGAGTTAAATTGGATATGTTTTCTAATGTATTTGTTAATGTGCTGCTGATTTTATCTTCTTGCACCGTATTAAGAAGGCGCTCAACAGAGCTTGCAGTAGCTTGCAGTGCTTGTGCTGATTGAGAAATTTGCGACAACATAGTATTGGCATTCTCAGAAATTTCTTTTAATTTGATTTCATTGATGTTGTCTAATATGGCAGTCACTTTGGAAGTAATTTCTGAAAATTCTCCCGTAATGGTCGGTATGACTTCATAACCCATTTGTCGTTGAGGTTTTAAAGGTGGGGCATCTGGATAATGTTGTAAGTCTACAAACAAGGCACCAGTCAAAAGGTTGCCAGTTTTTAAGGTAGCCCTTAACCCTTGTTCAATCCAAAGGCTGGTTTGTTTTCGAATAAAGGCTAAACCTATTGCATTATCTGGTTGCTGCACACGGCCAGGTTGAATACTAATTACTACCGGTATGTCATAACCTTGCTCTAGCAAGTCTTCTTGGGTGGTATCTAATGAATTAATCGCCAATACTTTACCTATTATTAGCCCCCTGTACTCAACGGGTGCACCTACTTGTAGACCACGTATTGTGTCTTTAACTAGGATGACGTATTCAGCGCTTAACTTAAAACGTTCCTCTGAAGCAGAAGCGTAAGATGGATGGATATCAAAAAAACTACGACCGTTTATTTGTTCACCTACTGGCATGCCTTCAGGAATACCGAATGTTACGCCATTGGTAAGTAATGTTTCTAAGCTACCTGTGCTGACTTTTACGCCACTGGCACCTAACTCCATTTGTACACCACTAATATCCCAAAACGTTGTATTTGAGGTGATTAACTTGTGATAAGGCGCTTCAATAAAGGTGTTGTAATACACAATTCGCTCTTTGAAGTTAAAATGGATGTCTTCAAACTCACCCACTTTTATGCCTTTATAAATCACTGGATCGCCTTTTTTATATGCGAATTCACTTTCACTATTCAAGGTGACATGCAGGCCGGGCGTACCTGCCGGAGTGACTGGTGGAGCCTCAAGGGCAACAAAGTCCTCACTCATCTGTTTGTCGATACCTGGTGCCATATTGATGTAAGGGCCAGACAATATTGTGCCTAAGCCTGATATGCCATTGAGTGAAACACTAGGAGAAACTATCCAGAATTGATTGTCAGAATGCAATATGGGAGCAACCTTTTTATGCATTCTGACGGTTACAACGACCCCACTTAAATCTTCAGAAAGTTCTATATCTCTGACCAAACCAATGTCCACATCGCGAGTTTTTATTTTAGTTTTCCCGGCTTCTAGTCCATTGGCTGTTTTAAATTGAAGGGTGATAAGTTGGCCTTGATTACTCCATTGGTAGTACACCATCCAGACCCCGATAAACAAGGCAACTATAGGCACCAGCCAAATTTTTGAAACTGTTCTAACAGGTTTCACTAAGGCTTCTTCAGGCAGAGTAGGTGGCTGCTGTTCCTGGCTCATATTGGTTTCTCTCTTGATGTTAATTTTTCTGCCTCATACCATATGAGTCTTGAGTCAAACGACATTGCCGCTAACATGGTACTTATCACTACACCACAAAATGCGAGTGCCGCGTGGCCTGGCAATATATTCATTACGTTGCCGAGTTGTATTAAGCTTACCAACACAGCAACGACAAACACATCTATCATCGACCATCGACCAACAAACTCGGTGAACCGATACCAAAACATTCTTTCACGAAAAGCATATTGCTGATTAGTTTGAACTGAATAATTTAACCAACACAAAATAATTATCTTCGCCACTGGGATTAACACACTGGCAATAAAAATAATAACTGCAATAGGGTAAGAACCCATTTTCCAGAGAATTATTACACCTCCCAATATTGTACTTGGGTCGTCGCTGCCTAAAACACTGGTATGCATTATCGGTAAAATATTAGCTGGAATATATAACAACGCTGATGTGAATAACCAAGCCCATGTTGTTTGAATACTGCGATTGCGATCAATAGCTATGTACTCATCTTCAATATTGCCAATTAGCAGTTGTTGAAGCTGGTATTTGTCTACATACAACAAGGTAATGGTCATAAAAAGTGTAAAAAGCAGGTAAGCGTAAAAGGACAACCCTATTCCTATGTCTGCCATCGACATTATTTTAATTAGGCTAACTAATACTCCAATTAAAAATATTTCAGCCATGGTCCAAGGGAGTAATTTAAATAACGCCTTTAACAGCCATTGTTCATGTTTTTGGTGCAAACCTAAGCCAAGTGGTACCAGTAAATATAATAAGCTTATTAAAACAAAAGCGGGAAGAATTAACATTGCAACCGCTTGTATTAACGCAAGCAGCCCATAATCTTTTTCAACTAAAATCCATAGGCTACCCATAATATCAATGGATTGAGTTTGACCATTGACACTGAAAGACAGAAATTCAAATGGTAGGGATGCAAACAAAAATATAAGGGAAGTAGTCGCCAAAGCAATAATACGCTGCGACGCATTGTTATGGTAAACAGTTAGCTGCAATCCACATCGAGGACACATAGCCGCTTGCTTATGAGACAATGTAGGCAACGTAACTTTATAGTGGCATTCATGGCACAAAATAGAGTGTGTATTCGACATTATGGAATTGGTTTTTTTTGTTTCAATCTGGATCACATTGTTGATGTCATAAATATTTACTGATCCATTAAACATCAATTCAGCGCAAGATTCAGCAATAAGCTGGTTATGTTTTTGATGCTTGGCTTCGCGCTACTATGAATGCGTCTACTGAACGCCTTATATCTTGTTCGGTAGTCGCCCAAGAACACAGACTGATACGTATGACACTTTTCTCTTGCCAAACTGAACCGCCACACCAACATTCACCGGATTGCTGCACTAAAGTTAAGGTTTTTTGTGTCAGTTGTTCGGTATCGCAGCTAATGATCACTTGATTAAAAACTACATCATTTAATACTGTAAAGTCATTTTCAGTTAATAAACTAGCAAACTTCTGTGCGTGGCTGTGCAGTTGTTCAACTAACTCAGCTATGCCTGAATGCCCTAAGTACTTTATTGCGGCCCACAGTTCTATAGCTCTGGCACGTTTTGACATTTCCGGGGTATACAGTAAACCATCGCGCTGTTCACTGAACTGAATATAACTGCCTTGTTGATGTAGGGCACTAGTTAACGCTTCGGCGTCTTTGCATAATACAACGCCACAATCATAAGGTGTATTTAGTGTTTTATGGGCATCTACTGACCACGAATCGCCTAGCTCCATTCCTTTGGTTTGACTAGCAAATACTTTAGACGCTTTCGCCCATAATCCGAATGCGCCATCGATGTGGACCCAAGCTTGGGCTTTATTTGCCAACTGGCATATTTGATTAAAGTCATCGAATGCACCTGAATTTACGTTACCTGCTTGTAACACCAAAATGCAACTGGGATCTAAATGTGGCAGTTTTTCCACAATCATTCGACCTTGTTTATCGCAATCTACCCACTCAATAGATGCCTGTCCAAAGCCTAATAAACTGATGGCTTTCGCTACAGTGCCGTGCGTTTGTTTACCTAGTATCAGGCGAATTTTGGGAGCACCAAATAACCCTTGTTGATTAACGTCCCAACCTAACTTTTGTAGCTGACGAAATCGTGCTGCAGCAAGTCCCGATAACGTCGCAATAGACGTGCCGCTAACAAAGCCTGCTACTGTCTGTTCAGGTAAGTCAAATAGTTGATTAAGCCAACTTTGACAAATACTCTCCAGCTTAGATGCAATAGGTGACATTACATATAAAGCTGCATTTTGATCCCATACGTCTGCTAACCATTTAGTGGCTAAAGTAACGGGTAGGGCATTGCCGTTTACAAATCCAAAATAACGGCCCCCTGTTTGGGCCACTGTATTTACTGAGCCTACAGTGTTTAGGATCTCCAATAATAAAGCTGGGTCGCTACTGATTTTAGGTAAAGGTTCATCAAATATGGTAAGTTTTTTAAGGTTCTCACTACTAGGAAATACCCGCTGTTCTGACACCTTATCAACATAATCAAAGGCCGCCTGTTGTGCTTGTTTCAGTAGTGCTTTAGTTTTTTGTTGTTTAAGTAAGTCTACTTGTAGCTTGTTCATTTTTGCCCCTTTGATGCTAAAGAGATTATTACGCTTATTGATACACCTTGACAGATACAGATTAGTTTTTTTCAATGTATACAGTTTCAAAATAACCACAAAAACCACGCAGCGGACAATTAAGGTTACAATTATTAATACACGACTTGGTCTGTTTTGCTTTTCAGCAAGCCAAATTTAGGTTAACAACGTTCACAATAATAAATAAAATTAACGACAGTAGGGGAAAGAATGAAAAAAACAATCATTAGTAGCGCTATTGCTTCAGTATTATTACTTGGCGCATGCAGCAAGCAGGCTGAACCAGAACAAACCAATATGGCCGAAAAAACGGCCACAGCAGATATGTCGAAAGGCTCAGCTGAATTAGGTAGCTTCGGTGTTGAACTTGATGCCCGAGATCAATCCATTAAGCCGGGTGATGACTTTTTTAGTTATGCCGGTGGTACTTGGTATAAGAACTTTGAAATTCCAAGCGACAAAACCCGTTACGGTGCATTTGATAAATTAGCTGAACGCAGCGAAACACAAATTAAAGAACTGATAGAAAAAATCAGTCAAGGTTCAGATTTAAACCCTGAGCAACAAATGATTGCAGATTTTTATACTGCATATATGGACACTGATACTGCTAACGCTAAAGGCCTGGCACCAATCACGCCAATACTGGATAAAATTAGCAACATTAAAAATAAACGTGTCCTAACTGCTGCCTTCGGTAGTGCTTGGGTAGATGGTTCAATTAGTCCAATTAGTGGCAGCATGTGGTTTAACCGCTTAGATCCCGATCAGTATCAAATGTCTATTGGTGTCAGTGGACTAGGTTTACCCGATCGTTCTTATTATCTTGAAGACTCAGAACGTTTTGTTGAAATTCGCAACGCTTACGTTGCACATATCGAACAAATGTTAAATTTCGCTAAGGTTGCAGATGCTGCTGAAAAATCGCAACAAATACTCGCACTCGAAACCAAAATAGCTGCGGTTCAATGGCCTCGTGAAAAACGTCGCGATAGAGACCTGTCACTTAATCAAATAGAACGTGAATATTTATCCGATACATACAACGGTTTTGATTGGGATACATATTTTTCTCAAACGGGATATAAAATACCTCATCTAAATATATCGCAACCGCAGCCCATTAAAGACGTGATTAAAGTAATAAAAGAGCAACCTCTTGCTGTGTGGAAGGACTATATGACTTACCATACTATTTCTAATCATGCTTCACTCTTATCTGATGATATTTTTAATGCTAACTTTGACTTTTATGGTAAAACATTAAATGGTCAGCAAGAGCCTCGTCCCCGTTGGAAACGAGCAATTTCTGAAATGTCTGGAACTGACTCTTTAGGTTTCGCCATAGGCAAAACCTACGTTGAAAAACATTTTCCTGCTAATTCGAAAGCACAAATGGCTGATTTAGTTAAAAATTTGCGTAAAGCTCTGGGTGAGCGTATCGAAGGCCTAGATTGGATGAGCCCTGAAACCAAGGTTAATGCCCTGGCTAAACTGGCTGCCTTTGTACCAAAAATTGGTTACCCAGATGAATGGCAAAGTTTTGCGGGATTGGACATAAAAGCAGACGATTTGTTAGGAAATGTGCTGCGTATGCGGAAGTTTTTCCGCGAAGATAGTGCCAGTAAAGAATTACAGAAAACCGATCGCAACCGCTGGGGAATGGCACCACAAAGAGTCAATGCTTATTACAATAGCTCGTTTAACGAAATTGTTTTCCCTGCTGCAATATTACAACCACCATTCTTCGACCCTAATGCTGATCCTGCCGTTAACTATGGCGGAATAGGCGCAGTCATTGGTCATGAAATGGGCCACGGTTTTGACGACCAAGGCTCTAAATCAGATGCTAATGGTATCCAGAAAAACTGGTGGACTGATAAAGACAGAGCTGCTTTTGAAATTAAAGCTGATGCACTTGCTGCGCAATACAATGCCTATGAGCCAATCCCAGGGAATTTTGTTAACGGTCGTAATAGTTTAGGCGAAAACATAGGTGATGTAGGTGGTTTAGCCATGGCCTACCATGCTTATAAACTCAGCTTAAATGGTAAAGAAGCACCTGTGATTGATGGCGTAACTGGCGACCAACGTTTCTTTTTAGCTTGGGCGCAAGTATGGCGAGAAAAACGTACAGAAGAAAGTATGTTGTCTCAATTAAAAGGTGGAACCCATGCTCCTGGTCGTTACCGTGCTTTGGCTCCGCGTAATCACGATGCGTGGTATGAAGCCTTTAACGTACAACCTGAAGATGCTTTATATTTAGCACCTGAAGATCGTGTGCGTATTTGGTAATTCAATTTTAGATGATATAAAAAAACGGGCGCAAATAGCGCCCGTTTTTTATTTGGTGGTTTGTTAACCTTTCGAAGGATTGACCAGGTATTTTGCGCCTGTTTTTTTAGCGTTGTACTTGAGTGCAGTTTTAGGTTGTATTACTTCTTCTAAACTAAGCTCTTTGGTAAAATTAGAAGCAAAAGTGGTGTTTATTTCATTTGCCACTTTTTTGTGTAATTCCGCTACTTGTGCAGGTGCCAATTTACCTAAGAAACGCATTAATAACCATCCGCCTATACCCCATGTCATGCCATAAGCACGATTAAGTATTGTAGGTGAAAAGTCTAAACCGCCATAGATATAAACTTGTTTATTGGCTTCTGAGCCATAAGTATTAAAGCCTACAGCATCTTTGCTACCTACAGCTTCCATAGCAGTCAAAATATCACTAACTAAATCACCGCCACCAATAGCATCAAAGGCAAGAGTCGCGCCTGTTTCTTCAATTGCTTTGTATAAATCGGCTTTAAAACTTGGGCTAGATGAATCGCAAATATGTTTAGCGCCAATCTCTTTTAAAATATCGGTCTGTTGCTGATTACGCACAACATTCACTAAAGGCACGTTTTCAGCTAGACAGATTTTGTTGAGCATTTGACCTAAAGCAGACGCCGCCGCTGTATGTACCAATCCAGTATGACCTTCCATACGCATTGTCTCGACCATACCCAAGGCGGTTAGAGGATTTACAAATGAAGATGCGGCTTGTTTT
>TARA_R110002153_G_scaffold28952_7_pt1 | contig 10911 bp, 9 predicted proteins | sample TARA_R110002153 | Tara Oceans TARA_R110002153 (sample SAMEA4398193) | marine metagenome | biome: Polar Biome; feature: [SRF] surface water layer (ENVO:00010504); material: water (ENVO:00002006), including particulate matter (ENVO:01000060) such as... | depth 5 m
GCTCCGGTTTGTGCAGCCATGCCTTCGGCCACGCCCTCTTGAGGGACAAGACCCGTGATGCCTTCACCCACACCTTCCATACCAGCCAGTTCTTCTTGCATTAACGCACCAATGCCCTGGTCGATCTGTGCCAGTTGAAGGGTAGGCTGCACCAGGGTCAACACAGAATCAGGGGTACGGGCCGCGTCTTCGGAACCGACCACATCGGCAAGCCGTGCCCGGTACTGCTCAATATCGGCCCCTTCGTCCCAGACGACGTTCATGAGGTCACCGAAACTGCCCGCCATGTCAATGTCCTGCTTGGTGCGGTCTATTTCTGCTCCGATACCGTCTTCCATCGCCATGGAAGGGTCCATAGGAGGAGGCATCATCCCCATGTCGGGAGGAGGCATCATCGCCATGGAAGGGTCCATAGGAGGGGCCATCATACCCATATCAGGAGGCGGCATCATCGCCATGGAAGGGTCCATAGGCGGAGGCATCATCCCCATATCGGGAGGCGGCATCTCAGGAGGCACCATCCCCCCAGCTTGCATTCGGAACATTTTTCTGTCGTAAACACCGGGCATATTGTTTCCTTCGTTAAAAACCTAAACTACCAAAACCTTTGGCTGCCACCCCAAGCCCTCCTATTCCCAACGCGGCTCCTGAAAGCTGCTGGAACAGACTGGGCGAAGGAGGTCGCGGAGCCGTAACGGTTTGTAGGTTGGCGGATGAAGCGGGTGCGCCTTTATAAATATCGGACAAATAACTTACGCGGGTATAGGGCTCGTACAATTGCCGTCTCCGGTTTTCCGAAGCCGCGTCGGCCATGGCTTGCTCAATACCCCGCCTCTGTTGTCCAAACTGCTGCATACTGGACAGGTTCTGCAACTGCTGACGTTGCGCCTGTTCGGCTGCTCCCAGTTGTTGTTGTCCAACACCTGCCTGCTGAACCCCAAGTCCCGCCATTTGGCCGCCAATACTGGCAATACCTTGGCCCAAGGTGCCTTGTTGTCCAGCCAGTCCCGCATAAGCAGTGGCTTGTGCCAGTTGCCGCTGCCGGGCTTGCTCAAACGCATTTTGGGCTTGTCCCAAAGCCGATTGATAGCCTGCCGAGCGCAGTTGTGCCGCCGTTTTAGCTTGTTGCTCAAGCATGTTGCGGACAATTTCGGCTCTTTCAATCCCCTGCCGGGAACCCCCAAAAGCTCCTGCGCCTACCGCGCCTGCGTCTGCGGTTCTTTGAGCTAGCTCACCTTCTCGTTGGATGTCGGCCAAAGCCTGTTGCACCACGGCTTCTTCGTAAGGGTCCATGTACTGGGAGACAGTGGTCGGATCAAACTCCCCCGCGACCCCTGCCAAAGTGCCATAGGCCGGAGTCAACGCCGCCGTCGCTTCGTCCATTCGAGAAACGCCTGTCCCTAACAAATCTTGAGCAGACCCCAAAGTGCCTAGCCCCGTACCGATGGTGCCACGACCTGTAGTGGCAAGAGGAGCGTAACCCCCAATACCTGCCGTTCCCATGCCTCCTAAGTAATCGTAAACCGAAGCTTCAAGAGGGTCTGCTCCAACAACTTGTTGTTCTGGAAGCCGGATAGGGATGTTGGCAAGCGTTTTGCCTGCTTTTAAAAGACCTAGCTTGTAGGCTTCAATATCTGGAGCTTCACGAACAATTTGTTCTGAAATGGTGACGTTAGGCTCAGCCATGATTAAACCCTCATCTCAAAGTTACGCATCATGTCATAAAGATTCTGTGCCCCACGGTAACGGTCGCCTTTGCCTGTGGGATCAGCGCCACGAACCGCTCGTGCGTTTATGACAAACTCCCCATCCGACAACATGGCAGGAATGTCGTCCGAGCGCTCAGTCCCTGGGCCTTCTACCAGTAGCTCACGTCGTGGAAACTGGGCCAACGCGCCACCCTTGGAAAAGAAGTACGGGTCTAAAGCCTGCCCTGAAAACGCAGTGTCCGCAGCAGTTACCGGGGTACGCTCAGGGGCAGGCTCGCGTGAAAAGTTAGGGTCAGGAATCAAAGCTGCGCCAATACCCGTGTTTAAGTTACCGGAGGGGTCGTCCGAAAAAGCGTAAGGGTTTAAAGAAGCCTCATCAAACGCATACGGCGATCTCATCCCTGCTAACCGGGTCGCATAATCGGCTTCGCTTTCTCCTGCTGCAACTTGCGGATTCCAAAAACGGTTTAGGTTTTCTGGAGTAATTCCCGCCGCAGTAGCAGCGGCCCCCGCGTCCGTAGTTTCAGAATAAGGAACGGGCTCAATGCCTCGGGTAAACACGTCTGTATCTATAAGGCCGCTATAGTCAGGAGCAGCAAAGCCAGGAACGTTACTAAGGTTAAGAAATTTTCCTATCGGCTTCATCATTTGCATTTGTGAAGCGACTCCCATTCCAGGCCCAGTAGGAGGTGTTCGCATAGGAGGGGAGATGTCAAAAACCCCTCCGGGCATACGCTGCTCCATAGGGCCTATGTTTCTCCAGGAGGGTTCCGTGGCCTGAAACATCTCGTCGGCACGGTGCCTTGGAATACCACTTCTTATAACATATTCTTGGTACTGACCTACAGGCCACCCGCCTCTACGAGCCTGCGCCATTGGAGAATGGTATTCCCCATAAGTCAGGCCCTTGGAGCCCCAAGGAGTGCCTTCGCCCCTGTCTTCGCTCGAAATGCTTCCTAATGTTCCGCGCTGCACCTCGTAAGGAGTGCTTACGCCTGGAACATAAGTCTCAAAAGGGCGCGTTCGAGTAAAGACACCCCCCGGCATAAACTGATTGCCAGGGCGGTAGAATACGCCGTGTGGGAAGGGGTTTGTAGCAGGGTCTTCCACCGCAGGGTCTGGCATGTGATGCCACAAGACGTTTCCTGTAATGCCACTCAAATCGGTAGGTTTCCGTCCACCCACAAAACCCGTGACTCTAGGAATATTACGTTCATCTAAAGACCTTAAATAACGGGTGATGTCGGGTTCGACAAGGCCGCCGTCTTGGTACTTAGGAAGTTTGGCATAACCCCCGCCAGCTAAGGTCAAAGGCTTGTCCTGGTCGCGGGTCACAAAACGGTAGGGGTCCAAGGCTTCTTGTGGAAGTAGAAATTCCTTTTCGTACCCTTCCTTACGGGATGCAAATTGTTCCGGGGTTTCATCTCCCTGCCTTTCTGGAAAGAGGTAAGGGTTCCTTGCGTATCTGGCGTGAGCCCTTTCTCGGTCTCGTTCGGTAGGACCTTCGTAATCGGGAGTATCAAACGCACCCAGACCGTAAAGCGCAGCAATGCCGGGTATGCCGTACTTCAGCAGGTTTTCTCCCGTCGAAGGTTTAAGGCTTTCTGCCACCTTGTCGTACATTTTGGCATACTCACCGGGAGCGAGGTCATCTGCACTTGTGCCCATGTCGCTCAGAATCGCTTCTAGTTTCTGTGCCGCAGGGTCTGTTGCGTCTCTACCAAGAATCCGGTCCAGAAAGGTTCGTTCTTTATTTTTCAGCGCATCCTGAACACGGCCCATAATACCTCCGCCTGTGCGGGGGTCCGTGCCTGTGCGGGGTAAAATACCGCCTGTGCGGGCCAGTTTTCGGTCTGTTGGGTCTATTTCTGTCCTGTCCCGAATCTCCTCCCAAGTAGCCACAGGCTTCGCGGCGTCGATAGCTCTTTTTTTCATATCTTCTGAGGAAAGACCCCCGCTTGCACTGGAAAGACCCCCGCTAGTAGTCCTTCTTTGACCCGGGTATGCACTTCTCATTATTAAATCGCGATAAGTCGGCTGGCGTTCTTGGATAACACCGTAATCATCCAAATTAAAGCCGGTGTCTCCGGCTACTTGGGTGCCATCAAGACCAAAGTATTCGTCAATGCCACGGCCAAGACCTCCCAAGCCACCGCTTATAAGCGCATCTCGGGAACTCCCTCCACGGGCACGGGTTCTTCCTGCTTCCGACAAAACGTCTTCCAAAACCCCAGGACTGGTTATTGCCTCATAGGCACCCCCCAAAAACTCAGGGGTCCGGCCTAATGCACCAAGGGCACTCGTCCCCACGCCTTTTAGGAAGCCTCCTACGCTTTTGGCCGCATCAAAAAGTTTCGTATAAAAGAACTCAGGAGCCCCTGTTACAGGGTTAAGGCTGTTTAACTCGTCTCCAACAACATATCGACGCGGATCAAGGCCCATGTCCCGCATCTGGTTAAATAAAAGCGCCTTGACTTTTGGGTTGGCGTCAAGAACTTCCATCGGTACGACCGTCTCGCCCTCTGCCGCGTGGACCACATAAATGTCCCCGTTTCGGCCATATTCGGCCAGTTTTTGGGCCTCTTTCTGCAAAGAACCCAGCCCAATCGGGGCTAAAGCATAAGCCGGAGAAGCATCAAGAAAAGACTGTAGTCCTGTATCCGCGTAAGTATAAGCCTGTACTGCCATCAAGAAATCTCCAAGACACTCGCAAAAGCGTAGATTTTAGAGGCGGTGTCGCAATTTAATATGAGCGTATCGCTGGCCTCAAGAACAAAAGGGCCTGCGAGGGACGTGTCTGCGAGAGTTCCTATACTGTTCTTCTCTAACGTCACCGTTACAGAAGCGGAACTGTCGGTAATCTTAGGATACACCACTATAGTGCCACTGTGGCTATTATACAGTTGGATATTCTTTATGACAGCCTGTGTGGCGCTTGGGCAGGTATAAACCGTAACATCTCCTGTGGACCCCACCAGTGACGCGATATTTTTGTATGCCGAAGCCATTAGTTCATAAACCAGTTAATGCCATTGGTATCGTCTTCTCCGCTAATAACCGAAGGAATTTCAATCCGAGTTAAAGCGTCCTCGAGAGTACGGACCATACGAATCATGGTGTCGGCGTCATAAGTCTGAGGAACCCTGGGAAGGTTTGTTTCTAGTATCCTTGCCATTACCTTCTCCCATCCGGTTGGATATCAAGCCTTACATCGCCCAAGGTCCAGGAAATGTCGTCCGAACTGCTCTGAACACGCAAAACAACGGAACGCGACCGAGACCTCACGTCAGATTGCTTGGTGGTACTTGTCACGGCATTTGTGGAGTTCGTCGATAAGCTTTCTCCGGGATAATTACGGGTTTTCAGCACATAATCAACGCCGTTTCCGGCGGCACTGGTGATGTCAATATCAGGAATAATGCTCTTAATGAAAGCAAATTGGTTCCCGTCACCAATATCAAATACGGACGTTTCGATATAAGGAGACATGGCCGACCCGTCGTTGGTCGTCCCAGATTCGTGGTCAAAGATGTAGTTGCTGTCACTCACGGCCCCTGCGCCACGGGGCTTGCTAAGTAACCCGAAATCCACCCAAGCTGTGCGAGAAAGAGAGCCTATATCCCAAGTGTTGTCGGCATAATTGTACTTGGCATAACGGTCCACTTCGCTGCTGTCGGAAGAGCAGTAGAACCAAAAAACTTCATCAAACATCCGGTTAGAGGCGGCAAAAAACTTGAGCCTTTGCTCGTAGTTCATGTCATCAAAAACATACCGAAGAACGGTGCAAGGAATAGCTTGAATTTGCCCTGCATACATAAAGAAGTTCTCTGTATCCATCCAGAACACGCGCTCACCCGCCGCAACCACCGCCTTTGGAGCGATAACAGAGAGATTGCTAGCCAACAAATTAAACGAAAAAGTAAAAGGAGGTCCGACAAAACGCATACTGTATAACGACGCATCGGTCCAAATAAGAATTTCTTGGCGCGTTTCTACCGCTGTAATGATCTCAGAACCCGAAGAAAGGCGCTGAGAACCCGCTGTATTGGTTGCCGTAGGCGTCCAATTGACAGCACTTTCCTGGTCCGACCAGCGGACCAACAACAAATCCTGCTTTGTCGTGCTAATGGTGTTTGCGCCTAAACAAATAACGTGACGATCTGTGTCCGATACAATGACCTGACGGGCAATCGTCGGAGCATCTGAGGCGCTTGTCTGGCTGCTTAGTGCCGTAGCTCTTGTAGACAAACCCAAAGAGGCTGTCCAGTAATAAATGTTATCGTCGCGAACATTCATTAACAGGTCTTCACCCCAGTTGTCTTGCGACCACAACCGAGTTTCACCAGAGGAAAAGGGCTCTACAGCATCGCCCCACCCATAAAAAGAATTGGCTTCTTTAACTACGTCATCATCAGAATGCGAAGCCGCGCTAGTTCCTCTTACGCCACGAACAACACCCGCGTCCAAATCATTGCTGGATTTTCCTGTGTACTGAATCAACTCCGCATTAACTTGTATTAGACCTACAAAAGTTGCCGTGGCCCCGCTGGCATGAATGGCTGCGGTCGTTCCGTCCGCGCTTCTTGTAATGTCTCCAAGAACAGTGCCTGAATTGGTCTTGTAGGCAATGTTTTCGCTTCCAATTTTAATGGTGCCTTTAGAAGGCATCCCCGAGGAATCAGCCAAACTAATGGTGGTATCCACAACAGCTACCGCAGCACTTGTAGTCGTCGAAGCGGTCTCAAACGCCGAAGCAGAAGTCAGGTCGATAGAAGTTACGCTGTCGTTAATCGCCCCATCAAGAGTGGTCTCTGAGTAGTCAAGCGTCGAACCGTCCCAGTAACCTGACCCCCATCCTGGACCCAAGACAGATTCCGCCGTACTTACGTTAATTTGGTAGTTCGCAATAACAGCAGAGCCACCCCCAGCGGTAGAGCCAGAAGTAGCACTTCCTCCTGTATCCACTTTATAGCTGTTGGAAGACACGACCTGTGTAATGGCGTGTTCTGTGTTTATCTGAGCCGCTGTTATGCCATCGGTGGTCGCAGCACCACTAAAAGTGACATAATCACCTTCCCCTGCGCCATGCCCCGCCGCCGTTACCGTCACTTCTCCAGACCCCGCACTACCTGTAGTGATAGGGTTTGCTCCAAGTGTGGTCGTAACCCTAATAGGCGTTACGTCGTTATAAGACGCACCTTGCTCAATGTAAAACTTTTTATTGGTCCCGACTCCCATGAGCTTTAGAGCGTTTAAAGTTACCCAGGCATTCAAAGACCTCGGCGTTCCAGCAACCGCTGTGGCGCTTATCTTTGACCAACCCCCAAGTTTCTCAGGGCGACCTTTTCTGAAACGTATTAAATCGGAATCAAACCAGCCCTGCTCATTCGCAAAAGAGGTACTCTCACGGTCAATTCCGGGTTTAAACTGAACTCTGGTAACCGGCATTAAAAACCCTACCCAACGTATTGAGTCACTTTTTAAGCTCTTCTACTTGAGCCGTTAATTCTTGTACTTGATTCGACAACTCTTGTACCGCTTTTATAAGTGGGATTACAAACATTTCTCTAGAAAGGTTCTGTGAACCGTCCTTACTTTCTGACCACCCTGTAAAACTAGAGTGGTTATGTGTATCCATCGCGGCTTTAACATTTTGAGCCATCATGCCGTACATCAAAACATCCGTGTCTTTTTTATTGTCTTCAAAATGATGGTCTGTTAACGACTCGTCAATTTCGTTAGACGGCTTCCACTTGTAAGTCTTTGTTTCCAAATCGTTAATGAAGCCCAAGCCTAACGTGTTGTCATCGACACTAGTTTTTAGACGCTCATCCGAAGACTGCGACCAACTATTATTCGAGGAAAAGTTATTGAACATTTTATTCCCGGACTTGCCGAAAGTAAAACAGTTGTCGGCCTCTCCCCCAATACCTTGCCCAAGAACAATTTGGTTGTTCCCGTCAGCTGCACTTGCAGCTAGGTTGTACCCAATCATAGTCATGTATGTGCCAGAGGTAACGTCATCTCCTACTAGGTTGCCCACCAATGTGTTGTAAGGCCCGTCTGTAATATTAGCTCCTGCACTGGTCCCAATAAGCGTATTGTCCGAGGCCGTCGTTTGGTCTGTACCTGCGAGGCTGCCTACGTGCGTATTGCCGCTCCCCGTAGACATGGCATCGCCCGCTGTATAACCTATAAAGACGTTATTGTCCCCAGTCGTTATGGCGGTTCCCGCTTCGTCCCCAACACATACGTTGTAGTTACCACCAGACTCGATGGTGTTACCCGCGTTAACCCCAGCTACAAAGTTGGAAGTTCCTGCCGTGGTAGTAAACATATTGCCTTTAAAGTCAACACCAGTAGTCCCTGTTGGAATTTGGATAACCGCAGCATCAGCATCGTTCTTAACCGTGACATCACCCGTTGACCCCTGTCCCGTCAAGATAAGGCCTTCAGTAGATGTGTAACCTATAGCGGCATCATCACCCGCAGCGGTGTCTCCTGTGGCATTAAGAGTCGCGCTAGTTGTAATGTCTCCTACTACAGTAACATTGGTGGTTCCCGTAGGAATCTCAAGGACGTCGGCATCGGCGTCGTTCTTTATAGTGACGTCGTTAGTGCTTCCTTGTCCGGTTAGAATAAGACCCTCGGCAGAGGTGTATCCAATGGCGGCGTCATCGCCCGCAGCAGTATCTCCCGTGACGTTAAGTGTACCGGCAGAAGTAACATCACCAACTACAGTGACGTTGGTAGTCCCTGTAGGAATCTCAAGAACATCGGCGTCGGCATCGTTCTTTATAGTGACGTCATTAGTGCTTCCTTGGCCGGTTAGAATAAGGCCTTCAGCAGATGTGTAACCCATGGCCGCGCCATCGCCCGCAGCAGTATCCCCTGTAACATTGAGTGTTCCGGCAGCAGTGACGTCACCAACTACAGTAACATTGGTTGTTCCAGTGGGAATCTCAAGAACATCGGCGTCGGCGTCGTTCTTTATAGTAACGTCATTGGTGCTTCCTTGTCCTGTCAAGATAAGACCCTCGGCAGAGGTGTATCCAATGGCCGCATTGTCACTAGCCGCAGTGTCGCCAGCGGGCTCTACAGTCCCTGTGGCCGTCACATTACCTGTGACCGCTAAGCCACCATCAATTGCAGCCGCCCCCGTGACTTCAAGCGTTCCTATCTGGAGATCAGCAAGGGCGTCTACGACCGCTGCGCCACTACCCGCACCATCACAATAAACAATGACATTTTTCCCGTTTTGAACAGTAATGTTCGCGCCAGAACCCTGCGAAAGAATAACGGAGTAAGGACCGCTGGAGCCAGAGTCTGTAGTAGCGTTTTCTATAATAAAGTATGCCTTGGTTGTGTTGGGGGCTATCGTGACCGTGTTGTTTGCGCCCAACGCTCCCGTAAACTTAATGACACGATACATACCGTCCTGAAGATTTTCCGTACCTGACCCAGGAGAAGCCTCGCGGACAGTAAGAGTATGTGTGGTCCCAGAAAGAGCTACTGATGTATAGGCAGCTATTCGGTCTAAAAGGTCAAGGTTATGGTTTGTAGTCGTACCCCATGTGCCTGCCTGTTCTCCAGAACCGATTTTTTCTATGCCGTAGCTGGTTGTATATGAAGAAGCCATGTTTTTATCCTATGCCGCTATATCTGTCCAATCTGGGGTTTGAGAGCCATCAACCGCAGACCAGTCAGGTGTTTGTGAATCTGATACCGCAGACCAACTAGGTGTCTGTGTTTCGTCAATAAGGCTCCAGACGTTTGTTTCTCCTGTCCCGCCTGTACCCGACACGCCTGTAGGGGTAACAGTAACACTGCTTGAGAAAGTAACGACGCCAATTGCACCTTCTGCTTCAACGCCTGTAACCGCGACACTGGGAGCATTGCCTGTAACCGTAACGGAACCAAGAGAACCTGTTGCCGCCACTCCCGTGGGAACAACGCTTGCCCCTGCCGTAACCGTGACAGTGCCGAGGCCTGTGGTTCCTGCGACTCCGGTGAGCGTGACTCCTGCTCCTGCCGCAGGTGTAACGGTGCCCACAGCGCCTGTCCCGGCAACTCCCGTGAGCGTGACAGTGCTGGAACCCGTAATCGAAACGGAACCGAGGGCTCCTGTTCCCTCAACGCCCGTGACGTCAACGGCGAGAGGGGAATTCCATTCACCCTCGTTCCAAGTACCTCTTCCCCATCCTGTGATGTTTGCCAAAGCATCATCCCCTACGCAATTCTAATGATAGCCGTACTCGCAGCAGCAGCAGGAAAAGCAATGGTAAACGTACCCGCCGTACTCGTCTTATTCCCGCCAAAATCAAGCGCACAAACGGATTTGTTTGAATCGCTGCTGTTGTAAATCAAGGCCCCTCTGGCCGTAATTGTTGCTGTAGTAAAGCTAAAATCGGAAAAATCTGTGAATCCAGTAGTACCGCTACTGCTAGGGTCTACTCTTGTTAGGCTACCGCCACCCGTCGTATAGCTTCCGCTTGAAGCCACCTCCCCGGTAGTGGTAAATGCCGTGCTGGCCGCACCCAGAGTAGCTGTAGTAGAAGATTTTCCGCCGCTACTTATAGCATACAAAGCTATTTTGAAGGTATCTCCGCCAGAGTTTTTAAAATTATGCACAGCTTCAAGAAGCTCTTTCTTGAAAGATGTACACATAGCCGTTGTTATCGCCATGTCACAAACTCCTCAAATTCTTTGCTAATTCAGGAAAACCTGATTCCCGCAACTTAGCGGCAATTGTCGCCCTATCCTGATCCACAGCATGTTTCATGTAATATACTATAACTTCGCGTACTGTATCTTTAAAGGCTACCGCCTGTTCGCGAAGAGGCTCTGGAGCGTCCTTAGACACATAAAGTATTTTGTCTACGGCCTGTTGAGCCGCCTCCTCTATCGAAAACCCTCGGTTGTGAGTTGTCGCGACGGAAACTTCTCCCACAGAAAGTGAGGTGCCTACCTCAAACATTGAGAGCCTCCTTTAAAACAACCACCCTATCGTTTCTGCCGTATAAAACAGGTCTTGCGTCTGTGGGTTCGGGAGGAGCCGATTCGGACTTTTTTGATACCGTCAAAGAACCTTTGGACACAGACATAACTAAAGGGTCTTCCAGTCTGTGGTAGCCATAAAGCTTTTCCTCTTCTGGCACATTAGTGTCAAGAAGCGTGGAATCGTGGGCTACCTCAACGGCGA
>TARA_R110002153_G_scaffold154427_2_pt1 | contig 10907 bp, 14 predicted proteins | sample TARA_R110002153 | Tara Oceans TARA_R110002153 (sample SAMEA4398193) | marine metagenome | biome: Polar Biome; feature: [SRF] surface water layer (ENVO:00010504); material: water (ENVO:00002006), including particulate matter (ENVO:01000060) such as... | depth 5 m
CTCGCCCCGCCGCTTAATATGGCAGAAATAGGGTTCCCCGCACCGCTTGAAGCAGTGCCACCGAAGCCCATTATGTTCATTAGCTTGGAAGCCGCCCACTCGGCAATCATTCGCTTAATCATTCCTGTGAATGCTTCGGCAATCTGAGAAAATGCGCCTTTCCCGTTTTCCATAATGTTTACGAAAGTCGTGGAAAGATAATCGTGAGTTCTACCCCATGCTTCCTCTGCCGCCCTTGCCGCTTCATCATTGGCCTTTTCCAAAGCCTTCGCTTCTGTGGCCGCATCTGTGAGCGCCTGCTTTTCTTTGCTAATCTCGGTAGTCAGCGCGATGATTTGCTGCCCAAGTTCGCTGGTTGCTGTCACCCCTGCAACTTGCAAATTATTTCTTATATCAAGCTCAGTAGAACTCAACCCAAAAGCCGCTAGTTCGTTTCCTAGAGTGCCAACTAGATCACGACCTTTTTTATCAAGATCGGCTGTGGCTGTGGCGGTTTCGTCAACCTCTGTTTTAAATTGAGAAAGGGAAAAATCAGCATCGCCAACAGTTTCATCAACATCTGCGACCGTGGTATTCATTGCCGCCAGCTTGCCTTCCAGAACACCAATCCGGTCCTTAGTAGCAACAACCGAATCACCAAAGCTGCTGGAACCTTCACGGCCATCTTTCAACCGTTGAAGTGTGGTGTCGAAAGTAGTGTTAAAAGTCTCAATCGCGCTTAGTGGGTCTTTTGCAGCCGCCGCAATAGCGGTCCAAGTAGCAACCGCGTTATCTTGTACGCCAGTGAAAAGACCGGAAATGGTATCGAGAGCAGGGGCGAAGGATTCAAGCAAATAGATTTTTAATTTGTTCCAAGCGATTTCGATATTTAAAGCCGCCTTCTCAGCAGCAATTTTTATATCATCCCAGTTTCTATAAATAACCACCGCAGCAGCAGCCATAGCAGCAACAATCAAGCCAATCGGATTGGCTAAAAAGGCAGCATTCATGGCAACGACAGCTTTAGTCACCAACGCAAACCCGCCAGCAAGGACCGAAGGCGCAATCATTACCGACAAGGCAGCGCCGACAGCAGCAATCCCAGTGCCCACAATGTCTAGGTTATCTGTAAACGTAAGGACTAGGCTGCTCGCCGCAGTGATTCCAGCGCCGAAAATGTTTATCCCGCCAGCATCGCCCATTTTTCTGAAAAGGCCATCCACGTTGTCTTGTAAATTACTCAATAGTCCGGGCAATCTTTCCATCTGATCTTCCATTGCACCGGCAAACTCAACCTCACCAATCCCTAGCAAATAGCCTTGTATCTCTTCGGAATTTTTGCCAACTGTCTTGGTTATACCTTGGAATGTAAAAGAAACATCATCGCCTTGAGATTTGGCCTTAATACCAAATTCTTTTAGTCGCTCAAATTCGCCCGTAGAGGCATCAGCAACAGCCTCAATCATTTGTGACATGTCTTTACCCATAGCAGAAGCAGTGTTGCCATAGGACTGCATGGCGCGTTCAGAAGGGTCTAATCCTAGTGCTTTAAGTTTTACAAAAGCATTTACCGATTGATCGAGAGTAAACGGGGTTTTTGCTGCAAATTCTGTGAGCTTATCAAAAGCCTTTCCCGCTAATTCTGTGCTTCCTGTCATTGTGGTAAGCGAGCCTTTTAGCTTCTCAGTTTCTACAACTATATCGGCAAACTTTCGGCCAATAGCCATTCCACCCATCGCAACCGCAATAACGCCAACAACCTTTTTGACGTTCGCGCCCATAGTCGTGAAACTTTGGTCTATTTTTTTAGTGTTTGAATCAATTGCTTTTCTACCGCCATCGACAGACTTTTCAGCCTTTTTTAGCTCGCGGCGAAGCCCTTCAGTTGTCGCGTCAATTTTCAGCAGTAGGTCAGCTACATCAGTCGCCATGTACTTGAGTCTCTTTTTGTTTCACGATGGATTCAATGAATGAGGAAAAACTTGTTTCTTTTTTCTTTGGTTCTGACTTCTTGCCGCCGTTTTGCATTTGTATAAAATCAACTTTGGCTGCAATTGAAATTGTTATTTCTGGGACTGTCGAATTCCATGCCACATCGGGCGACCATCCCAGCCAGCCCGTTGCAACACCAAAAATATGATCGAGGTATTCGCCCTCGGTCATTTTGTCACCTTCTACTTTTTTTTAGTAGAATCCTCAGTTTCTTTGTCACCGTTTGGATTCATCAAACAGGTGATAAAAGGAACCACTTGCTCTGTTGCGTTTGCGATCCCGTGAGAAAAAACAGCCTCTTCAATATCTGCCAATTCTCTCGGGGTAGCGTTAGCGCCAGCAGAAACAATACAAGCTATGGTTTCGACATTAAGTTGACCGAGAGCTTCCATTGCTCCACGCAAACCGCCAAAACGAGCTTGTATTTTTTTCATTGCTTTAAGCGAGGGGCGAAGCTCGTAAACCTCATCCCCTAACTCAATAGTTACTTCACCATGACCTAAACTCATGCTCTCAGATCAACGATAAAGCCTTGATCGTTGGTAATCATATGCTCGACCAATTCCATATCGTCAACGCTGCCGCCTGGAAATTGCTCGTTTCCAACTTTGCCGCGAAAGTAAATAGTTGTTGGCTTGGAAGCTGCGGGGTCGTTATATACAACCTTCATATTGTAAGCCGCTTGAGTAGTAACAGCCGCCGCCGCTCTGAGGGCAATTTGTCCCGCATCGTCTGGATCATAACCGACAGTAACAGTTACATTATCGCCAGATTTTGAAGATTTGCTTTGCATAGTTCGGCCAGATGTAAGACTGGTAAAAGTAGAAAAGTTTTGGGTATCACTTAATGCTGAAAAAGATTGAACTTCTCCAATTTCTACAAAAGTATCAGCCTCCATTTCTGATTTAGTGCTGCCCGCTCCAGTTGTGCCTATGTGAATTGTTGCTAATGCCATTGAATAAACAGCCATGATATTGCACCTCCAAAGTGCCAGTTTTTAATACTCTAAAAGAATTTGAAGCCGCAATTGGCCCATAAAAGTTACGCCATCAGGCTCGCGATTTGTTCGCTTTGATAAGACTTGCATCTCAGCAATTCGACCAGTCGTAAGCGTGAATCTTTGGTTATGAAGCAAGCCATCTAGCTCGCTCATAATTTGTAAAACTTCCTTCTGTCCTCGGTAATCAGACCAGATGGAAAAATACATAATTTTTTGATCTTTTCGATCAGAGAGCCAATTCGACCTTGCCGACTCTTGATATTCAATCGTCACATAAGGATAGGTCGCGCTCTGGGGTACTGAGTCATAAACAGGGATAGATAGCTGCGCGTTTAGTTGTGTATAGATTGCAGTTTGAAAAGCAATTGACGGATCACTCATAAGCCTCGCGCCTTTTTAATTGCATCGTTTATTACTTTCTCAACACGATTGACTATTTTGGGCTTTTCATAATCCCAAGCTGGCTGTAAAAATGGCTGCGCTGCCATTCTCGTGCCGCCGTCACTTCCCTTTGTGCCGAACTCTAAGAACCTTGCATAGAACGCTCTCGAACGCGCCTTCTTACCTCTGATTCCTATTTGTGCCGATAGCCCGTTTTTAGAAACAAAAGAAGTTATATTGTCCTCAAGGTTTCCGGTATCTCTAGGGACTCTTGAGATTACTTCGTGCATCAGACCGTTGGCCGCATCTTGCATCGCTGGCTTAATTCTCGCGTCAGTCTCAGTTAATATTCTTCGCAGCTTGATTCTCGCCCGAGTGCTTGTAAAAGATGATTTGCGAGCCATTAATTTTTCCCATAAAAAACCCGCCGTAGCGGGTTCGTAGTCGAAGGGCTTTATTATCCTTGCTATCTTGTGATCTTAGTAAGCATCCTAAAAGCAGACTCTTCAAGAGATAGTATTCTTTCTGTCTCCCCGTCAGACCAGTACCCAACAAATGGTTCAACGTCTGGGTTATTTTCAAAATCTTTAGGCGAGTTATATTTAAACAAAAGTGTCCCTTCAGTCTGGGCTATTTTCAATTTTATGTATTTATATAGAAGCGACCTGTAATCTATATCTCGAAGCCCATCAATCGGAAGATTATTCTTTAATTCCGATCCGTCATGTTCGACCGCTTTTTGATCCCAGTTGTTTGTCGGCCCGTCATTTTGATATGGAAGCCAAGTAAGCATCCAATGGCGGGACTTAATTTTTTTAACTTCGTCCATCTTGAAGCCGCAACTAACAATAAATCCCGCTTCTTCGAGTTCTTTAAACGCTCTTTGAGCGGTTCCTCTAGCGCAAGGTATCTTGTTCATTGCCTCAGAAACACTATAAGGAACTGGTCGGTCTATGCGCCAATCGATTTGCAATAATGAGATTAAAACTTTTGATTGCATTGAAAGCCCCAACCATTTGGGACTATCTTTTAAAGAATAAATATCAATGTTTTTTGCTTGTTGCATATCGCCTCCTAAGCGAACCTGTTAAGAAGTGTGGCAGGCCGGTCAGGAAACCGACTGTTTGGGAGCTACCCTAGCCACGCTTTATTATACCAGTATTTTTATTACTGTGAGACTCCACGCTCTGCATCAATTTCTAAATACATCTCTCTAGTGCCGCCCGTGAGGACTGCGCGGATGTTATAGGTCGAACCATTCCAAACAATTCGGTCACTGTCTAAAATATCGCTGCGGTTTCTAATCTTAAATAAATACATAGCAGGAGCTTCAATTTTGTCGTGCTCTGATTTTTCCTTGCCAGTTTTGGGTCTAACGTGCGCCCAAAGATCAGCGACTACATCGACAAGTGCAACCGTATCGCCGCCCATGCCATCGGTGGTGCGAGTCTCGCGCTTAATTGTGATTAGCTGATCGAGTTTGGCTGGATTCATTAGGCCACCCAGCCCTTTCGATTTAAGTTAATAAGGCTCTGAACCGCGAAGGGTAGCTCTGTAACATTTGCACCAGTGGCGAAGCCTGTTGGATTCTCGTACCAGTGAGCAATTAAAATGCTAATGGCCTGCCGTATTGAGTTTGGAATATTTGTGGAAGAAGCACCGAAGCCAGCCACAAAAGTAACCGTGATTGCATCGAGTCGATCAAATACCGAAGGAACTACAATTCCATTCTTTGCTTTAATCCACGCCCTGTCTTGATTCCCGTATAAGTGAAAATCACTTACCGTTAAAGTTCTGGAAACATTGTCAACGTCAAAATATTGAATTGATATTATTGAGCTAACAGGTGTAATGGGGATGATAATACTGTTGTCAGCCTCGTATGATTCAACAGACAAAGCCCAAGTTTGATTTATTAAAGCCTTGCCAATCGCACCACTTGGAACATCCATAAAATCAGTGGCCGCAGCAATCAATCCAGCAATCCGAGTATCATCGCTTGTGTGTTGAATTCTAAGATCAGATTTAACCTCGTCAACAGTTACCGGATAAGCCGCCGCCTCAACTGTCCTGTTCAACAAATACTCGCTATTCATAATTAAGCCTTGGTAGCTTTTTCAGTTTTAAATTTCTTTGATGTGTTTTGCTTGACTGGAATAGATCGAACCAAAGTGGCTTGGCCTGCTTCGATCATGCGCCCGCCCTCGGCTGCGCTGACTTCTATTTCATCGCCCGCGTTTTGACTTTCACCAACACCGGCTCGACTTGTTAATAATTTAACTTTCATTTTTTAAACTCCGTAAAAAGGGAGGGAAGCCCCGAAAGGCTCCCCCGTCCAATTAGCTTGCGGCTGTAATTAAATGCTTAACCGCAGCAGTATCACCAAGCTCGCCATCGAAACGGATCAAACCAGCAATACCCATATCAGGCCAGAAACGCTCCTTCATTACACCAATAACCGGTGCGCCGACCTTGCGAACGTAATACTTGCCGAAGTCACCAAAAGCGATAACTTTCTTAGCCGCAGCCAGTGAATCCATCGCCTGATTTATAGAGTATGCGCGACCGTTAAAAGTGGACGGAGCACCTGCTACAACATTGCCCTGCTGCCACAAATAATTACCATCGCCATCTTTCAGCTTGCGAATTGCCAACAGAGTTGCATCGTTGAACATATAGCGAGCCTTCGGAGACATTCTGTAAGCAGGATCAACCGAGTGTTCTAGCTCCAATATCTCGTCAAAAGTAATCGCAGCAGTACCCGCAGCAGTTACGCCAAGAGTTGAAGCCGTGACTATGCCGTTTGGCGCATCTGAACCTGAGCCAGTTGTTAGCTGTAGATTGGCAACCCGTCCAAGGCGCTCGCCAAGCAAAGAACCTAGCAATTGCTCCATTGAGAATATTGAATCCATGTCCAATTCCCAAGACCAGCGTATGAATTCTGTGTCAAAGGAGTAGCCATCGAGAGACTTCTGACCAAAGGTTGCATCTTTGCCGCCATCGTCCACAATCGCCGCGCCTTCTGTGTGAGCAACCGCAGTAACAGCCGTATCATTCACAGTGGGAATCTTTAAAGGATTACCGCTAGTCGTAGAAATAACAGTTGCTACGTTCTCATCGTACATCGGACCCCATGCAAGCATGGATCGCTCTATTTGATCAGCCAAAGTAGTTGGAACCGTAAAGCCGCCCGCAGTAGTTGTGCCGCCTGTTTGCGCTCTGTACTCTGTCATTCCCTGCTTTAAGACTTTGCGCTCTTCAACGCTCAAATCGTCCTGTTGACCGCAGATAACTTTTGCAAAGACATTTCTATACTCTGCCTTTACTGGCTCAACTTCGCCATTATCTGAACCATCAGCCGCAGTGGGTCGCCTGCTCTCAACCGCTCGCTTTTCAGCAGCAGAAATTTTTTCTTCACGGTCTAGCTTCGATTGAATTGCGTCATGGTCAACCATGCGCGCATCAAATCGGGCTTCGATTTCTTTGGCTTCTGTTGCACTGGTTTTTTCAGTGATTGAATCCAAGTCTTTTCGGGCTTCCGTGGCAATCTCTGCCATGCGTTCCCGCTGGTTTTTCATTTCGATACTGTTGTTCATTTTGAACACCTTTAAAATGCCGCGCCCACCGGCTAATTGAGGGCACAAGTAGCGGGAACCGCTAACCTGTTTTTGTCTCAGAAAGAGACAGTTTCATTCGCATCCGCGCCGCATTTGATACGCCGCCCTGCTTTATTTTTTCATTTGCGCTTCTGTGTTCTTCCAAAGATCGCAATCCAATGTCTGTGCCTTCATAAGCTGGATTTGTCACAATGGAAACATCGAAAAGCGCCGCCTCTCGAATTGTTCTAATTGGAATATCACCGCTCTCGTCCCACTCTTGGACCGATGGCAAAAATGCGAAGCTCATCTTGTCCAAATCGCCGCGCTTCATCTTTGGGATTATGGACATAACATCTGGATCAGTCGGGTCCAGCTCTGTTTCCATGTAAAGCCCTTTGTCATCTTCACGAAGCGTCAAAGTGCCTGATCTTGTTCGCGCCAGTGGTAAGCCTTCGTGATTGATCACAAAGACCACATCATCGCGGCCAATTGCATCAGTAAAAGCGCCAGAGGCGATAACTTCTCTATATGAGCCACCAATGTCAGTTTCTTGATTAAATACCGCAGCATATCCGCTGACTTTTATGGTTTCGCCATCTGCTCTGACTTCGGCGGGAAGGCCCGATCTATATTCGCTGTTTTTCATGCTTCGCGCCTCTAGTGTTATGTTTCGCTGGGTTTGTTTTGTGAGCCAAGTGGAACAGTCGCCCCTTGAATCATTAAGCTGTCGCCTTCTGGGTCATTAGGGCGATTCTCTTGTTGCCGTGCCTCATTGGGTTTCAATATGCCGTTCTGAATTCCTGTTGCGTATCCATCCATTCTGGTCTTAAAGTCACCGCGTAAAAGTCCATCAAGATTAAATTCAACGTACTCTTCGTTATTATTCCGGCCAAAAAGTTTAAGATTCATTTCCTGCTCTGATTGCTCAACCCATCGCCTAATCGTGTGCTTAACAAGATGCAAATCCTGTTGCTCAACATTGGAAAAAGTGGCGCGTGTTAAATCTTGTAAAAAGTTTGGAGGTAGGGAATAAATACGAGCGACTTCTTCGATAATGAATCTTTTTAATTCAACTAGCTGGGCCTTCTCTAAGTCCACACCAAGCGTTTTAATGTCGTGGCCTGCCGGTAGGGTTAGCGCGAGCCTGTTCTCTCTGTTGGCCTTCTTGACGGCATCCTGTAGGTCATTTGAAGCGCGATTAAGACCAGCGCCAGAAGTAAAGTTACCTGTCATTACAAAAGGAGGAACGCCGCCATTCTCAAAGAACTTTGAACCGTAATTGGTCGCAGCAATTCCGAGGCCGATTGTGTCCCTGTTCGTCAATATGGGACTCATGGCCGTTACCATGTCAGCCTCTAAGCAAAAAGGGATATCAATAATATCCTTTGCTTGATAATTCCTTGTTCTTTTCCCTTCTTGCGAAAAGCTGTAGAGTTTTTTTCCATTTATTATCTTTGCCGTTACAAAAGTTGGGTCTAATGGGAATAGGTTTACTATCTCGCCATCTAATCGCTCGATGTAAGTATATTGCCGTCCATTAGTAAAAGTTCGATCAAAGGAATACTTGCGCCAATCGAAAGAGCTGGTTTCATCATTGACCGCATAATGAAGAATATTCGATAGATTGCCGTTTACAACCTCGCGCCCCTCTTTCGTTTTCCTGTAGTGCTTTAAAGGCAGGCCCGAAATAGTGCCAGACAGGAAATTCACAGCAGCCCAAACAGCAGGAACACCCATTGCGCCTTTAAGTGTTACGTTTACACCCGAAGAACTCATGCCACTGTCAACGCCAAAAAACTCCATGAATTTTGACGAAGAAACGCGAACAGTTGGGTCTTCAATTGATGACCTTTGCTCAGGTTTTTTACTGTTCCAAAATGCCATTTTTTAGCCTGCTAATGAGTAATTAGGGTCTTCCCAAGGGGAAGCGTCTTCTTGTTTGTCTGTGGCCTTCTCTGTGGCTCCTATAGCCATTGCCAGAGATACCATCCCGTCAATTCTGCCCGTTGCCTTTGATTTATCTAGTTTGCGATTTCCAGCAGGGTCTTTTGTGATCACAGCGTTAGCCGCGCACATCGTCAAAACTGGGTGCATTCCATGACGCAAAGCTGAATTTAGAAATAAAGCCTCAAGAGAATCCAAGGCCGGTGACATATCTTTAAAGCCCTGCCCAAATTCAATAAGGGGAAGCTCCAATCCAATGTCGTTAAATTCTTTTTTCAATAAATCAATTCGCCATCGGTCATAAGCAATGCCAACAATCTCGCATTCTTTGCTGATTTCACCGATCTCATGCGCGACAAATTCATAATCTACGGTCGCGCTTGGTGTTGTTCTTAAAAATCCCTGCTTCACCCACAAATCATAAGGCTGTCGATCACGCGCCGACCTTTCCCTTAGTCCGATCTCCGGTGTCCAGAAAAAAGGCCAAACATCAAAATTGCCTTCTTCGTCTTCACCAATCAGCACCAAAGCGGTTAAATCCGTTCGCATTGAAAGATCAAGACCGCCGTACACCTTAGCGCCTTGAATTGGCCTTGCCGCTTCGCCGCATTCCTCCCATACATTTGAAGAGATAAAAGGTGAAACTATAGAAACTCGTTGATTTAAATTTAGATTTCTAAAAGTGTTTTCAAAGCTAGGCATCCGGTCAGCTTTTTCAGCCTGCTTTTTCATATCCGCATGAGATCGAAATAGACCCATTGCAGGATTGGCCTTTTTCCATTGTCTTTCATCTAGCAAATCAGCATCAGAATCAGCATCGTAAACATGGCAAACCGTTTTGGGGTGCTTGTTGTTTTTGGCATCGTCAATCAGAACACTGAACAGGTCGGCATCGGTGGCCGCCTGAGTGCTTATATAAATCAATAAGGGGTTTTCGTATGCGCCCTGAGCCGTTGTAATCGCGTCAATGAAGTCTGACCTTGGCCCGCGTACTTGTCCCACTTCGTCTAGGATTGCAAGAATAGGCGACTTACCGTGAGCTGTTTTACCTTCAGCACTGATAGCCTGATATTCCACATTCATCGGCAAGCCAATCAGCTTTTTGGATGAAGGGATAATTTTTACAATTGAACTCAGTTTTGGGGAAATCAGAACACATTTTGAAGCTAGGTTATAAACCTCTGCCGCCTGTTCCCTGCTCATTGCCCCCGATATAATCCGAGAGTTTTGAACTGACTCAGGCCCGACAAGGTGAGCCAGTAGGATAAAAGCGATTGTTCCGGTTTTTGCATTTTTCCGAGCGATAGAAAGAATTGCCGTATCTGTTACCGCTTTGTTATCGTAAATCTCTAAAATGAAATCAATCTGAAAGGGTGCGAGTATTACCGGCTGTCCAACCTTGTCGCCTTCTGGCACGACACAAAATTGTTGAATAAAATCTAATACTCGTTCGCCCCTAGATTTAACACTCAATGAGTGGGCCGGTTAATTAGATCACTGGGCTTGGGACTATCCGCAAATTCTTGTGCCCCTCTATGGGCTTTATTCTGCTCAACCTGCTCTCGTGACTTGCCTTGCGTGGCTTCTGTGTGGATTTGTAAATGTGCGCTTAGTAGCTTGATTCTTTTTGACAAGGTATCAGCGAGCTTTTCCATTTCCTTCGTGTCAGGAATCTCGGCATCAGGATCAATGTCAGCGCCAACAAGCGAATAGGCTAGATAGGTTTCGAGCTGGACAGATACAACCTCAAGTCGATACATGGACCGAGCAATATCAGCAGCCAAAACAAGATCGTTTCGCGTCCATGCTCTTTTAGCCTTGGCAGTTGTGACGATTTCCCAAAATGGAAGCACAGCCGCAGAAATGTTTACGCCGTTAGGGGGATTTGGTGCGCCAGATAAAGCATCTTTCATTATTTCAGTGCTGCCCTTTGCGCTGTCAATTCGGGTGCGCTTTGCCATGCCCTTTCCTAGTGCGTTAGTTGGTGTATGAGTGAGTTAGTGATAAACAAC
>TARA_R110002153_G_scaffold247292_1_pt1 | contig 10904 bp, 10 predicted proteins | sample TARA_R110002153 | Tara Oceans TARA_R110002153 (sample SAMEA4398193) | marine metagenome | biome: Polar Biome; feature: [SRF] surface water layer (ENVO:00010504); material: water (ENVO:00002006), including particulate matter (ENVO:01000060) such as... | depth 5 m
TCCCAATTTGGGAATCCCGAATCTGACATTAGGCGACAAGCGCTATTCGATAGGAATGCGGGTGTAGCTCAATGGTAGAGCAGCAGCTTCCCAAGCTGAATACGAGGGTTCGATTCCCTTCACCCGCTCCAAAGAACGCGGCACTGATTTGTCGCTGGCTATGTTCCCTTTTCATCTGGCAAAGCCTTCCCCTGCAACTGCCCAACCTTCTCGACGATGGGTTCGATGCTGGATTTGTCCATGAAGTCAAACCCCTTCAGTTCTTCCTTGCTGGCGACCGGGTCGGCGTTTGTCAATCCGCCGATGATCAGCAACATCCGGTCCAGCCAGGACAGGTCTTTCGGATCTTGCCGCCCGCGCAAGGCAACATGCTGCACATGAGACATCAGCTCTGCCGGCAGGTTCCCGGCAAGCCAGGCATCCAGTTTCGCTCCGGCCCCGGCGCCCGAAACACTGAACAGGATTGTCGGCCTGGCTTTGATGCCTTCAAGATTGCTTTTCACCCATTTGTGAAACATCAACTTGTGATAGAGAACCGGGCTGCCAAGAACGAGGAAATCATACTGCGAGAGATCGGCGTGTGCCTTGTCCACATCAAAGGCCGGCAAATCCGTGGCCTCACGTATCCATTCAGCGTATTGCGCTGTGCTGCCGTACTTGCTTGAGAAGAATATCGCGCCTTTCATGCCAAACCCCGCTTCGTGTTGAATCATGCGTCCGGAAAAGGACGTGCACCAAATGGTTGGATGGCACGTTTGTTATCCAGTCTAGGTGCTGAGCGATCCTGTGCGTTGATTTCGCTCAAGAGGACTGCCGGTGGCCGCTGCATCCGGCATTTTGATCGGCGTAATCGTTATCCGCTGCCAATTGGCATGGGAGACGGCAAAGAAGCGCAATCGCAGGGCTGCCGCTCTTTGCGCCACATGGTGACCGCGACTGCGTGAACTGACCGCGCCTTGAGAGGTTGAACGCAGCCATGAGCAACCTCGCGGACCGGTAAAACGGGTATTGCGAATTTTGACAATCGGTTGCCTTGCGTTAAATTGCTCTCATGCCACGCGACCGGGAAGTGAATATCGCGACGTCGAATCCGGTCGCCGGTTTGGGTGTCATGTGAAATTCACGCGGGCAAAAGGTGCAGCAGATGTCAAAATGGCGTATCGAAGGCGAGTATATGGAGACGTGCAATTGCGACTTTCTTTGTCCGTGCATCATCACCAACAGCGCAGCCGTGCCGACTGAAGGAGACTGCAAGGTGGCGATCGCCATGCGCATCGACCGGGGCGAAAAAGACGGCGTTTCACTTGGCGGCGTCAAATTCATCATGATGTTGTTATCTCCCGGGGCGATGGACCAGGGCAACTTCACGGCAGGCCTGATCGTCGACGAAGATGCAACGGACGCACAGGTTGAAGCCATCGGCGACATCACCTCCGGCACGATTGGCGGGCCGATGGCTGTCCTGGGGTCTCTCGTAAGCACATTTGCCGGCGTTGAGAGGCGGCCGATATCCTTCGAGATGGATGGATTGAACCGTGTTGTCACAGCCGGTGATCTGGTCGACCAGGCGATTGAAGGCGTGCCCAGCCTTGTGAAAGAGGGAGAGGCAATCTACCTGGACAATGCGGCCCATCCGGCCAATGCGCGTCTGGCATTGGCCAAAGCGACCCGCAGCCGCTTCAATGTCTTCGGTATTCAATGGGATGATACGAGCGGCCGTCGCAACGGTCACTTTGCACCCTTTGACTGGGCGGCCTGACGCTGGAGCACTGGATGTTGGCCACATGATCTCGGCAAACCCGTTGGAAGCCGTGCTCAGACACGACCGTCTGGTCGTGATGGGCGGGCTTGCACTGGTCGTTGCCTATACGGTGTGGGGCGTCGGAATGAACATGTCGGCGCTCACCATGACCCGGATGGCCATCGAAATGCCCGGCATGATGATGCAACCCGCCGTCTGGTCCGGCACCTACGCGCTGCTTGTCTTTCTCATGTGGTGGGTCATGATGATCGCCATGATGGTGCCGAGCGCCGCCCCGGCGGTGCTGATCTATGCGGGCATTGCCCGCAAGCAGAAGTCTGCGGATCGGCCGTTAGCGGCCACCGCATGCTTTTTTCTGGGCTATCTGGCGACATGGGCATTCTTCAGTGCTTTTGCGACAGCCCTGCAATGGGGGCTTGAAACTGTCGGTGTGGTCACCGGCATGATGGAGATCGCAAGTCCCGTGATCGCCGGCCTTGTGCTGATCGCTGCGGGCGCCTACCAGCTCACACCCCTGAAGGAAGCCTGCCTTCGCCATTGCCAACACCCGGTTTTCTTTCTCATGCATCATTGGAAGCCGGGTGCGCGCGGCGCCTTGGTGATGGGCGTCCAGCATGGCGGCAATTGCCTCGGGTGTTGCTGGTTCCTGATGGCCCTGCTGTTTGTCGGCGGAATCATGAACCTTCTATGGATCGCCGCCCTTGCGCTCTACGTGATCCTGGAAAAGGTCTCTGCCGGAAAAAAATGGGTAACGACAGGCTCCGGCGTGGCACTGACGATTGCCGGCCTGTGGATGATTGCCGGTACTTATCTGTTTTACTGACGGATTTGCCGCAGGGCATATCCTTGCCGGCCATTGCGTTAAAGGAGCGTAAGTCACTTTCACTGAAACATCGTGGCATGAGCATAAGCGCACAATGGATGCGCAGACACGCGTGTTGATTTGCGCAACCAACCGCCTATGGTGCATGAAATTCATGGCTCTTTGGAGGAGAGTATCAGGAGGTTGGCCAATCTGGCGCAGTTCGGGCTTGTGTGATCTGGATCCGCACGCAGCAGATGTCTTGCGCATTTGCCGCAAGGCACAGCCATTGCGCCCAGGCACATCTGATGGCAAATCCTGTAGGGAACTGATAGGCGCCATGCAGCCAAAGCAATGAGGACCGGCAATGAATTTTGAACTGAGCGAGGAACAGGGCGCAATCCGCGATATGGCGCTTTCACTGGCTGCGGATAAACTCGCGCCGAAGGCCATCGAATGGGACGAAACGGGACATTTTCCCGAAGACGTCATCCGCTCGGTGGGTGAACTCGGGCTCGGTGGCATTTATGTCCGCGAGGATGTGGGCGGTTCAGGCCTTGGCCGAATGGACGCCATGCTGATTTTCGAAGCGCTTGGCACCGGCTGTCCGTCCATCGGCTCATTCATCTCCATTCACAATATGTGCGCCTGGATGATCGACAATTACGGCACGCAGCAACAACGCACGCATTGGCTGCCGAAAATGTGTGCCATGGAATTGATCTGCTCCTATTGCCTGACTGAGCCGGGATCGGGCTCTGATGCCGCATCGTTGCAGACGCGCGCAGAGCGCGACGGCAACGGCTGGAAGCTCAACGGCACGAAATCGTTTATATCCGGTGGCGGGCGGTCCGATCTCTATCTCGCCATGGTGCGCACCGGGGATGCCGGGCCAAAGGGTGTGTCTGCGGTGCTTGTCGAAAACGGCACCCCAGGGCTTTCCTTCGGTGCCAATGAACGCAAGATGGGCTGGAAGGCGCAACCGACATCCGAGGTGCGTTTCGATGATTGTTGCGTCACAGCAGACCATCTGCTCGGCGAAGAGGGCAAAGGCTTTCGTTATGCCATGGCAGGTCTCGACGGTGGCCGTCTCAATATCGCAGCCAGCGCCCTTGGCGCGGCGCAATCGGCACTCGACAAGGCTGTTGCCTATGCCCGCGAACGCAAGGCCTTCGGGCGGCCCATTGCTGATTTTCAGTCGTTGCAATTCAAGCTGGCGGACATGGAAACCGAACTTCAGGCCGCGCGCATCTTCCTCTATCAGGCCGCATCGAAGTTGGATGCGGGCGCTCCGGATGCCAGCAAACATTGTGCCATGGCCAAGCGCTTCGTCACGGATGCCGCCTTCAAGGTGGCAAATGATGCGCTGCAGATTCACGGTGGTTACGGATATCTCGCCGACTTCGGCCTGGAAAAGATCGTGCGTGACCTCAGAGTGCACCAGATCCTTGAAGGGACCAATGAAATCATGCGGGTCATTGTTGCCCGCCATATGCTCGAAGAGCGTTGACGATCAATGGACGCCGCGATTCCACAGAGCGGACGGGGCGGCTGAAAGACCTTGCGCAGGGCGGACGGATGTCAGGATGGCATCGCCCGGCGCGGATGAAGTGAATTTGAAACAGGATATCGTGGCATGAGCAAAATCGCATTTATCGGACTTGGCAATATGGGCCTGCCAATGGCTGTCAATTTGAAAAAAGCGGGCCATGATGTGCACGCCTTCGACCGGGTGGCGGCTGCAATGGAGGCGGCTGCCCGTGAGGGAATGACAGCGTCGGCGAGTGCCATCGAGGCGGTTAGCGACGCCGAATTTGTCGTCACCATGCTGCCCAATGGTCCCATTGTCCTGGCGGTCATGGCCGAAATCGTACCGGCAGCGGCCAGCGGCGCTGTCATCATCGATTGCTCGACCATCGACGTCGAGAGTGCGCGCTCGGCAAGTGCAATGGCGGAAAAATCCGGTCTTCGGCTGCTCGACGCACCGGTATCGGGTGGCACCGGCGGCGCTCAGGCCGGCACATTGACCTTCATGGTCGGCGGCGAGAAGCAAGCCTTCGACAAGGCTTCTCCGATCCTCGACATCATGGGTGGCAAACTGGTCCATTGCGGCGCAAGCGGCGCCGGACAGGCCGCCAAGATTTGCAACAACATGCTGCTGGGAATTTCAATGATCGGCGCCTGTGAATCCTTCGCGCTGGCAGAAAAGCTGGGGCTTTCCGCTCAGGCGGCCTTTGACGTGATTTCCACGTCATCAGGTTTTTGCTGGTCGGTGAACAATTATTGCCCGGTTCCGGGCATCGGCCCCGACAGTCCGGCCGATCATGACTTCAAACCGGGCTTTGCCGCCGAACTCATGCTCAAGGATCTCGGCCTGTCGCAGCAGGCGGCGTCCGGTACGGGCCAGGCGACCCCGATGGGCGAACACGCCATGCAACTTTACCAGAGGTTTCTGGAAGAGGGCGGTTCAGGCAAGGATTTTTCCGGCATCATCGAATACCTGAAAACCGCAGCACGGCCTGCTGACTGATCGGATATTCGACATCCGGATCGCCGCTGCCGCCGGGGAATTCAATCCGGCGGAACCGGTGACCCCATGGCTGACATGCTCTCAGTCTGCGGCGCTGAACTGCAGACCTATTTCTGTTGCAGAAACTCGATCTCGACGAAGGCACATTCGAAGTCATTGCCATTGATGACATCATGCTCGACGCCAAGTTCCCGGTAATAGGGTACACCGTTTTTAAGCTGCGCAGTGATCCGCTCACCATCTGCGGTGTCAATTTCCAGAATTCCGTCAAACAGTGGAACAACGACATAATCGTATTGGTGCCGGTGCCAACCGGTATTGTCGCCTTTCGCCTTGAACCGCCATTCGGTTACGCGCGTGCATTCATTTTCGATAAAAACCGTCGGCACGGCCGTTCCAGGGGTGTTTGCATTGCACATGTTCGATCTCGCCTTTCATGGGTTGAATTGGATAGTCTTAAAGCCGCATCCGGCCTTCATTGCCAATAAAGCTGTGGGAGTGGCTGACGCCCATGCCCAGATGCATGAATTCGATAAAGGCTTTCGCCGCTTCGCTGTGTTCCTTTGTATGATGCCAGGCCATGCCTACATCCATGGTTGGAATCTTGTCGGCAACTTCAATGACCTCGACCCGTCGGCCTTCCAGCGACCAGGGGCGATGCACCATGTCGGACAGGATAGAGACGCCCATACCGTTGGCGACGAGACTGCGGACGGCCTCGACGGATGACGTGCGAAAAATCGTATTGGGTTTGTGCGGGGTTCGGTTCCAGTAGCGCTGAGCGGTATTGCTTGCCTCATCAACCGTCAGCATGATGTAGGGCTCTGCCGCAATATCCTGCAACGTCAGGGACGGGACTTTCAGAAACTTGTGGTGAGCGTCCACCCACAGGCGCCGCCGCGATCGCCACAAGGTATCGTGGGACAATTCCTCATGATTGACGATATTGGATGTCAGCATCACTGCCAGGTCAAAGCCGCTGGTGATCAGGCCCTCTTCGATGGTGGCGCGATCAGCCTCCGACAGATTGATTTTGATGTTCGGGAAGGCTCGGGAAAAGCGCGAGAGGAATGGCGGCAGGAAATAGCCCGAGATGGTGTAGGTGACGACGATGTTGATCGATCCCTTGACATCTTCCCGGATACGCCTGGGAATGCGTACGGCCTCTTCCACCGATTCAACGATGTGCATTGCATGTTCCAGAAACAGATTTCCCTCATAGGTCAGGGTGACACCACTGGAATGGCGATCAAACAGCGAGGTGCCGATGATTTCTTCCAGAGTCTTGATTGCCGTGGTGATGGCCGACTGTGATACATTCATATCCATAGCCGCCCTGGAGACCTGTCCGGCATTGGCCGTTGCAAGGAAGTAGCGTATCTGGCGGAGCGAAGGTTCCATCAATTATTCCAATGCAGATATAAAAATTTCAGATAAAGAACGAATTGTGAGCAACCATCAGTCGAAGATGAAATTTTGTGCAACTGGTAAAAATTTAAAATAATATCCATAAATTACAGTTGCTTGAGATTTTTTATCGGGTTTTTTGCCTGTGGTTTTGAGTCTCACCTTGTTTCGCTTCCTCTGCGATGTCTCTGATTTTCAGAAATAGTGGCATTGTAATTCATATTTTACAATATGGTATGGACCTGACTACCATCAAGGCGAGGACAAACGGCCCTTAAGCGGGTCGCAGCATGGTGAATAAGTGCAACTCAACGAATTCGTTCAACCAAAAGTGAAGGAATATCTCATGAAAAAGCTCATCACAGGCCTTATGGCCACAGCAGCAATTCTTGCTGTTGCTGCTCCGGGTGCTTCGGCAGCGGATTGGTTTCCCGCCCCGGTCCAGGTTTGGGAACCGGCATTTGACATGAACAGCCCGCGCCGTGACATTGACTACACACCGTTGGCCAAGGCATCCAAGCCTTGGGAAATCTGCGTCTCGTTTCCCCATATGAAAGACGCCTATTGGCTCGGCGTTGATTATGGTGTGACCGAAGAAGCCAAACGCCTCGGTGTGAAGATGCAGGTTGTCGAGGCTGGCGGATATACCGAACTCAACAAACAGATATCGCAGATTGAAGATTGTGTTGCAGCGGGTGCGCAGGCCGTCATCATTGGTGCCATTTCTGCCGATGGTCTGAACAATGTGATCAGTGAAGTACGCGCCAAGAATATTCCGGTTATCGATGTCATCAACGGCATCTCCTCTCCGGAAATCACCGCCAAATCGCTTGTTTCATTTGGTGAGATGGGCGCAAAAACCGGTGAATATCTGGCAAAGCTGCATCCCGCAGGCAGCGGCAAGGTAAAGGTTGCCTGGTTCCCTGGACCATCCGGTGCAGGCTGGGTTGAAGCTGGAAATGCCGGGTTTATCGGTGCCATCGAAGGCAGTGACATTGAGCTGGTCGAAACCAAATATGGTGACACCGGCAAGGAAGTGCAGGCCAAGCTGGTTGAAGATACACTGGAAGCCCATCCCGATCTTGCCTATGTCGTCGGCACGGCGGTTACAGCCGAAGCCGCTGTTCCGATCTTGCGCTCCCGTGGCCTGACCGATCAGGTCAAAGTGGCATCCTACTACTTCACCCCGGGTGTTGCCCAGGGGCTGAGCCGTGGACAGATCGTTGCGGCACCAACCGACTCGACGGTTCTGCAGGGGCGTATTGCCGTTGATATTGCGGTGCGTGCACTCGAAGGCGAAACCTATGAGAAACATGTGGGTCCGGCACTTTACGTCGTCAATGCAGATAACCTGAAAGACTTTGATGCCTCTTCCACATTGGCACCAGACGGTTTCAAACCTGTTTTCCGGGTTGACTGAAAATGACGGACAAAGCCAGGGTTTCTCCCGCCCAGCGGCTTGAAGGGGATGCGCATTCAAGCAATGCGCATCCACTCCTCCAGACCGTGAACCTGACAAAGGACTATCCCGGGGTTCGCGCCCTGGACAATATGAATTTCGAGCTTCGGCACGGCGAGGTTCACGTTCTTTTCGGCGAAAATGGCGCTGGAAAATCAACCTTGATTTCGATGCTCGCTGGCGCCAATACGCCGACCAGTGGCAAAATTCTGTATAATGGCCAGGAGGTTCATCTGGCCAGCGTGCACGAGGCGCGTGAGTTGGGCATTAGCGCGGTCTTTCAGGAATTCTCGCTGATCCCGCAAATGACAATTGCCGAAAACATGTTCCTTGGCGCTGAACCCACCAGAGGTGGATTGCTTCAGCCGGGGCAACAAAGGGCCAAGGCCGAGGCCATTCTGAAGGACCTCGATTTTCACCTGGCGCCAGGGCGCCGCGTCGATCATCTGACCCGGGCGGAACAGCAGATGGTGGAAATCGCCAAGGCCTTTCGCACCGAACCCTCCGTATTGATTCTGGATGAGCCCACCGCCTCTTTGACCAACCACGAGACCGAACAATTGTTCCGGCTGGTCAACAGGCTGAAGGAGCGCGGGGTCGGGATAATCTACATCACCCACCGCATGGCCGAGATTCGCGAGATCGGTGATCGCATCACCATTTTGAGAGACGGAAAATATATCGACACGGTCGATGCAAAAACAACCAGCGATGATGATCTTGTAACCTTGATGACAGGCCGCGTTGTTGGACAGATCTTTCCGAAGGTCAAATTCAATCCCGGCGAGATCATACTCCAGGTCGATGACTTGCACACACCGGGAGCCGGCGGCGTCAATGGTGCTTCCGTGACGGTCAGGCGAGGCGAGATTGTCGGATTTGCCGGGCTGGTGGGCTCGGGGAAATCAAAATTTGCCCAGGCCTGTTTTGGCTCGCTGGCCATCGAAAGCGGAAAAATCCGCTTCAAGGGTGAAGCGGTGGTAAAACCAAAGACCCGTGACATGTTAAGGCGCGGTTTCATGTATCTGCCGTCGGATCGTCGCTCCGACGGGCTGATGATGATGCGCCCGGCGCGCGAGAATATCAGCACGGCTTCGCTGGATGTTCCGCCATTTTCAAATGGCATTTTTCTCAACAGACGCGCCGAGAAGAAAATCACCAGTGATCTGGCCGATCAGCTTAACCTGTCGCCGCGCAAGATCGAACGCGAGGCGGGTCAATTCTCCGGCGGCAATCAGCAAAAACTCATGTTGGCGCGCAGCCTGACACGCACCTTCGATCTCATCGTCTTTGATGAGCCGACGGTTGGTGTGGACGTCGGCACCAGAGCCGCCATCTACGCCTTCATCGCTGAACTGTGTGAGCAAGGTGTGGCCATCGTTCTGATTTCATCGGATCTGCCCGAGATATTGCATCTGACCAACCGTGCCTACGTTTTCTACCGCGGCAAGATTCAGGCCGAGCTGGCAGATGACGAAATCACCGAAAACAATCTGCTGTCGCACTTTTTTGAAAGGGAGGCCGCGTAAGTGTCTGACCAAAATCCATCTTCATCCATTTCGCCGGGACGGTTGGCGGAAATGTCCAAGAGACTTTTTGTCAAATTGGGCATTCTGCCTTTCCTGCTGGTCATTGCCATTATCGTTTTTGCATCCATGTCGGAAAACTTCCTGACCGGTCGAAATCTGATGAATGTGTTGCGACAGTCTGTCTATCTGATGATTGTCTCGATGGGGCAGATGCTGGCGCTGCTGACGGGCGGATTTGACCTCTCGGTGGGCACGATCCTCGCACTGACTTCAGTGGTCGGCGCCCTGGTCATGGCCAGCGTATACGCCGCCATGCCCGATGCCATCTGGCTGGCCATTGCGCTCGGCTGCATCGCCGGCGTTGCTGCCGGAACGCTCATTGGTGTGTGCAATGGCATTGGCGTGGCATTCTTTGGTGTTTCCCCTTTCATGATGTCTCTGGGAATGACCTCCGTGGGCTTTGGTGTTGCGCTGTTCCTGACAGGCGGCACACCGGTTTACGGCATGCCGCAGGCCTTTGGTGACATTTTCGGATTTGGAACGCTGTTCGGGATCCACTCACCGATCTATGTCGCGGCCATCATCGCCGTGCTGCTCTTCGTGTTTCTCTACCGAACCCGTTTCGGACGCTATATCTATGCTGTGGGCGGAAACCTCAAGGCGGCGCAACTCTCCGGTATCAACACCAGATCCACATTGCTGTGGACCTATGTTCTCTGTGCCGCCCTGGCGGCGGTGGCCGGCATGTTGCTGACGGCGCGTCTTGATACCGGCGAGGCCAATATCGGCGCCTCCATGCCGCTGCAATCGATCGCCGCCTGTGTCATTGCAGGCGTCAGTTTGCGTGGTGGTGTCGGGCGGATGGAAAATGTAGTTCTGGGTGCCTTGTTCATCGGACTTGTCCAGAACGGCATGAATCTCGCCCGCATTGAATCCTATCTGCAGACGGTTGTCCTGGGGGGGTTGCTTATTCTGGCCGTCATCGCCGATCAGATCCGCCTGCGTTACGTTGCTTCTTTGAAAGACTGAGGAATTTGCCATGACTATCAATATCAATTGCGACATGGGAGAAAGTTTCGGCCTCTATGTGATGGGTGATGACGAAGGCGTCATGCCCTATATTACGGAGGCCAATGTGGCTTGCGGGTTTCATGGTTCAGACCCCAACCACATGCGCAAGACCGTTGAGCTGGCCAAGCAGCACAATGTCAAGGTCGGTGCCCATTTCTCGCTTCCTGATCTGCCTGGTTTCGGGCGACGGGAAATGAAGATCGAGCGCGATGAACTGGCCAATATCGTCATCTATCAGATCGGCGCCCTGAAAGGTTTTCTCGACGTGGCGGGCGTCAGTCTTTCCCACATGAAGCCGCATGGTGCACTCTATGGCATGTCAGCGCGCGACGAGCATATCGCGC
>TARA_R110002153_G_scaffold84005_3_pt1 | contig 10888 bp, 8 predicted proteins | sample TARA_R110002153 | Tara Oceans TARA_R110002153 (sample SAMEA4398193) | marine metagenome | biome: Polar Biome; feature: [SRF] surface water layer (ENVO:00010504); material: water (ENVO:00002006), including particulate matter (ENVO:01000060) such as... | depth 5 m
GGTATCGTCCAATTCAACGAGTTGTTGATTAATAAGAAAGCGAATCATACCCGCACCTCATCACTATTTTCATTGATATATCCATTAATATAACGGTATTCTTGATAGAAAAGTAGACCATTTGGTCAAAAAATTGCTTTAAAAAAAAGGCTTCCCTGAGAATAGCCCCTAATTCGGTAAGCAAAACTGCATACTTGTTAGTGTCATACAGGCAAGAATCGTGCAAGGTTGAACATAGAGAAAACAAAGTTAAGTAGGGGTAACGGTATAGTGATTACGTTTTCTATTTTACGCTAAAACCGTGATAACGTAATACAAACGGATGCCAGACGTGTAGTGAAGGATAAAAAAATAACGATGACCAAATTAAGAGACACGGACGCAGGCGTAGGTGCCACAAACAAAAGAAATATTCTGCAAGCCGCTGAAAAATGTTTTGCCCAGTTTGGATTTAAGGGCACTGCGGTTCAAAAAATTGCAGATGAAGCGAACCTGCCTAAAACCAATGTGCTTTATTATTTTAAAACGAAGCAAGAATTGTATGTGGCAGTGCTAGAAGAAACATTGTCGTTGTGGAATTCCCATTTCGACAGAGCCACTGTAGATGACGATCCTGCTGAAGTGTTAGCGGCGTACATTACAGAAAAAATGGAAGTATCTCGTACCCATCCACAAGCTTCTAAAATCTTCGCGATGGAAATTATTAACGGTGCGCAGAACTTAACCGGTTATTTTGACGAAGAACATGCCAAATGGATGGAAGGGCGATTAGCACTTATCGACCAATGGATTGAAGTAGGTAAACTCCCTCAGCTTGATGGTGAATATTTACTTTACACCATTTGGGCTAGCACCCAGCACTATGCTGACTTCTCCGCTCAAATTACCCGTCTTCGTGGCCGCAAAATGATTAAAGCCGATTTTGAAACGGCCACACGCCAATTAATTCAATTGGTGCTAGGTGGGTGCAACCTGCCAGTGCCAAGTCGTTATATTGAGAATATTGATGTCGAATAATTCCCATACTTACCCTCGCGACCTTATAGGTTACGGGGCTGATGTACCTAAGGCCAATTGGCCGAACGGCGCTAAAATTGCGCTCCAGTTTGTTTTAAATTATGAAGAAGGTGGTGAGAACTGCGTACTTCATGGTGATGCGCACTCCGAAACCTTTTTGTCTGAAATTATTGGTGCCCAAGCATTTAATGATAGGCACCTTAGTATGGAGTCTATTTATGAATACGGGAGTCGTGCGGGATTCTGGCGACTTCATCGTTTGCTCACCAGCTACAATATTCCGGTAACGGTTTTTGGTGTCACTATGGCCATGCAACGTCACCCAGATGCCGTGCAAGCCATGTTAGATGCTAAATGGGAAATAGCTAGCCACGCTATGCGTTGGGTTCATTATCAAGATATGGATGAAGAGACTGAACGAAAAGAAATAGACGACGCTATCATGTTGCATGAGCAACTTACTGGTAAGAAGCCGGTTGGTTGGTACACGGGGCGTACCAGCCCTAATACGCTTAAATTGATTGCTGAACGTGATGATATCCTCTACTGCGCCGACTCTTATGCCGACGATTTACCTTATTTTGATAATCATTACAGCAAACCTCTTTTAATGGTGCCATATACGCTAGATACCAATGATATGCGTTTTGCTGCCCCACAAGGTTTTAATAGTGGCGAGCAGTTCTTTCAATATCTTAAAGATGCGTTCGACGTGTTGTACGACGAGGGCAGCAAAGCACCTAAGATGCTTTCGATAGGTATGCATTGCCGTATTTTAGGGCGGCCTGCGAGAATGGCGGCGTTAAAACGTTTTATTGAATATGTGCAATCGCACGACAAAGTGTGGCTTGCTACCCGTGAAGACATTGCGCAACATTGGTTAGCCGAACATCCTTTTGTTGAAAAATCCCAGTAAAGTGTAAAGCTATAAGAAGCAAGCTACGCTATATAAACTGGAGATATAAAAATGAAAGTAAAAATTGCCTTATGTCTATTAACAGCGCTCGTATTAACGGGCTGTTCGAAGCTAAATAAAGAAAACTACGACCAATTAAAAATGGGTATGTCTCAAGATGAAGTATCATCGGTAATTGGGGCGGCAGATAATTGCGCAAAAACCATGGGCGCAGTGTCTTGTATTTGGGGTAACGAAGAAGCGAAGCACGTAAAGATAGTCTTTATGGGCGATAAAGCGGTTACCTTTAGCTACGATGGTTTAGAGTAGACTTAGCAAGTCCAATCTCTATGAGCTATGTAATCTACGTTGCCTGAATAGATTACCCAAAGCACAAAAAAACGGTGAAGATTATCTTCACCGTTTTTTTATGTTAAGCACAGGGCAAGCGCTTGCTATTTTAAGTCAAAAATATAGCGCAGTATAAATACACCCGCTAACACGTAGGTTAACGCACTGACTTCTTTAAATTTACCGGTTCCCATCTTAATGCCAACGTAGGTAATGAAACCTAGTGCAATACCTTCACTAATACTGAAGGTGAGCGGCATAGCTAATAGCGCAACGGTTGCGGTAGCAAGCGCACCTAAATCGTCGAAGTCTATCTGGCGAATGGCTTCCATCATTAGAATGCCTACCATGATAAGCGCGGGAGTAGTCGCCATCAAAGGAATGACCTTCATTAAAGGGGTAAGAAATAAGGCTAAAATAAAACACAGTGCTACCACTACCGCGGTTAATCCTGTTCTACCACCTGCAGACGCCCCAGTAGCAGATTCTACGTAGCTGGTTACCGGTGATGTACCGATAAATGCACCTACCACACTGGCAGACGCATCGGCGGTCATGGCAGGGCCAATTTTAGGCAATCTTCCGTTTTTATCTAGCAAGTTTGCACGGCGAGAAACACCGATTAACGTACCTATGGTGTCGAACATATTCACAAACATTAGCGCAAATATTAAATCCCAAGTTTCAGCGATATGATCAATAGGGTACCAAAAGTCCATTGCCATAAAGGTATTCGAAATTGGTTCTGGTAAGCCGATAATGGCTTCAGGCGTTGCGGTCAGCATGCCATTCTCGGTTGGCACGAAGGCACCAATAACGGTGAGCAACACGATAGAGATAAGAATGCCTCCGGTAACCTTTTTCACTACCATCACAATAGTAAAAATAATACCAAGTAGCGCAAGCATTACCGCAGGGTCAGATAAATCACCAAGACCTACAAAGGTAGCCGGATTGTCGACGACCAGCCCCGCATTTTTAAGGCCAATAAAAGCAATGAATAACCCTATGCCGCATTGCACACCAATTTTGAGGGCAGGGGGAATAGACTCAGCAACTTTCGTCCTCACCCCGGTTAAGGACAGAATTAAAAAGAGAATACCGTTCCAAAATACTATCCCAAGAGCCGCTTCCCAGGGAATCTCTCGAGATAAACAAATTGTAAAAGCAAAAAAAGCGTTTAAACCCATACCTGGCGCAAGCGCAATGGGGTAGTTAGTCATAAACGCCATCAATAAAGTACCCAAACAGGCAGCTAGCGCGGTTACCGTTATCAACCCTTCGATAGGCATGCCACTTAAACCAAGGATCCCAGGGTTTACCACTAAGATGTACGACATGGCGGCGAAAGTCGTTAGCCCCGCTACCACTTCTGTTTTTATTGTGGTTCCATGCGCCTGAAGCTTAAAAAGGCGCTCTAATACGTTATTAGACATGTAGATTTCTCTATGCGTTGAGTCATTTATCATTATTTGATGTTGCATGAAGCAAAAACTTGACCACTTAGTCAGTTTGTTGGTGCGTTTTGTGCTACGGTAATCATAGTCAGAATACGCAAAGTCAGTGGTACGCCAGTGAAACCAACTAATAAAGGTTTTAAAAACCGTCTATTTCACATCGGAAGCGTTATAACAACGCTTGACTAAATCAACGCTAGAAAAGAAGTTACGCACTAATTAAGATCAAATTGCATTAAAATGGTGCGTTTCTAACTGTGAGGGGCCATGTCGCTATCAACAATAATTCAAAAACTCCCGAAGGCTGAACTGCACTTGCATATAGAAGGCAGCCTAACACCTGAGCTTATGTGGCACCTGGCAAGTAAACATAGTATCACGTTGCCATACAAAAGCATTGAAGAGATAGCTGCTGCCTATCAATTTACCAATTTGCAAAGCTTCCTTGATATATACTATGCCGGTGCGGGCGTGCTCATTGATGAAGATGATTTTTACGCGTTAATGTGGGCGTATTTCACCCGCTGTCATGAAGATAACGTGGTTCACACTGAAATTATGTTCGACCCGCAAACCCATACCGCAAGAGGTATAGGCTTTGATGTGTTCATGCCGGGCTTTTTACGGGCCATGAAAGATGCACAAAAGCAGTATGGTATTTCCAGTTACTTAATTATGTCTTTCTTAAGGCATTTACCAGAAAGCGACGCTTTCGCCACACTTGAAGCTGCCAAACCTTATTACAGTGTTATAGATGCGGTTGGTTTAGACAGTTCTGAACTGGGTCATCCGCCGTCTAAATTTGAACGGGTGTTTAAAGAAGCGCGAGCCCTTGGGTTTAAAATTGTCGCTCATGCAGGTGAAGAGGGGCCGCCAGAATATATTTGGGAAGCTTTGGAGTTACTTAACGTTGACCGAATTGATCATGGCGTAAGGTGTCAAGAAGACGAGAAGTTAATGGCTTACATTAACGCCAATCAAATCCCTCTTACCGTATGTCCATTGAGTAATCTGAAATTGTGTGTGGTAGATGACTTAGCCAAACACAATATCTTATCGTTACTCGATGAAGGCTTAATGGTTACTGTGAATTCGGACGATCCTACCTATTTTGGTGGTTTTTTAAATGATAACTACATAGCCTTGTGTGATGCGTTGCCTGTAACCGAAGCACACGTGAAGCAACTTGCTATCAATAGTTTCACGGCTAGCTTTTTACCGGATGACATTAAGCAACGACACATTGCTCACATACATTCCTTAACAAACTAGGCTGTTAAGCCGCTCATCGTTTCTTTCTAGGCGTGGGCGGCAGCCATTTCAGCTTTAGTAGCATCGATTACTGATGACAACGCTTCAACCTGTGCGTCAATTTCATCCCAATCTTCTGCTTTCGATAATATTTCAATGGATGAGGCTTTCAGGCGTAATACCTCGGCGCCCACATCACCCGACACACCTTTAATAGCATGGCTAGTGAAGCGAACTTCTTCTCTATCTCTTTTTGTAACTGCGGTGGTAAGCGTTAAGTATTTTTCATCGATTTGATCAATAAACATCTTAACAACGCGTTTCAAAAGATCGTGGTTTCCCGCTAAACGTTGTAATGCTTTTTCATGTTGCCAAAGCGACGTACTATCAAAATTCATAACGATTTTTTGCCTTATAAGCGATTTAAAAGTGTAAGTAATTGTTTCTTTACAGCCAAAACCTATTTTTAAAATTTCATTGTGGCGATATTTAAAGTAAGGTTGCTTATTGATTTTCTAAATTGACCTTTAAGTTTATCTTTGTGGTAGTTATTTACATGCTGATTTATCAGTTAAGCCTTGCGTACATAATCTATTATCGCAACACTGATAATATTAGCATAAACGAATATATACTAAAGGCTAATGTCGGAAAGTATAACGTAGTCGATACTAAATAGATAAAGAAGTAAATAGGAAAAACGATAGCTATGGATATGCGTGCGCAAAAAGTGCTTATTGTCGATGACGAACCTGTAAATATCGTCATTTTAGAATCTGCTGTAAGTAGCTTAGCGAACGTAATTAGTACTAGCGACAGTCAAGAAGCCCTCCATCTTGTTCAAATTCACAAACCCGATTTAATTATTCTTGATATCAGTATGCCTAAGCGGTCAGGTTTCGACATCTGCAGGGCTATTAAGGCTGATTTGGGATTACGAGAAATTCCGATACTCTTTGTTACATCGTTTACCGACAGTGAAAATGAGCGAAAAGCACTCGCATTGGGTGCAATAGATTTTATTGCTAAGCCTATAGATATCGAAATTTGCAGGATGCGGGTAAAGAATCACCTGCTAATGCAACGGCAAAAATCACAGCTATCTATTTATAACGAAAGGGTACTCGAAGAAAAAGAGCAGCTAAATATTACACTTAACGCTATCGCTGATGGGGTTATCGCCACAGATGCCGACGGTATTGTGACTTTTATTAACCCGGTTGCTCAGCGCTTAACTGGTTTTAATGAATTTGAAGCGTGCGGGCGAATGGTGGACGACATTATGGAGTTACGAGACGCCACGACTAATGCTGGAGTGATTAATCCAGCGTTATATACCATGAAGGTTAAGCGGCCTGTTGCTATGGCGTTCAACGTAAAGTTAGTCAGCAAGCAAGGTAAAGCGTGTAGGGTAGAAGATACAGCATCCCCTATTTTGGACACGCAAGGAAACGTCAAAGGGGCCGTGGTGGTATTCCAAGACGTGTCTGAATCTGTGGCAATGGCTGTACAAATGACCCATGTCACCAATCATGATCAACTTACCGGCCTGCCTAATCGCGTGTTATTGCACGACAGAATTGTTCAGTGTATTAATAATTCCGACAAAGCACAGCCGAGTATCGCACTGTTACTAATAGACATTGATAATTTTAAATATTTAAACGATACACTAGGTCACAAAATCGGCGACTCTATTATTCTATCTATATCAAAGCGTCTTCAACAAGCATGCGGTCCGTCAGCAACGGTAGCAAGGGTGGGTGGTGATGAGTTTGCATGTTTATTAACTCATGTTAGTGGTTTAAGTGTCGATGGAGTGGCAATGAACTGTTTGCAAAGTGCAAGAGAGCCTATTCATATTGATGGTCAGTATCACCAACTTAGTTTGAGTATTGGTATTAGCTTGTTCCCTCAAGATGCTTCTAGTGCAGAAGAAATGATGCGCCACTCTGACACCGCCATGTATCGCGCAAAAGCAACTGGCAAAGACAAGTTCAGCTTCTTCTCGAAAGATCTACAACTGGCCATGCGCAAGCGAGTTGAAATGGAAGTAAAACTTCGTACAGCACTTGATAACAACAGCTTGGCAATATTTTTCCAACCTAAATATGATTTAAACTTAAACAAAGTCGTTGGCGCAGAAAGCCTCGTTAGATTGATTGATGACGATGGCAGTATTGTTTCACCAGATGAATTTATTCCATTGTCTGAAGAAACAGGGTTAATTCATCGCTTAGGTAAGCAAGTTTTGGTAAAAAGCTGTGAGTTTATTGCTAAGTGTGTTGAAGCGAACAAACCGTTTAAAATTGCAGTTAATGTGTCAGCACAGCAAATAGCAAACCCTAGTTTTGCAAAAGAAGTTGGGGATGTCATTGTCTCGACCGGAATCGACCCAAAGCTGTTAGAGCTAGAGGTAACAGAGTCAGCGCTAATGGCTGATTTCGATCAAACGCGAAATATGTTACTGGCGTTGTCGTCATTAGGGCTTACGTTAGCATTAGATGATTTTGGCACTGGCTACTCAAGCTTATCCTACTTACGTCAGTTTCCTTTAAACGTACTTAAAATTGACCGGTCGTTTGTAAAAGATATGGATAACGAACCCCAAGCGCTTGATATTGTTACTGCTATTGTTCGCCTTGCCAATTGTCTTAATATGGTTCTAGTGGCAGAGGGCCTTGAAACCGAATTGCAGTTTCACTCGCTTAGGCAGTTAGGCTGTGAATATGGTCAAGGCTACTACATGTGTAAACCGATATCAGAAGATGAATTTACCACACGGTTTTTAAACCAGAAGACAATGATGACGTAAGCGTAAACTTTAAAAACCTGAAAAGATGGACGTTTCTCCTTTTTGGGTTAATATTTAATAAGCGATGCTGTAGAATGACATCACTATGATTTCCCCCTCAATTTCTTAAGACAGTCCTGTTAAATTTATGCAGTTAGAACTAAAACCATACTCGGCATGCAAGGTACTCGTGGTCGATGATGAGCCTATTAGCAGAATGCTACTTACCTCCATACTCGAGCCGTTCGTTACCTGTATTGCTGCCTCAAATGGCGAAGAGGCAATTGGTCATTGTGCTATACACAATCCTGACCTCATTCTGTTAGATATGAACATGCCTGATATTGACGGTCTTACTGTATGTCGTACTTTAAAAGAAAACAGTGAAACAGCCCACATACCTGTTATTTTCGTTACCTCTACTATTGACGTTGAAACCGAAAATAAGTGTTGGGAAGTGGGTGCCTCAGATTTTGTTTTAAAACCAGTTACCGCCTCTACACTTGTGCATCGCATAAAAAACCACTTACAAGGAAAGCTACGCACAGAACTACTTAAAAAAATGACCTTTCACGATCAGTTAACAGGTCTATACAATCGAATGTACTTGAGTAATGAAATTCCATTATTAGTAAAGCAAGTTGCTCGCGACCATAGCACCGTAGGTGTCATCATGATTGATATTGATTTTTTTAAACTCTACAACGATAACTATGGCCACCTTCAAGGTGATATCTGCCTTCAAAAAGTGTCAGAGCTTATAGCTGAACATGCTCGACGCCCTAAAGATGCTGCCATTCGATTTGGTGGTGAAGAGTTTATGCTGGTATTACCATACACCGACATGAAGGGCGTTAAGAAAATTGCTGAAGACATTGTGGCTGCAATAAGAACTGAGAACATCACGCATTATGCGGGCAAGGGTGGAAAGCTAAGCATTAGCGCGGGTTTTGCGGTCAGATCTGCTAATGAATTGCAGGATGACGGTGTGTCTTCTCTTATAGAATCTGCTGATATTTTTCTCTTCGAAGCCAAAGAAGCTGGGCGTAATCGCGCAATAGGTTAATCGGCTCCTCCCTTAGAATAATAGCCTATTGTTTAATTTTTTTTCTTTTCTAGAACCACTATTATTGCCGTAATGGAGCAGTGTAAAAACTGTAGTGGCTCCTCTGACCCTCAGAGGGCTTCTTGATTTTGATGGCGGTTTGCTATGTCTCAACAGTTCGATAGAAAAGAAAAGTACCCTATTTCCGTTTCATCGACGGTACTTAACCTCGAAAAAGTGCTTAAATCTGGTTGCGACATACTATCCATGCAGCAAGGTATACTTTTGCATGTTACTTGCGAACATATCGACGTGATCGCCAAAGCCGACGGGTCTCTTGCACCTAACCAATTACTCTTACCCCCTTTTCCTGTTGATGTTGGCACTCTTCCCTCCAGCCAATTAGAAAGCTGCCCTGAGGTTAAGTTATGGGCAAAACAAATCTTATCGGCGAAAGATTTTATTATTGGTCGTGTTCATCGCGTTGGTAACTATCACCTAGTGTTAATGCTGGTAAACAGTGTGGAAGACATAAACATTTCTTTCGATAAAGGGAAGTTATCGTTACTTGATAACTGGCTAGAAAGCGTTTTACAAAGAGAGCGTGGAGCAGACGACAATTCGATAAAACATGCTGAGTTGTTTGAAAAGCTACAGTCAGTGGCAAATATCGGTGTGTGGGAAGTTGATATCGTTGAAAATGCCCTTTTCTGGTCTTCTCAAACCCGCGTTATCCATGAAGTGCCTCAAAACTACGCCCCAGAGCTTGGCTCTGCTATCGAGTTTTATAAAGAGGGTGCAGATCGTGATGAAATAACAAGGTTAGTTAATCACGCTATAGAAACAGGTGAACCATGGAGCGCTACCTTGCAGATCATAACTGCAAAGGGAAAACCTATATGGATCGAAAATCACGGCATGGCTGAAATGTTTGAAGGCCAATGTGTTCGGTTATTCGGTACGTTTCAAAATGTTGATAAGTCTGTAAAGCTTCGCCTGGAGCTTGAAGCAAGACAGAAAGAAGTAGAAGCGGCCTTTAACGAACGAGGTAATTTGTTATCTCGTATCAGTCATGAATTAAGAACGCCGCTAAATGGTATTACGGGAATGCTACAGGCCATAAAGTTCGAGCAGCGAGTGAATATCAGAGAGCGAAAAACGGATTTGGCACTTAAGAGCGCCGGCCGCTTACTGCTGCTAATAGATGATGTTTTAGACTATACCGAAATTTCCAGTGGCGAGCTTACACTGAATAAAAGTCACTTCTGCGTGCGTGCAATGGTAGAAGAGTTGATTGACGTATTTAAACCCTTGTGCAAAGAGAAAAGCCTTCGTTTATACGCGGCACTGTCGTTGCCTAAGAATACCTATATAAATGGTGATGCCAATAGAATAGGTCAGATTATTTCTAAGTTACTGCACAACGCCATTAAGTTTACTTCACGAGGGCACATTTCCATCCAATTAACGCTTAGAGAAGCGTTGACTGAGCCTAACTTGCTTATTTCTATAGAAGACACGGGTGAGGGTATGGATGAGGCAACTAAAACCTCGTTGTTCACTCCTTTCATACAAGGGCAAAAGCAATCGGCAATTAAAGGCAGTGGAACAGGCTTAGGCCTTTCTATCGTAAAACAACTAGTTGATAAAATGGATGGTGAGATAGATATTCGCTCTGAAATAAATGTAGGCACTGCCTTTGATGTAGTCATTCCTGTTACCCTGACAGACGCTAAGCAAGGTCTTCTAGACCACGACGATGCTTTATCATCTAGCTTACTCTCTATCCCATTGTCTATTCTGGTGGTGGACGATAATGATATTAACCGCATTGTGCTTACTTCAATGTTGGAAAGGTATAACTTTATTGCCGATGAAGCTGAAGATGGTCAAGTGGCAATACAAAAGGCCAGAGAAAAAGACTACGATCTTATCTTCATGGATTGTGCAATGCCGGTGCTCGATGGTGTATCTGCCACAAAAATCATACTTGAAGAAGGATTGATACGCAGTCAAGGTAGTATCGTAGCAGTAACGGCTAATACGTCTGAAGAAGACAGAGAAGCGTGTAAAGAGGC
>TARA_R110002153_G_scaffold110761_2_pt1 | contig 10879 bp, 17 predicted proteins | sample TARA_R110002153 | Tara Oceans TARA_R110002153 (sample SAMEA4398193) | marine metagenome | biome: Polar Biome; feature: [SRF] surface water layer (ENVO:00010504); material: water (ENVO:00002006), including particulate matter (ENVO:01000060) such as... | depth 5 m
CAAATTGGCAACGATATAGTTGAAGCAGATGAGCACTAAGGGAAGCGGACCCCGCAAGGGGCATAACCAAGAGAAGCAGCGTAAGAACTACGATGATATTGACTGGTCAAAAAAAACCAAGTCAAAGAAAACCAAGCAGCCATGATACAGATTATACTAGAGACCCCATTTTTATCTTTATACATACTCCTAGTTTTGTCCCTGTATTTTATTCTAGTTTGCTCTTCTTGTAGTTAATTATGGAACTTACCTTCACACCGCACCCACTGGTTGAATCCCCTACCGATGAGGAGATTGTATTGCTGGGCGAGAAAGACCCAGAGTTCCTAAAGAAGTTCCACAGTGAGCGTGAGGGGCTTATTCAAGCTTCTATTAATGATCCATTGCGTTCGGGGTTTGATTTGGCTGGATGGAGCAGGATTCGTGAGGCATTGCAGGAATACAATGAAGTCATTACATTTGGGGGGAATCGTAGTGGAAAGACCACTGGGTGTGCAAAACTTATTATGGAAGCCGTTACTAGCAAGAAGGATGGGCATATTGTATGCTTTTCCCAGAATGCTGATACTTCTATTAAAGTACAACAGGCTGCTATATGGGAGATGATGCCCAAGGAGTTCCGAAAGAAAACAAAAAGCATTGAGGGTTATATTAATTTTTCTATGCAGAATGGATTTACTGGATCTTCATTTATCTTCCCAGACACTAGAACTCGTGTAGATTTTAAGACCTATACCCAGTTCAGCAATAATCAGACAATCTTGGAGGGTTTTGAGTTCGGATTCAAAGAGAACCATGATCTAAATATTGGTGCTTGGCTTGATGAGTACCTTGGTGATGCTTCTTTAGTAGACACCCTTAGGTTTCGTCTGGCTACTAGAGATAGTAAGATGCTTCTAGGCTTTACCCCTATTGATGGATATACATCCTTTGTAGCTGAGTACCTAAAGGGAGCAGAGACACTTCAGACAAGGAAGGCGGAACTACTTAATGACAGGGAGTTGCCCGTTAAGCAGTACAGCCCATCCCGTGATGCTGGTGTTGTTTACTTGCATTCAGACGAAAACCCCTTTGGTGGTTACGAACGAATCAAGAAGGACATACAAAAATCCAGCGAAGACCAGATTCTATGCAGAGCTTATGGGTATCCAGTAAGAAGCATGACTTCCTTGCTGCCTAAGTTCAGTCTGTCAGTAAATGTACTAAGCGACACCCCGAATATGTATGGGATGAAGTTCCCCGACATTTCGGATAAGTTGAAGTACACCTGCTACCAAGTAGTTGACCCCGCTGGAAACAGGAACTTTTCTGCAATCTGGGGTGCAGTTAATGAGGATGGCGACATATACATTAAGAGAGAATGGCCAGATATGGACTCATATGGGGAGTGGGCTATTTTCGGAGATCCTAGATGGAGACTCGGCCCCGCTTCTAAGAAGATTGGTTACGATGTAGCTGGGTACTGCGACTTATTTAAGGAAATTGAAGAGGAAGAGAATATAGATGTCTTTGAAAGAATTGGTGATTCCCGCTATTTTGCTAGGGAAAATGAAAATAATGAGGATTTATTTTTATCATTCTCTGATTGCGGGATGGATTTTGTCCCATCTAGTGGCAAAAGGGAAAGAGAAGGCATTATTGGCCTTGATCAATGGTTTGACTACAACGAAAACGCCAAGATTGATTTAGCAAATAAGCCAAGGTGCTTTATTCACTCGGATTGCGGCAATTTAATTGATGCTTTAGTGCATTATAATTCTAATGGAAAAATGGATGAGTGTTTAAAGGACTTTTTTGACCTTATTCGTTATTTCCGAATGGCAAATGACGGACGTGGCCCAGATTTTGTCTCTTATAACTCGTTACAAGTCACGAGAGTTGGAGAAGGTGGATACTAATGAAGAAAAAATTAAAACAAATCGCAGAAGAATTTGATATTTCTTTTGAAAAAGCTAAGGAAATTGCATTTGATCATCTTGAAGAAGAAATGATCACTGGTAAGGGACAAAACACTTGGATTAATGAACATGGTCAAAGCATTTTTGATACATTGATCCCAGTTCCCGTCATTTATAGGGGGCGAGTCGTAAGACTGATGCCTAACCCTAACTTTGTGCTTGTAAAAGTCCCAGAACTGCTGACAACTGTTGTTGTTCGTGCAAAGCTAAACATTGCAAAGCATTTAACAGGTAAATATATCTATATACAAGCTGAAAATTTGCATAATACGACTCAATATCACCATATTATTCCTTCAATGCGAGAATCAAAGTAATATATTGCTATATATGTTAATATATCTTTACTAAGTATGGACAATCAAATTATTTCGGAAGATCTGACTTATGTCAGCAAAAAACCTAGCGTAACGGTACTACGTAACGCTTACGAAAGAACTCAAACGGAACTGTCATCATTTTTTGACCTCTGCCGTTCGTCCTATGATGATAGGCGTAATTTTTGGGCGGGTAAGAGTCCCGACCTCCGCAAACATGGTGCTGATGCGTTCCCTTGGGAGGGTGCATCCGATATGGAGAGCCATGTTATTGATGAGCGTATTAGTCGTTTCGTCTCATTATTTATCGCTTCTTTAACTAGAGCTAATATTCGGGCTTTTCCAGTGTCCAGTGATGACATGGGACGTGCTAAGATGGTTTCCAGCTTCCTTAAATGGATGGTTTCCTCTGGATACATTCCCCGCTTCAGGCAGGAAATGGAACTAGGTGCTAATTATCTATTAGAGCGTGGTATCCTAATTACTTATGTGGGGTGGCACAGGGAGGATCGTCGGATCATTCAAAAACTTACAGTTGAGCAAATTGCTGGTCACTCGCAAGAAGCTATGGACATGTTCATGGGCGGATACGAAGATGAGTCCGTTATTCAATCCTTAATGCTTGCTTTTGATGGATTGACAAAAACACGTGCCAAAAAAGCCGTCAATGAACTTCGCAAAAACGGTGTTGCTGAACTTCCAGTAATCCGACGGCAGGTAAACGCTCCAGAAGTTAGAACTCTTGCCCCAGATGGTGATTTTTTCTTCCCTTCTTATGTGACTGATCCTCAGCGTGCTCCTTTTTGCTTCTGGCGTACTTATTACACCGCACAGGAGCTTGAAAATAAAGTTATTACTGATGGATGGGACGAAAACTTCGTTGATTATGTTATTGAGCATTATCGTGGAGTTAATGCTAGTAGCATTGAGCGTAACGAGATTGGATCTCAAGTTACAGGCAGTACAATGTCCACTTCCGTCTATCAAGCAGACGAACTTATTGAAATTGTTCATGGTTATCAGCGTCTAATTGACGAAGAGGACAGTGCAGAAGGGATTTACGAAACAATTTTTCATCGTGAACTTTCTTCAGATGCAGAGGTACAGCCCTACGCTAAGTTTGAGTTAATGAATGGATACGAGGACTACCCAGTTGTAGTCACTAAGCTATCAGAGGACAGCAAACGCCTCTACGATACAAATACAATTCCTTCATTGCTTCGTGGCATTCAGAATCAAGTTAAAATTGAGCGTGACTCACGAGTTGACCGCAACAGTTGGGCAACACTACCGCCTCTAATGCACCCTAAAGGGCAAGCTCCCCGTGAATATGGACCAGGACGTTTCATTCCTTATCGCCGTAAGGGTGACATTGAATTTGCACCGTCACCACCAGCACCAAGTGGCTCTATTGAGATTGAATCAACACTAGAAGCACAAGCGGATCGTCTTGTTGGTCTTGATGATTCGGTTATTGCACAAACTAAGAAGCAATTCCTTATTGATAAATTCTTGAATCATTCGGCGGAAGTATTGAAGTTAGCATATAAGTGCTTTCAGAGATTTGGCCCAGACGAAGTGTTCTTTAAGGTTACTGGTTCTGATCCACAAGTCATGGACAAGGGTGATGCTACTGAGGACTATGACGTTATCGTAACCTATGATGTACTAAATACTGATCCAGAAACACAGGAAAAAAAGCTACAACAGTTCCTTGCCTTGTCTCAAATGGATCGTAATGGACGATTAAGTATGGATCGCTTGCTTGAGCTTTCTGCCAGTGCTATTGATCCTGTTCTTGCCGATGGTATGCTTATGCCAGCCAAAGAAGCACAGGAAGACATTCGTATGGAAATTACTGATGATCTATCTAAGCTCTACGCTGGGATTGAAGTTCCTGCACGTCCAAATGGTGCTCAGTTTGCCCTACAAGCTATTCAGCAATACGTCCAACAGCCAGACATTATGCAACGCCTACAAAGCGATGAAGGATTCAAGGCTCGTATGGAGAAGTACGCACAACAATATAACTTCCAACTCCAACAAGCACAAAATGCTGAAATTGGTAAAATTGGAACTACTCCATCTTCAATGGGTGGAATGAATACTCAAACAATGACTGATCAATAATATGGCCGACAATCTCACAAAAACAGAATACGCAAAAAAACGTGGCGACGATATGTTGCTTAAGAAATTCAAGGGCATCATTCGGGAAGCCGAAGGTTTGAAGCTAGAAGCATACAAGCCAGATGACACCGAGGAGTTTTTCACTATTGGATTCGGGCATTACGGTGATGATGTTGAGGAAGGTAGCACGATAAGCGAAGAGGAAGCTGAAGCATTCCTTGATGAAGATGTCCGTGAAAGGCTTGAGTCAATTAGTGATATGTTGCCAGATTTTGACACTTATCCAGATTCACTTCGTGACGCTTTATTTAGTGAGCACTTCCGTGGATCAATTGGGGATAGCCCCGACACCCGTGATTACATTAATGAGGGAGATTTCGTCTCAGCAGCAGAAGAGTATCTTGATAATGATGAATACCGTAACGCTGAAGCCAAGGGCATTGGCGGAATCCGTAAACGTATGGAAAAGGTCTCTGAGGAATTAATGAAATTAACAGCTCAAAACTAGTGAACGATATTAATTTAGATATTGAAACCTTAAAGACACATGACACATTTGTGCGGTTCTTGGGGTTTATTGAAACTTTAAAAAATGAATGTATATCTGACTTGCATGATGCTAGTTCGGATAAAATTCAACAAATCTCTGGTCGCATTTTATCTTACGACCAAATATTGGAGATGACAGAATACTCCGATATAAAACACTATATGCAAGATTAACTTGTCAAGTGTGCTAAGATATAAAAATCGCCTTCGCTCGGCGTTAAGGAGTGGAAACAAATATGCAACAAGATCAAATCACAACGGAGACCGCTGATTCCAAAAACACAGCGATTACAGAGGAAGTAGTAAATGTATCAGAAGAATCCGTAGAGGAAACTTCCGTTCCACAAGAACTTTCTCACAATATGTCAGCGGAGGATTTTATTAACCTCCGTGTATCTGGTGGAACTCCAGAAAATAATGTAGTAGAGGAAGAACCCGAAGCCAAAGAAGACGCAGTATCGGAGGATAAAGGGGAAGCCAAAGCTAATGTTCCTTCACAGGTTGATTTAGATGATATGACGGAGGAAGAACTCCGTGAGCTTTCTGATAAGCTAGGTTCTAGGGCGGTAAAACGCTTTGGTGAACTTACAGCTCGTCGTAAGCAAGCGGAGGAAAAAATCCAGCAATTGGAATCGCAGCTTCAAAAGAAGTCGCAGAAACCAGTCAGCATGTCAGATATTGACCAAAATCCGTACAAGGATTTAACAAACATGAAAGACATTCAGTCCAAAGTTAAGGAAATTAACGATGTGATTGGGTGGGCTGAAGATGTATTGTTTGAGTCTGATGACTATTCCGCTAGGGACATTGTTACCGAAATGGATGGTAAGAGTGTTACTAAAACTGAAGTTCGGGATATTCTTAAAAATGCACGTAAAGCACAGAAACGGCATATTCCTCAACAAGTTCAAAACTTGCGTAACGTGGCTCAAGGCCAACAAATGCAAAAGGGCTTTGAGGATAAAATCAGACAAGAAATTCCTTGGACTTCTACCGATGACAGCGAGACCAATAAACGCTATAAAGCCATGCTAGGTGATAAGCGTTTAACGGAAGCATTGAAAAACGCTGATCCAACGCTGAAAGCACAAATGCCATATATCTTGGCTCATGCTGCAAATAGCATTTATGGAGAACGTAAATTAGTAGAACCTACGGAAACGGTTAAACCATCAAAATCCCTCAACCCACCGAAGAGCGTAAGCAACACGGCGGCAAAGAGTGAAAAACCAACAAGTCGGAGACATAAAAACATTAAGACAACTCAAGACGCTTACCGTTCAACTGGTGGCACTAGTGATTTTATCAAACTAAGAACTGCACAACTAAGTCGTTAATCAATAAATAAATAAAATATTATGGCGTTTTCAAACACATATGACACAACAAACAACGGATCGGCTGTTTCCAATCGTGAGGACTTGACTGATGTCTTGACCATCCTCGCTCCCGAAGAAACTCCTATCCTTTCTGGTGCTTCCAAAAAGAAAGCATCTGCTACTAACACAGAATGGACTGTTGACACTCTCTCTGCACCTGTAACCACAGGTATTGAAGAAGGTGTTGATGTAACTACATTTACTGACCAGTTCGCTGGACGTGCTCGCATGGGTAACTTCACACAGAAGTTCCGTCGTGATTATCGTGTATCTGAGCTACAAGATTCAGTTGATTCTGTCGGACCTGCTAAGATTGCCCAAGCTGAAGCTAAAGCAATTCGTGAACTTAAACGTGACATTGAAGCAACTCTTTGCTCTCAGAACGTTAAGGATCAAGCTGCTGTCGGTACTCCCTACAAGATGAATGGTCTTGCTTCGTACATTGATGCTGCCCCTGCGGCTGGCGTTGGCGTACCTACTGGATTTGAAACTCCAGAAGCGAGTGTTTATAGCCAAGCACAAGACACTGCTACTCCCTTCAATGAGAGTGCTCTTAATGACCTTATCTCCAGCATCTTTGATGTTAACGGAGTAAGCAATGGTCTTACACTTGTGGCTAACACAGGTCTCCGTCGCACAATCAGTGATTTCGCTCGCCTTGCTGGTGTTAGCGGCACTGATGCTGATTCGGTTCGTACTGTGAATTACGATGGTGGTTCTGCTGACATTAAGTTGTCCGTTGAGCTTTACCAAAGTGATCATGGTATCGTCTCTATCGTAAATGGTAACCCTGTCTGCATGCCGAAGTTCGGTGCTGCTGCCAATAAGGGTTCTGGTTTCCTCGTAAACCCAGAGTATTATGGTGTACATGAGCTGATCCCAATGGGAACTTCTCGTCTGCCTAATCTCGGTGGTGGTGAGCGTGGTATCGTTGATTGTGCTTTGACCCTCGGTGTTTACCACCCACAGGCTCACGGCATTATCCGTGGCCAAGCGTAGATAATTCTGGCTGGGGGGACTCAATGTCCCCCCTGCCTTTTTATTATGGAAATTTTAAGCAAACCTCACGAAATATCACAACAAGCAATTGATGCTGCATTTGTTGATGAAGTGAACCGCAATTTTGAGGAAGAAAGGGCTACTGAGCACTTACGCCGCAATACTGCACGTAAAGAAGCATCTGCGGAACGGGGCAAAACGCATCCAGTTCTAGGAAAATGCGTGGCTACAATACCAGCCCGCGACTATTTCAGAATGATCAAAAAATATGGTGCTGACCATGTTCATTCTAAAGAATTTATACAATATTACTCCAGAGTGTACTCTGACTTGAGTGCAAATAAAATCTAGTGCAAACAAAAACATACGAAACTTTATTTAATTTAGTTAAATCTCTTGCAGGGGTAAATTCATTTACTACCGAAGAAGATAGCTACATTATGAATTTTACCAACCGACGATTCCAGCAAGCTTACGATGGAAGTGAGTTTTGGCCTCGGTATTTGGTAGTTGGTGAAGCTCGTACTGTTGGTGCAGATAGTGTAGTACCATACGTTCAATCGGGTAAAGTTAATGTTGGTGAGTTTCTGCGGATTCACAGAAATCAACCATTTAATCGTAACTCGGAAATTGAGTATGATTATTTTGTAACGGCAAGCGGTGCTCATATCATGAACATTCAGCCATCTAACTCCACTGATGTTTATGTAACTTACAAGTTAGAAGTTCCTACCATTGTATTTACAAGCCTTATACCATTGGAGTTTTTTTACTTCATGGCTCATGCTGTTTATGCTGATTTCCTTCGTATGGATGGTCAAAATGAAAAGGCTATTGTTGAAGAACAAATTGCCAAAGGATATTTAGATGAAGAGCTTGGCAAGCTTGATAATATAAACAATAATAATTCCGTTGGACGAAAAATCTCAACTTACGTAAATAGACAATCCCGATAAATCATGAACTCATATATTAGTAACTTATACCTAAAACCAACTTTAGATGCTGTATCGCAAAGATTAAGCCCTACAACCGCCAGCCCTGCTGTTTTTGCTGCATTTAATCGCAGTACAAAAGCTATTTCTTTTGATGTTCAATCCAATGATATTTTCATGACGATTGATGGCTCAACTGCTACTAGCACAAATGGCCATAAACTTTATGCAGGTCGTGCCTATACACTTAGTGTAGAAGCTGCCCGTGTAGCAAAGTTCATAGCTGCCGCTGGCACAGCCATTATTTTTGCATCTGAACTGACTAACTAATGGATTCTCAGCAGCTCACTTCTCTTGGCGGGTTGATGCAGGAATCCATGATGTCTCCAATGCACGGGTTTGATGCATTGGGCTCAGACAACATAGAAACTCTTCCAACGCCAGATCCAGCTAGGATTCCATTATTGTCATTTACTGCTCCAGCAAGCGGAACTGAAACTGTTAGTTGGACTGCAAGCACAACACCAACAGTGTACTGGGGGGATGGTACTAGTGATAGTAGTTCTACCCATACCTATACTGGCTTAACAGAGGGGGAGCTAATTACAATTAATCTTGCCGCTTCATTCGGCGGAACATTTGTTGCTGGAGATGATTTAAAGGATCTATCAGGTCTTATTTTTTGGTGGGATGGGGTTGAGGATAGTATTTCCAATCTTAATTTAAAAGATATGGGGATTACTCGCCGTATGAATCCCTTCATGAATAGTCCTTATGGTAATATTAATTTTACTGGAAATTCAATTGAGGGTCAGTTTCCCCAAGGAATAACACCGACTGGCAGTTTTTTTATTACAAATAATAACTTTGTTGGTGGTTTGCCTATTCCGAATCTTTCTACTATTAGTAATTATGTAATTGCAGAAAATGCTTTTCGTGGTGCAATTCATGATATATCTGGTAGCACCGCTATAAAGCGGTACTCTGTATTCGGACAAGATGACGGATTTCAAGGAAACCCTCAGCGTACTCAAGTTATGTTGACTGGTGAAATACCAGATCTTAGTGCTTGCCCAGATTTAGTTTTTTATCATGTCGGCAACGGTGGACAGGACTTGTACAAAAGGGGCTTAATTAATGACATAAAAGTAGCATCTGATTTTGATGTCAATGTAAACATAAAGGAATTTTATGCAGGTAGTTGCCAATTGACTGAATCTTGCGTAGACCGCATTCTATCAACATTTGCTGCTAAAGCTGGAACATTTACAGATCCAATTAAAATTGGTCTAGGTGGGGCTAATGCTAATGCCTCAGCAGCAGGAGAAGCAAACGCAACTATATTGCGTAACAACGGATGGGTAGTAGTTCTTGCCCCAGAGTTTTAATATTATGTGGGATTCAATGTACAAATCAACAATCGGAACAGGGGGCTTTATCGCCACTATTGAACTAAATAATTATAATGAAACTTTGGGTATGCTTGTAGGTCTTGCTACACTAGTATACATGGTCGCTTCTGCCATAAAAATAATCAAAGAACTACTATGAGTGAAATTATTAAATATATTATATCCAATGTGGATGGTATCTTGTTGGTACTGTCCTCGGTTGTAGCAGCAGCATCTGCTATTGCCGCACTTACACCCACCCCAAAGGATGATGGGATTGCATCTAAAGCTTATAAGATAATTGACTGGCTCGCCTTGAATGTAGGTAAAGCAAAAGATAAATGATTTCTACGATTGTACAATTGTTAATATTATTCCCAAAAATTGGGTCTTTGCTCTTAAAGATAAGGGACGAATATGTTAAGGAAGTTATTACCAAGCGTTACAATAAGCATAGCGATATTATTGATGACTGGGTGCAAAAGTATAGAGAAAAGTAAAATCCCAGAATTTATAGAAAAATTAAACCAACAGGAATTTAACCTAGTAGAAAAGCAACTAATTGGTGAGATTCTTGATCACGTAAACTACCTAGAGAATAAATAATATGCCAAATGTAAATGGAAAAAAGTATCCTTACACACCCGCTGGAATGAGAGCGGCACGTCAAGCACGTCCAATGGCACGTCAAGCACGTCCAAATGCTGTTAAACGTGCAGGAGCACGTCAAGGAAGTCCTTTAGGTCTTCCCCCTGCCCGCCCTATGGCTGGAGGTCAAGGACGGCGTATGGCTCGTCCTATGGCCATGAAACGTGCAATGCGTCGTGGGTAAGCTTGATAAGAGTAAAATGCAGTGCAACAAGCCCCGTAGAGATATTTCTGGGGGCAAAAAGTCCGTTGTAAAAGCATGCAAGGGTGGAGAAGAGAAAATTGTTCGTTTTGGGGATGCCAATATGAGCATTAAAAAAAGCCAAAAGGATCGTAAACGTTCTTATTGTGCTAGAAGTGGCGGCATAAAAGGCGGAGGAGATAAATTTTCAGCTAATTATTGGTCAAGGAAAGCGTGGGATTGTTAATATGAGTCTATATAAGAATATAAATAAACGTAAAAAAGCAGGTACTAGTCGCCCCAAGAGCAGATCAACAGTTAGCGATAAGGCTTTTGCTAATATGAAAGCTGGCTTCCCTAAAAAGAAAAAGAAATAATGTCAAGATTTTCAT
>TARA_R110002153_G_scaffold210467_1_pt1 | contig 10879 bp, 6 predicted proteins | sample TARA_R110002153 | Tara Oceans TARA_R110002153 (sample SAMEA4398193) | marine metagenome | biome: Polar Biome; feature: [SRF] surface water layer (ENVO:00010504); material: water (ENVO:00002006), including particulate matter (ENVO:01000060) such as... | depth 5 m
CTACATAGTTATTACCAGTTACGAGGAAATCTTTGGTTATTACGAGCGATCTTCAGTAACAGGTGAAAGGGAGTTAGTGCCAGCGATCCCTGCAATGACAGCATTGTACGACCAGATTTATCCCAGAACACCTGTAAGCCTGCCAGACGGGGAAGTGTACACTCCGCCGATTTTGATGGGTGTAGCGGCTGGATATGACACCAGTAACTTGGACATTAGCGAACGCTAACTTAGTAAGGTAAGATGTGGTTCTTGGGGCGTAGCAATGCTATGCCCTGATAACTTAAAAGTGTAAAAATTTTGTACTAAAAATAGTTCACTCCCCGTAAGGGGTCGTCACTACAGTAGGAGTAGTTTATGCCGTTAGAAGATACAGAAGGGTTTACAGAAATGGCGATGGGGCCGCAGACACAGAACCAAGTGCCTATGGGCTCACCGCATCAAGACGCACACATGCTTGCGGAATTTTATTTACACCCTCAAGAAGACTCTGCAAAGTCTGAAGAATTAGGAAGACCGTATTTTGTAGATAGAGAATACGTTCGGATCACGCAGCCGGGGAATAAAAACTCGATTATAGAGCGGCCTATCCGTTTCGGGCCAGCGCCAAAAAACGACAACCACCGTTTCGCGCATCAGTACAACTTGTTTAAACAAGGCGAACAACAGGTCATGTCGGGCACTCCTTTAACCGAGTGGGCAGGCGTAACCGCAGCACAAGTTAAAAATTTAAAATACGCCAATATCCAGACGGTCGAGCAGCTTTCAGAAGTAGCCGACAATCAGATAATGGGGATGATGGGCGGTTCAGGGCTCAAGCAAAAAGCTAAAGATTGGCTTGCAAATGCCGAGGACGGGAAAGTCGTCGTCCAGTTACGCGCAGAGTTAAAAGAGCGCGATAACCGTTTAGCAGCGCAAGAACAAGGCATGGCGGAATTGCTGGAGCGAGTCAACGGCATGGAAAAAACCCCAGACGTTAAAGGCCGACGCAAAGTAGCGGAGTAATAAATGGCGACTAACAGGTTTGATACGGTTAACAACATTGTTAACCATGTAGCTGTAGAAACAGGGTTAAGCCCCGTTGCTGATGTTTTCAGTTCGGGCGACCCCTCATTTCAACAGCTAACTTACCTGTTAACGACATGCGTACAAGAGTTGATGGAGATGTATCCGTGGCAAATTCTCACTAGAGAATTTCAATACACGACGGGGGCGGGAGAAGTAGGCGAATTAGAGCTGCCCTCTGACTTTGGATACATGATCCCGCAGACCGGATGGGAGCGTGCAGAGAATGTACCCTTAATAGGCGCGTTATCTGCCCAAGACTGGACTTACCTACTGGGTCGGGATCTTGTGGGATCGACGATCTACGCTTCTTTCCGCTTTGACCAAAATAAGTTTTATATATTTCCGAATGACCCTATGCCTGAAGGCTTAGATATAAATTTCGAGTACATATCGCGAAACTTGATTCAAATAGCGACAACAAGCCCCGCCCAATACACAGACGAAGCCGTTTCTACGGGCGATACAGTAATGTTCCCGCCGCATCTTATCCGAATGATGCTGAAGATGAAGTTTCTCGACGCCAAAGGCTTCGACTCACAAAAAGCAACAGATCAGTTTTACCAAGCTATATATTCTTGGATGGGCAAGGACAATACGGGCTCAATACTCAGCGCGGGCAGCAATCGCCATTGGTTCCCTTACCTAGACGCATATAGAAACACGCCAGACACAGGGTTTGGAAGATGAGCTATAAGCGAGGCGGCGGGCAACGATCAAGATCAGCTACGTTACCCGCGCCGATGCAAGGGGTAAACGCAATTTCCCCCCTTGCGAATATGCCACCTGATGAGTGCATATTCGCCACCAACATACTGCCTGAAGACTTCGGCTGCGAGGTGCGCGATGGCTACGTTGAATGGGCTAACGGATGGACTGGTGGCCCTGCAAGAACGGTAATTACTTTCGAGGGCAACACCAACGCTGAAAATCGTTTATGGGTTGCTAACGATGAGGGTATCTGGGAAGTAACAGTAAAAGGTACAACCGCACCGACACAAGTTTTAACATGGCCTTCGTCAGCTAACAACGCAGGCATTTGCTCTTACGTAAACTACACTAACGACGGTTTAGATCGGTTTGTGTTACTTTGCGACGGCGAAAATGGCTACTATGTGTGGGAACAAGATACAAATCTATGGACGCAAGGCTCTTTTTCAGGTGGTGCTGCCGATGTAACGCTGCTTGATTTTGTAATGATATGGAAGGAGCGCGTTTGGTTTGTTCAGCGGGACTCGACACTTGCATGGTACTTACCCGTAGCTCAGTTTTCAGGCGTACCAGAACAATTCAATTTCGGTAGCCAGTTTCGGTTCGGCGGCAAGCTTGTCTCCCTACACAACTGGACTTTAGACGGCGGGGCGGGGTTAGACGATTATTTAGTCGCGCTATCCAGCGCAGGCGACGTGATTATATTTCAAGGTACAGACCCCGCCGATGTTACTACGTTTGGGCTTGTAGGCTCTTGGTACGTCGGCGAAGTACCTGCAGGCAACCGCATAGCAAGCGAGTTTTCAGGGGAACTTTACATACTAAGCGTACAAGGGCTTTTACCCATGTCGCAGGTTCTTAACGGCGCGGGGTCAGAAAATCCTTCGACGTATGTGACCAACAAAATAGCGCCTTATCTTCGTGCGGTGATGGACGATACCTTAACGGACTTCGGCTGGCAGATTCACATACACCCAAAACAGTCGCTACTTTTTATAAATTCGCCCCCAAGATTTGCAAGAGGCCAGTTAGCTTTTACGCTTTATTTCGGCACTCTGGCATGGGGTACTACTAGAGGGCTGACTAAATCTCACACTGCTAACTGGAACGGTGAGATATACTGGACGGACATAACGCGTAATAAAGTGTTTATACAGCAAGGCAATGTAGACGAAGTCTACTTAGACCCTGCAGTAGACGGCCCTCCCGAAGCTATTGAATGGAACTTGCTATCGGCTTACTCTTCTCTCGACGCTCCTGCCATGTTTAAACGTGTGCAGTATATACGCCCTATGTTTGTAGGAAGCGGAACCCCTATTTATGAAGTGAGAGCGCAATACGATTTCGATGTAAGCGAGCTACCCGGAGCCCCTGCTTTTACGGGGTCATCGAGCGCAGTTTGGTCTGACGGCGGAGTGTACACACATTCGCTACTTGCCGACGCTGCAGATGACGTCTACATGTCGTTCACTGACGGATCAGATCAGCTAGGCGCTAGTACAGTAATAGACATAACACTAACGGGACACCCCTCCTTTTCGTTAACGTGGAACCCTACTACAGAAAGATACGAAGGTAACAGCACGGGCGTGTACGCTTTTATTAACGCCACGTTAGGGGTTGCAGTGGGCCTAAGTATAGACCCTGCAGGGCTACCAAACGGGGCGTACAATTTTGTCCCCGCAGCAGTAGGCGTCTATGTAGGCTTTACGGTGCCTACAGTGGCCGACACGACGCCCCCTACATTTGTAGACAACGGCGTGCTTTCCCCCTCTTTTATAGAAGGTACTGACTTTTCTAACCTTAGCCAAGGGCTCTGGAACATATCTGACTGGGACGGCGGTATACAAGCTACGGTGTCGCCTTCAGGCGGTAGCGGGTTAGGGCGATGGTGCGCGGTAAATATTAGCGGAAGATCGGCAGACAGCGTAACATTAGTGGGCTTTGACATCGTTTTCGATTCAGGCGGAATGATGTAATGAACAAACAGGATAAAAAATTATGGGTTGGTTAAGCGACGTATTTTCAACACCAGATTCGCCAGATTATGTCGGCGCAGCCAACGCGACGGCTGAGTCAAACGCAGCGGCGGCCACGGCGCAGAACTGGGCAAACAGACCTACGCAAAATACCCCGTGGGGCTCGTCTTCATGGACTGCGTCCCAGCAGATAGACCCTACAACGGGTCAGCCTGTCACGGGGTGGGAACAGAATGTAGTGCTCAACCCGCAGCAGCAGGCGGCATTTGACGCCCAGAATGCGGTATCGAGCGGGCGCAACCAACTTGCTCAAGGCTTAATAGGCCGTGCAGGGAACGAACTAGCGCAGCCGATGGATTTCAACAACTTGCCCGAGGTTGCTGGGGCACCTAATGTCCCTAACTTCTACGGGCAGAATTTGCCTGCAATGGGCGGGTTGCCCGACGCGCAAAGCAACCCTTTCGGCGGAGGAAATATGTCTGCTGGCGGCAACCCAAGCTTTGACATGGGCGTAGGCAACGGCATGACGTTTAACCAGTCTGGTGAGTACCAAGGCGGTGGCGGGCAGCAAGCGCAGGGGCAAGGTGATTTTAGCGGCTCTCCAACAGGAGAAGAAACAATAGCCGGATATAACTCAATGGACGCGTATAAACAAGGCGGACAAGTACAGGGAAGAGAAAGCGCAGAGTACAATCCTGACTTCGCGCAAAGCCAGTTTGACAGACAGATGAGCTTACAAGGCCCGCGCATGGAACGAAGCATGGCGGCGTTGGAAACTAAGCTACGAAACCAAGGGTTATCCCCCGGATCGCAGGCGTATGACAACGCTATGGGTGATCTACGCGACCAACAAGGCGAACAGACTTCTCGCATGTCGCAGGACGCGATGCGTTTGGGCGCAAGCGAACAGCAAAACGAATTCGGTCGGCGTATGCAGAGCGGCAGCCAGCTATTCAATCAACAGCAAGACTCTGGCATGTACTCAGCAGGCCAACGAGGCCAGCAGTTTGGTGAGTTAGGGAAGATAGGCGACATCCAAGGCGGGCGGGCGCAAGCACAATTTGACCGTGAGATGGGCATATCAGACAAGCAAGATAGACAGCGAGGCCAGCTCACTGCGGAACAGCTAGCATTTGGCGGCCAAGGGTTTGATCAACAGATGTCGGCGGGCAACTACCAGAACGCTCTGCGCCAGCAAGCAATAGCAGAAGATCAGACGCGACGCGGAACAAGTATCAACGAAATGAACGCGCTTCAGTCAGGCCAGCAGATTAATATGCCTAACATGCCTGACTTCCAAGGGGCTTCAAGCGGCGGAGGCACGGATTATGCGGGTGCCGCTCTTGCAGGCGGAAACTTTGCGCTACAAGCCCAGCAGAATTCGCAGAGTCCGTTCAACTCGATAGTATCTAACTTGGGCAGCGCGCCGCGTAGAGGTTAAACAGAATGGCATACGATTTTGAAGACGAGTTTTCGATAGACATCTTACGCAACGGCCTAGCCCCGCGTGCTGCCCCGACCTTAGACCCCCGTGCTGCGGCGCTTAGAAGCGTCCCGACAGTACAAGAGCGTACCGATGCGCTGATGCCGTCGCCAAAGAGCCCAGAGGAACTTGCGCTAACGCAAGAAGTTTTAGCGTCCAAAGCAGCTTTACTAGGCCGCCAGCAGCGTAAAAAAGAAGAGTGGAAGGGCGGTACTGGCTTGCTAGGGCTCGTCGCTCCGCTTTTAAACAAGTTCAACGCAGGCGGGCTAAAACCAGAAGAAGAATACGCGCAAACTCAAAGAACAGGATTAGTAAAAGCCGCAGAGTTGGCTAACATGGGTACTAGGCGCCAAGCATTAGACAAAGCTAGGGGGGTAATAGCCGGACAAGACTTCACGACAGGCGAAAACGTTAAGGATCGCACGGGCAGAATGGATGTTACTGAGGCAGGAATAGAGGGAAGAAGACGAGCAGCAGAGATAGCTGCCATCGCCACCCGAGAGGAGAATGAGGATAAACGAAAAGCAACAACAGAAAACTTTCTTACGGAGCCGATGCAAAAATGGCGAGCAGAGAAGTACATAGAGCTTGACAAGGCTGCTAACCGCGCTTACACGAACAGCGGTAAGCTAGACCAGTTCTTAGCGGCTTCTGACGAAGGCGGCGTGCAGGGCGGCGCAGCAGAAAGTATCGCCAGCGCCCAGAACTTCTTAACGACGATCGGCTTTCCATCAACAGGCCTAGGCGCCGTGGCGCAGATGAAAACTATGACTGCAGACATAAAAGCGACTTACATGGAGTCGCTAGGCGCTAGAGGCTTAACAGATCAGGATATGAAAATCATAGCCGAGAGTCTTCCGAAGGTTAATGACTCGCGGGAGGCGCGCGAGCGCATAGTGAAGATATTGAAGAAAGCTGATCAGGACAAGATGCACAACTTTATAGATGCCTATGATGAAATGGGCGCTAAAAGTAACCAGTCCAAACCCGCATGGTACGATGCGGTTAAAAATTCAAGGCCTTTCAAAGCGAGGCAAGAACTAAAAAGGCGCCAGCGGGAGAGTTATAAATGACCCGAGAAGAAGAAATAATAGCAGGTATGCCCGCCAAAATAGCTCTTGCAAGGGCTGCAGGCGCTTCGGAAGAAGACCTTTCTAATATTCTTTGGCGGAATAAAGAATTGCTTTTTCAAGCTAACAACGACGATCCTGATGTAGAAGCCTTAATCGCGTCTGACGTAGCTGCCCCCCGTGAAGAGCCACGGCTAAGGCACCCCGCGTTAGCCTTATTTCCAGATATAGAAACCAACCCGCAGCTACCGCGAACAATGGCAGGCGTGGCGCCGCTAGGCCAAAACGAATCAATGCTAGATATTTTATCTCAGCCTGAAATGCCTGAAATCCCTGTGGAACAGGAGATTGTCAACCTCACACCGAGTTACGTACCGCCTGTAGAGGAAAAGGCTATAGGAGACATGTCCGAGGCTGAGCTATCCGAGCTAAGCGGCGTGCCTTTGAGGGATACTGCGGAAGTCACAGATTTTAAAAACATGTCTGAGGCCGATCTACGTAACGAAATAGCTAGCGGTTACACTAGGCCCACAGAGCCTAAAGTCGAAGCCAGCCTTGAAGACCGAAGACGCGGTAACGCAGGTATGCGGTTTTTAAAAGGCGTTGCTGACCCTCTGATCGGCGCGCTCCAAGTAGGCGCTAACGCGGGAGATATGTTGTATGACGAAATCCTTGATTTTGGCAAAGGCACGCCATTACAGAGTGTAGATTTTAAAAGGTCAGAGTATCGCCTAGGAGAAGATTTAAACACGAAGCTAAAAGAATACCAAGATTCTGCTGACCGGGGTCGACGCGCGTTGAACCCCGACGCTTATTTTGACATAGACGCGGCAGGCGGGGTCGGCCAAGTGCTAACAGGCGCATCGGCACTATGGGGTAGAAAAGGCTTGTCAGCTATTTTGGGCGGCGGCGCTGTCGGCGGCGCTATACCTGACAGTTCGGGCGGCGAAGATTTTTGGCAGAATCAAGCCCTTAGCACAGGAATGGGGCTTGGCGGCGGCGCGTTATTTGAAGGCATAGGCGCGGGTTTAAACAAAACTCCAATACCTGATTGGTTAGCTTCCGTGGGTGTCGACGCAAAGAGTGCTGCGGCTAGATCGTTACAAGAACTGATAGGTGAAGATAGACTAGCCTCCGTTGTTAGCGCGCTTAGAAAAGATATAAACCCCTTGGCGAACGTCAGGGGCACCGCAGCAGAGGTTGCCTCAGGAGCAAACAGCGCGCCTTTCTCTGCAGTACAGCAGCTAGTTGATGAGTTGCCTGAAAACATTAACGCGACCGTCTCCCGTGATAGGGCGAACGACGCCGCTCGTATGCAGGTAGTCGGCGACATCGCTGACATGGAAGCCCGAGGCATAACAAACCGTGCAGCGATTGTTGACCCTCTCCGCGAAGAAGTCATCGACGACGCTGTCACTAACACAGCGCAGCTACAAGGTTTAAACAAGACGATAGACCGACTTGAAGGCGACCTACCTGCGAATAGAAGCCCCGTCGACCCTACTGCAAGTAGGTCTGCTTTAGCGCCTGATGAAGTCGCTATAGACGTCCGTAATGTCCCGAATGCCGTCCGCGACGCAGCGGGAACCCGAGGCAAACAGGCGCAGCTTGAACAAGCCGTCGCAGCAATTGACAAAACTGCTGCGAGCACAATGCTGCCGAACGGCGTGAGAATGCCTGCTAAGCACGCGAAAGCTATACAGCAGCAAGAACGCGCCGAGCTTACGGCTCAGCAAGCAAACATCGCAAAACAAGTTGCTGACGCTGATAGCATTGAAGTGCTCGTTAAGTCTGAGCTGCAAATAGCAAAGGCACAACGTGACGCAATGGCTGCAGAGGGCATAAGTCTGCCTTCCGCAAACCCTATTATCCAAGCAGCAAAAAAGGCGCTTAACGAACCCGAAGTAAAGGCGAACAAAGAAGTCCGAAAAATGTTTGAAGAAGTTATAAAAGAATTAGACTTTCTTACCGACGCTGACGGACTGATAACTCCAGAGATACTCATGGCGTTTAGAAAGGAAGGTTTAAACGCTGTGCTTGATGAGTTTCTTCAAGGCGGCGGCACAGCTACGGCTAAGCGTTCCGCGACAAGCGCAATGGCGACCATTAAGCCTATGCTAGATAACGTATTCGACGAAGCCACTGGCGGCGGTTGGACGACGTATCTAAGAACGTATCAGTCGCTATCTCAGCCAGTTAACCAAGGCGCCGTAGGCCGAGTGCTTCAAAAATCATTTACTGACGCTGTAGACCCTGAAAAGATTCAGCCAAGAGTGCTTATGAACGCTCTGGGGGACGAAAAGAAAGTGCTTGACGATGCGGGTATAAAAGTAGGTAATAAACTTGAAGACGTTATGACTCCAGACCAAATGCGGCAGATCGACGCATTGCGCGCTGACTTAGCCAGAGCAGAAAAGACACAAAACTTAGCCGCACAGGGCCGCCCTGCGCGAGACGCAGCGACAGAAGTGCCTGAAATGCAGCTTACTAATCCTTTGATGCGGGAGATAATGATCGCTAACGCTGTACTAAGGAAGTTGTCGCAAGGCAAAAAAGACGAAGTACAGACAGCACTTGTTGATCTGTTTAAACGCGATCCAGATAAAGGCTACGCAGCTATGGCCGACGCGCTAGAAAAAGCGACGGATGCACAGCGCCCACAAATATATCAATTAATAGAGTCTGCGGCGAAAACGGCAGGCGAGCTAGCCACACCTGTCACCGCGACCATCGGAGGAAATAATGCCAAGAAATAGCACGGGCCAGTACAGCCTACCCGCAGGCAACCCAGTAGCCGACTCGACGGTGATATCATCTACGTGGGCCAACCCTACGATGGGTGACTTGGCGAACGAGATAACTCAGAGCCTAGACAGAAACGGTCGCGGCGGTATGCTTGTGGCGTTTAAAAACGTCGACGGCACGAAAGCCGCGCCGGGCATGACCTTCACTACTGAGCCTTCCTCTGGCATATACAGAGCGACAACCAACGATATACGCATGTCAGTCGGTAACGACGACGCGACTCGATGGGTCGACGATAATAGCCAACCTGTAGGCTCTCAACGGCCTTTTCAGATATGGGACGGCGGGGCTTTCAGAGACGTACTTTACGAAGGCGGCAGTCTCCCTCAGTTATTACCAGACGGCACAGTAAGTGCTCCGTCTTTGGCCTTTGTTTCTGAAACGACGCTTGGCTTATATAAGAAAGCGGCGGGTGTTCTAGGTGTGGCGGGTAACTTAGACGTCACTGGGACGCTTACCGCTGGAACACTTACTGCTGGTTCAGGTTCCATTACAGATACATCAGGTGCTATAAGCTTTGGTGATGAGAACCTGAGTACTACAGGTACATTGGCTTCGGGTACTCTCGATGTCACTGGTACAGCCACAATTAAAGACGGAAACAACTCTGTATTCATTGAAGGTAGAACCGACGGTGGCTCATTAGCTGGCACAGGTGCGGCAAACATATCGGTTATTGATGGTGTATATTCAACCAACCCTATAGCGGGTTCAAGAATTGCTATGGCTCACGCTGGCGGCGCTGGTCAACGTGGCGGTATTACATTCGCTTCAAAGAACACCGACGATGATTCTATCCAACCAGCAGTACAGGGCGTATTGACTCCGGCAGGAAATTGGGGATTTGGTACAACGAACCCTCAGTCTACGGTTGAGGTTGCTGGTACGTTAGGTGTCACTGGCACAACAACAGGCTCCGGTTATCTCTACCTATCGTCGAAGACTGCTAACCAAGGTCTACGCCTCAACAACACCACTAAGATTCAATCGTGGAATGCTGCGGGTACTGCGCTTAGAGACTTGATGGAACTTGATGCAAGCGAGCTGTTAAGGGTTGGTTCATCTGCAAACGATATTTACTTGGACAATGACACGACTGTCACTGGCAACATTACTTCTACTGGATCAACTATAAAAATAGACACAGCCGCAACAGCCTCCCTCGTCTTAGACTCTGGGACAAACCTATCAGCACGACACTACTTTGGAAATAATGGCGCTTTTTACTCCACTATAGCGGCTCACCCAACGGGTGACCCAAGTGGCACGGGGCATGGTATAGCACTGTGTGCAGGTAGCGGCAGCGGTGATGTTCGATTTGGCGGCATGAACGTTGGAGAAAACTTAGTTGAGATTGGTGGCATCTTCAAGAATACAGCCTTGAATGTTCGCGGCAATGCCACCTTTAATCAAACGCTTGATGTTGATGGCACTCTAAGCCAAGAGTCTTATTCTAATGTAGGCGCAACAAGGGGTATCCGTATTGGTGATGGATGGATTGGCCTTTCAAACACTGTAACAACATTAGCATGGATGCTACGATTCTATAACCCCAACGGAGCGGTTGGTCAAATTACAACCACAGGCTCATCAACAGCCTATACCTCATTGTCTGACCCTCGCACAAAGTCTGAGTTCACACCTATTACTGGTGCGTCTGAGATGATCCTAGAGGCTCGTGACCAAGGTTTAATAGGTGAGTTTACTTTCCTAGCCGATCCTGATCAAACTGTCTGGGGTTACAACGCTCACAAGGTTGCTGACTT
>TARA_R110002153_G_scaffold106689_1_pt1 | contig 10869 bp, 7 predicted proteins | sample TARA_R110002153 | Tara Oceans TARA_R110002153 (sample SAMEA4398193) | marine metagenome | biome: Polar Biome; feature: [SRF] surface water layer (ENVO:00010504); material: water (ENVO:00002006), including particulate matter (ENVO:01000060) such as... | depth 5 m
ATTACGCAGACAGGTTTATTGTTGATCGCCTGTCTGTTGCAGAAGGTGTGGCTCGTGTGCGCCTTGGTGGTGGTCGAAGTTATGCGATGAAGGTGTGGCTTGATCGTAATGCTATGGCAGCTCGACAAATAACAGTTAATGATATTGAAAATGTAATTCGTTCTGAAAACGTTGAATTACCAGCTGGTGAAGTTGAGTCCATTAATCGTGATTTTGAGGTGCGAGTAGCAAGAAGTTTCTTAACCCCAGATGATTTTGCCAATTTAACTATCAAAGCTAGTGCCGACGGCTATTTAGTTAAATTGAGTGAAGTTGCTCGTGTTGAATTAGGCGCTGAAGACGACGAAACTGAGTTTCGTGGTGGCGGCGTCAATATGATTGGTTTGGGCATTATTAAACAATCAAAAGCCAATACACTTGAAGTTGCAAGAGCGGCAAAAAAAGCCATTCAACAAATAGAGCAGACTCTGCCAGACAATATTTTTATAGTGCCTAGTTATGATTCATCCATTTTTATTGAAGCTTCAATCAACGAAGTCTACGAAACCTTAGCTATAGCCATGTTGATGGTGGTGTTGGTTATTTATATCTTTTTAGGAAATTTTCGAGCGACAATTATTCCGGCGATTACCGTTCCTGTGTCTTTGGTTGCGGCCTTTATTGTTATGTATGCCTTAGGTTTTTCGATTAACTTACTAACATTACTGGCTTTAGTGCTCGGCATTGGCTTAGTGGTTGATGACGCCATAGTTGTTCTAGAAAATATTTCAAGACGAATAGAAATGGGAGAACCGCCTATTTTGGCATCCTATAGAGGGGCTAGAGAAGTCGGATTTGCAGTGGTTGCAACAACATTAGTACTTATAGCCGTATTTGTTCCTTTGGTATTTTTACAGGGGAACATAGGTAGGTTGTTTACCGAATTTGCTTTAGCGATTGCCGCAGCTGTGGCCTTTTCGAGTGTTACCGCCCTGACACTTTCCCCTATGTTATGTTCACTCTTGCTTAAAAAACGCCAAAAACAAAGTGGTTTTGCCTATTGGGTTGATACTAAATTTAACCTAATTGAAAAGAGTTATTATCGCGCCCTAGGCACAACCTTGCACCAACCTTGGCTAATGGGGTTATTGGTGTTGGCAAGTATTATTGCTTTAATCAAATTAGGTCAAGTTTTGCCTAGTGAATTTGTCCCCAAAGAAGACCGTGGTAACTTTTTTATTCGCGTACAAACCGCCGAAGGTTCTAGTTTTGAAAGCAATTCCATCAATATGAAAAAGATTGAAGATATCTTACTAGAATATTTAAAAAGAGGTGAAGTAGGTAGGGTGTTAGTTCGTTCACCAGGCTTTGGTGGCTCCGCAGGCATTGGTATAGTTGGCATGCCTTTAAATGATGATAGAAAACGCTCAACCTTTGAACTGATGGATGAAATCAGTACTAAATTGGCGGAAATTCCTGATGTACGTGCCTTCGCTATTATGCGTAGTAGTATTGGTGGAGGTGGCCTAGGTCAGCCAGTACAATTTGTGTTGCAAGGTAATACCTACGAAGACTTGGTTAAGTGGCGAGATATCGTTTTAGAGAAAGCTCGCACTAATCCAAATTTAGTCCGCCTTGACTCAGATTATAAAGAAACCTGGCCTCAGTTATTAGTCAATATTGATAAAGATAGAGCTGCAGATTTAGGGGTTTCTATCAGTGAAATAGGTCGAACATTAGAAACCATGTTAGGCCAAAGACGGGTATCCACATACTTAGATAAAGGGCAAGAATACGATGTGATTATGGAAGGCGAAGAGTCTGACTATCGAAGCCCTTCTAGCATCGAAAATATCTACGTACGCTCAAGCCAAAGTAATCAATTGATCCCTTTAGATAATTTATTATCTACAGAGGAGCGAGCTACCTCGTCTAGGCTTAACAGGTATAACCGAATGCGTAGTATTACTATTAGTGCTAATTTAGCTGATGGTTATACAGTAGGGGATGCCTTAGAGTATTTACGGGAAATTGTGGATACAGAGCTTCCTGAGGAAGTATCAATTGACTACAAAGGCGAGTCGCAGTTATATCAAGAAGCCGGTAGTTCCATTTTGTTTATATTTGCTTTAGCGCTGGCAGTTACTTATTTGATTTTAGCGGCGCAGTTCGAAAGTTGGATCCATCCATTAGTTATTATGTTAACTGTTCCTCTCGCTTTGTTAGGTGCGTTCGTGGGATTGTACTTTTCAGATATGACCTTAAATATCTACAGCCAAATTGGGCTGGTGATGTTAATTGGATTAGCGGCTAAAAATGGGATCCTTATTGTTGAGTTTGCCAATCAATTAAGAGATGCAGGTGTGGAGTTTGAACAAGCTTTGCGCCGAGCTGCCTCGCAACGTCTTAGACCAATAGTGATGACGGGGTTCACTACAGTATTCAGTTCATTACCACTAGTTATGGCCAGCGGTGCCGGATCAGAAAGCAGGACTGTGATTGGTATGGTTATTTTTGCTGGGGTGTTGGTCTCAGCCTTTTTAACCTTATACATAGTGCCTACAGCCTATTATCTGCTTGCCAGGCATTCTAGCTCTCCTAATGAACGGGCGCAGCTAATCAGTAAGCTCTCAGATGATATCCCTTATCGCAAGGGCGAATAACATTGTCAGGGTAGGGCTTAACAAACAAAAAAGCCTCAGCTGTTGCTGGGGCTTTTGATTATTTAACAGAGCTAGGCCAATTCGCTTAGGCCATTTGAAAATTAGTCGTTAAAATTGTTTATCAATGCGTACCGATCCATTCGCTAAATAAATCATACGAATTTTGTCGTGGGTGTGAAAAAGCATTTCAGGGTCGAGATCTTGCACCACCATATACTCATCACCATTATCGATACTGATCATCAATTCAACTAACTGAATAGTTATTTCTTGGACTCGCGAATGGTTGTCATTAGCAATCGAACTGCCTAACATCGCACCTAGCACAGTGGTAATAGCACGTCCGCTGCCACTGCCAAATTGGTTACCTATGGTGCCACCAATTAGCGCACCACCAAACACCTTCCAGCCATGATTACGATCTTCGATCAATTCTGTTTCTGTGACCCGGCGAACCGAAGTGACTTTTCCAAACAACACTTTATCGACGGGCACGGCTTGATTACGTTGATAATCGGCTAAGGCTTGAGGCATATGCCCCGCCAACAGTATTATGCAAACTAACAGTGCTTTCATGGTGTTGTCCTCAGTTAAATTTTTGCTGAATTAATAGCAATCTAAATTACCAGCCCACTAATTTTTTGTTGCTGGTTTTACGTATTTCAGTTTCATCCGCCCATTCAACTAAACCACTTTCTAAGTCCATTAAGCGCATTGTAAATTTATAATACACATCTGATTTGTCGGCATTTGTTTTAACTATACTGGCTAAATTACCATACAGCATATACTCAGCGCCCACTTGTTTACCAAATTGAACCGCCTTGTTTGGGTTGACTAAATCACCTTCATTTTGATAGCTGAGTTGTTCGCGCACCGCGCTTACTTTACCCATATCTACAAAACGAAACTTACCCGATCGCAATAACTGGGTTGAGATAGAATCTGTTAACGATTCAGTATCAATATGTTCACTGGTTTTGTTTTTAATAGAATCGACAAACACAATGGGACGTTTATTGGCGGTCATTGTGCCAACTACGGGTGATTGTATGAGAGATCCTGTCATTTGGTTGGCAATCTTTTGTAGATCCGTTGAGCCAAAATTAATATCGGTAGTTTCAACTGCGTTGGCGTCGCCATAGCTCACCACTGTTTTATTTGCACAGCCCGCCAGTAGGCTTATTGACAGTCCCATAGCACTTACTAAAAGTAATTTTTTCATTAACTTATCCTTGGATTTTAGGTTGGTTACTGTATTTTTGTAGAGCAACCTGTTGTTAAATCATCATGCCTTAGATGTGGTCACTATAAGATGTGATATCAATAGCGACACAATCAATTTCATTTCTAACTTCAAGCTATTTTTACTGAAGCTCTGTTATAACTGTGTAAGCTTATGACCTTGAAAGTTTCCAATAGTTGTCATATTTAATAAGCTGATACGCTTAGCTTGAATATCCACTTCAATTAACTCCGTTTTATCGCCAAAGTTAATGTCAATTAGCTGTTTTCCTGCAGGTAAGGTGAGCCTTAATATTTGTACTTCATCGGGCAAGGTTAACCAACTGCGTGTATCTGCTTGTTCTGAGGCCGCGTTGTAAATTACTGCCAGAATATTACCAATGTCACCACCTTCTTTACTCATAGTACTGCGTAGCTTTTCTTTGGCTACAAGTCGCAAGGCTTGGCGTGTTACTAAGCCAGGCATTTGTTCTTGTAACTGTTTAGAAGCGAGAGACTGTAATCTCACAATTTGTTCTGATGTATAGGTTTGCCCAGCGACAGTGATCCTCAAGGGGGTATACCTTGTCAGCGTTCCTTGGTAAACCGGCAAGGCAAAACTAAAAAGTCGTGGTTGATTATAACCACTAAAAATTGGCAGGTTAAGCGCCACTTCTTGTTTGGAATTAATCGCTCCGTTTTCGATTAAAATGACTAACTCCCCAGCGTCAGTAATTTTATTCGATTGGTAAGCACCGTATTTAGCCGAAAATAATGCTAAATCATCAGTCATATTGAGTGTTGTGGCCAGACGTAGCACATCTTGTTGCAAATAATGATTGTTTGGGTAGATTTCTAAAGCACGTTTGTAATCAATGTAGGCATCATTGGGCTGCAATGCGGCTTCATACAATAGGCCAGACAAATAAAAGGTGTAAGCATTTTGAAAACCGTTTTTAATATCGCCGATCATTGCTGACATAGAGGGGTATGCTTGGTTTAAAGATTTTTTGTCAAAGTTTGCTTGTTCTTTAGCTAAGTCCTGCTGATTTTGCTTTAAGGCATTTTCTTGCACTAAATTTGCGCGGCGCACTTCAACCAAGGCACCTTCAAGTTGACCTAAAAATAAGTAATTTAATGCTTGGTAACTATGTAGCATCGTTTGTTCATATGCTGGCACTTGGTAGGCAATCACATTGTCACTACTGACTAAAGCAGCCATATTGGAAGCGCCACTGCTAAGTCTAAGTTTGGCTTTAGTCGCTTCTTCATCTAATACGTTGGACACTAAGGCAAAGTCTTTGCGGCTTTGTGCCCAGTCATTTGCTAGATAATGTAAACGAGCCTTTTCAAGTAGGTTTAAGGTGTAGTTATTCTGATTGGTTTTTGGTTCAACGATCATTGTCGCAGCGGCTTTGAAATCACCTTTTAGTTGGGCATTCCTAGCGTTTCTAAGTTGCTCAGCATAATCTGAAAATAAGTCTTGGAATCCCATACTTGTACAAGCAGAAAAACTCAGTATTAGACTGAGTAAGATTAAGCGTTTTAATAAACGATTTGGACTTAACAATGTAAAAACAAATAAATGCATGCAAACAGGTAATCTTATAAGAAGCGAATATCAGACCAGAATAAGACAGCAAAGTAACGCTTTAATTCGCAGTAAGTACAGTGTTACTTAAATAAAAAAAGCCCTGACAATAAACATTGTCAGGGCTTTTTTAATCATTGGGTTTTGACTATTCGTCTAAGAAACTTTTCAGTTGCTCAGAGCGACTAGGGTGACGCAGTTTACGCAAAGCTTTGGCTTCGATTTGACGAATACGTTCACGTGTTACATCAAACTGCTTACCTACTTCTTCAAGGGTATGGTCTGTGTTCATATCAATACCAAAACGCATTCTAAGGACTTTTGCTTCACGAGCCGTTAGGCCAGCTAACACTTCCTGAGTCGCGTCTTTTAAGCTGCCACCTGTGGCTGAGTCTAAAGGCTGCACAATAGTGCTGTCTTCGATGAAATCACCTAAGTGTGAATCTTCGTCATCACCGATAGGGGTTTCCATTGAGATAGGCTCTTTGGCAATTTTTAATACCTTACGCACTTTGTCTTCTGGCATTAACATACGTTCTGACAATTCTTCAGGTGTTGGCTCGCGGCCCATTTCTTGTAACATCTGACGAGAGATACGATTTAATTTATTAATCGTTTCAATCATATGAACAGGAATACGAATAGTACGAGCTTGGTCGGCAATTGAACGAGTAATAGCCTGACGTATCCACCAAGTTGCATAAGTTGAGAATTTATAACCACGACGGTATTCAAACTTATCTACCGCTTTCATCAGACCGATATTACCTTCTTGGATAAGATCCAAGAACTGCAAACCACGGTTAGTATATTTTTTCGCAATGGAGATAACCAAACGTAAGTTAGCTTCAACCATTTCTTTCTTGGCGCGGCGCGCTTTGGCTTCACCAATAGACATGCGGCGATTGATATCTTTGATATCAGCAATGATCAATCCGGTTTCTTCTTCAACCGCATTCATTTTACCGATTGCACGTTCTAATTCTTCTTGATGTCCGCGCATTTCTTCTGCATAAGGTAAGGCAGAATCAAGTATTTTGAATAACCAAACAGTGGATGTTTCGTTGCCAGCAAAAGCTTTGATAAAATCTTTTTTCGGCATTTTTGCCGTTTCCACACAGTGTTTCATTACTATGCGTTCTTGCACACGAATTCTGTTCATCATGCTGCGCATGTTTTTAACCATACGGTCAAATTGCTTAGGCGTGAGTCTAAATTCTTTAAAGACTTCGCTTAGTTCAAAAATTTGAACTCGGGCTTCTTTATGTGAACGGCCTTTTGCATTGATAACATCACGGGCTTTTTCGTATTGAATACGCAGTGCAGTGAATTTTTCACGAGCTAGTTCAGGATCTGGCCCTGTATCTTCTTCTTCCTCGTCTTCATCATCGTCACCATCTTCTTCAGCTAATTCTTCTTTAGATAATTCAGAACCAACATGTGTGGCGGTAGGGGCTACGTCTTGTTCGTTTGGATCAACAAAACCGATAATGATGTCACTAAGGCGAATTTCTTCTGCTTCGAATAAGTCCCACTGGTCAAGTAAATGAGTAATGGCTTCAGGATATTCTGCAACAGAGCACTGAACCTGATTAATTCCTTCTTCGATACGTTTGGCGATTACAATTTCGCCTTCACGTGTTAGAAGTTCAACTGTGCCCATTTCACGCATGTACATACGTACTGGGTCAGTAGTACGACCAATCTCACTTTCTACTGTTGAGAGAGCCTGAGCTGCGGCTTCAGCGGCTTCATCATCAGTATCGCTTTCTTGCATCAAAAGCTCATCTTTATCAGGGGCAGTTTCAAATACCTTTATGCCCATGTCATTGATCATGCGGATAATGTCTTCCATTTGATCTGAATCGACAATATCTTGAGGTAGGTGGTCGTTAACTTCCGCGAAAGTCAAATAGCCTTGTTCTTTACCTTTAGCAATGAGGAGTTTTATTTGCGACTGCTTGCTTTGCACCATATAACTTACGCTTCTCGAATTAGTTGAATATTCATCAAACCTCTCACAGAGAGGATTCACGCTGTAATTTGCTTAATATACCCAGTAAATACTTTGTAAATACTACGGTGTTAGCGAATTAGCCAGTATAGCAGACTCACTATACATTGGGCTAGATGTTGGGTCATTTTTGTTCTTTTACAAGGTTACCTTTGTTCTTTTATTAGAAGATTGAGTTCTTGTTTTTCTTCATTGGTTAATTTACTCACCCTAGACTTAGAAAACAACTCATCCATACGGCTTTGTAAATGCCAATCTAATAGCTTGGCAAAGCTATCTTCAAACACGGCTGTTTGGTTTTGTTCTGCGTATTCCCACATCATTAATTTAGCTAATTGAGCACTTTGGGCATGACCCCGAAAATGTTCTAAGACCTGTGCCGTATTCGCAAGAGGCTTAGCTAAACAAAATTGGTAAAGCTCAATTAACATGGCCATGCCAGGGATATCAACTGATACTAAAGGCGTGGGATCAGCGGCGCTACATTTAATCGCTAAACCTGGATCATCTAATAATAGCCTAATCATCATGCGTACCGGTGATATTGTACTCTTATTAGGCGTGTTAAAATCTAACTTCTTTGGATTTTTTCTTTGATTTGCTTGAGCGATATCACGCTCTAACTTATGTTTGTTTTGGTCACCCATATAGTTACTTAAATCAGATAATAAAATTTCTCGAATATTATCGCCGACTATTTGTTCTATTAATGGTATAGCCTCCGCTTTTAACGCAGCTTTGCCTTCATTACTGCTTACGTGATGACGCTGTAATAAGTTATCAAAAAAGAATTTAGACAAAGGAACTGAATCGTTCTTTAGTTTTTCTTCAAAGGTTTCTTTGCCAATTTTACGGACTAAAGTATCTGGGTCTTCGCCATCGGGTAAAAATAAAAATTTCATTTCTACCCCATCTTTTAAGAAAGGCAGTGCATTTTCTAAAGCGCGCCACGCTGCTTCTCTGCCTGCACGATCACCATCGTAACAACATACTATTTCACTGGTGGCGCGGAATAACATTTGAATATGTTCAGCTGTGGTGGCGGTGCCAAGCGAGGCCACTGCATAGTCGATACCAAATTGTCCTAAGGCGACAACATCCATGTAACCTTCAACAATCATCACTCGGGCTAAATTTCGATGTGCTTGTTTAGCTTGGTAAAAACCATACAGCTCATGGCCTTTATGGAATATACGAGTTTCTGGTGAATTCAGATATTTGGGGCCGCCATCGTCTAATACCCTGCCACCAAAACCAATAACGCGGCCGCGTTTGTCACGAATGGGAAACATAATACGGTCGCGGAAAAAGTCGAAGCGCCGCCTGTTATCATTTTCTGTGATAAGTTTTAAATCGAGTAACTGTTCTTGATACACCGGACTTATGCCGAAGGTTTTTAACACTGAATCCCATTCAGGTGGCGCGAAACCCATATCGAAGGCTTTGACTATTTCACCGCTGAGCCCTCGATTTTTTAAATAATTGACTGCTTTATCTTTGTCAGGATGCACTTTGAGTTGTTGGGCAAAGTATTTCGCTACTTTTTCCATTAACTCGTAATCGCTCTCTTTTTGTTGTTTTTGTTCAGCTGACGGGGCAGGTGCACCGCCTTTTTCTCGCGGCACCTCAATACTATGGTATTGAGCGAGTTCTTCGATGGCTTCTGGAAATTCTAGGCGGTCAAATTCCATCAAAAATGAAATAACGTTGCCATGTGCGCCACAACCAAAGCAGTGATAAAACTGTTTGTCTTGGCTTACCGTAAAAGAAGGGCTTTTTTCATCGTGAAAAGGGCAGCAGGCTTGATGATTACGTCCGGCTTTTTTTAAGCGGACACGACTATCAATCACTTCAATTATGTCTGTGCGAGCAATAATGTCATCAATAAACTCGCGGGGGATACGACCAGACATTAGACCTTCTCAATTAACATAAACGGCTGAATATTGTGCCATATACTTTGGCAAATTTAAGCACTTAAACAAACAAACCGCATCAAAGTGCGGTTTATAAATATTGAACTATAGGTGGGATTTGCTAAGAATTAAGTTTGGCTTTTATTTTGCCACTTAATTTGCCCATATCAGCACGGCCTTGAACTTGTGGTTTTAATAAGCCCATGACTTTGCCCATATCCTGCATACTTGCAGCACCAGATTCAGCCATAGCTTGCACAATTAGAGCGTCGAGCTCTTCTTCGCTAAGGGCTTTAGGCATAAAATCTTGCAAAATAACAATTTCTGCTAGTTCGATATCAAGTAAATCTTGTCGACCCGCAGTCTCATATTGACTTGCCGCATCTTTTCGCTGTTTTACCATCTTGATTAAAATAGCAAGCACACCATCATCATCGAGAGCAATATAATCGGGATCAGTACGGCCATCGATTTCATGTTGCTTTACAGCAGACAAAGCCATGCGAATAGTACCCAGACGAATTTTGTCTTTGGCACGCATAGCATCTTTTTGTGCATTTTTTAAATCATCTAATAAAGACATGGAATGACTCAGTAAAAACGGAAAAAGGATGTGTGATAAAACGACTTAAAGCGCGTGGTTTTTAACTACAAACAACGCGCTTCAGAAGAGATTTAGTACAATCTGATGCGACGAGCGTTTTCGCGAGATAACTTCTTCAAAAGACGTTTCTTAGCGGCAGCTTTCTTACGCTTACGTTCCCAAGTAGGTTTTTCAAAAAATTCGCGACGACGAACTTCAGAAAGTACACCTGCTTTTTCACATGAACGTTTAAAACGACGCAATGCAACATCAAAAGGTTCGTTTTCTCTAACTTTAACGATTGGCATTCAACTCTTACCTCAAAAAATAAAAATATATCGTGCCGGTATAAGAATAGCCGACTCGGTTAAAAATGGTGCGGAATTCTAATCATATCCGCAATGGATGTAAAGTCTTGATAGCTTAAAAAACTGATTAATTGCAACAAATGCCAGATTAAATTGGCGGTTTAACCACTAATCAGTAAAATGCCGTTAGTTTAAACGTTTGTGTTAGAAATTGAATATGCGTGTATTAGGTATTGAAACGTCTTGTGATGAGACAGGTGTGGCTATTTATGACGACCAACAAGGCTTGTTGGCTCATCAATTGTATAGCCAAGTGAAATTACATGCTGATTATGGCGGCGTAGTGCCTGAGCTAGCTTCCAGGGATCATGTGCGAAAGTTAATACCTTTAATAAAAGAAACTTTGCGGGAAGCAAATTGCAGCGCCAAAGACATAGACGGTATTGCTTTTACCAAAGGACCCGGTTTAGTTGGGGCATTGTTAGTGGGCTCATCAGTAGCGCGCAGTTTGGCATACGCTTGGAATAAGCCTGCAGTGGGCGTGCATCACATGGAAGGGCACCTGTTAGCCCCTATGTTAGACGAGCCTGT
>TARA_R110002153_G_scaffold20794_1_pt1 | contig 10865 bp, 7 predicted proteins | sample TARA_R110002153 | Tara Oceans TARA_R110002153 (sample SAMEA4398193) | marine metagenome | biome: Polar Biome; feature: [SRF] surface water layer (ENVO:00010504); material: water (ENVO:00002006), including particulate matter (ENVO:01000060) such as... | depth 5 m
AGTTCAACACAAATGATGTTTACAGCATTTGAACCTAAACTACAAAATAGGTTTTTAATGGTAATTGATGGCATCCCCTCATATCTTATTAAGAAAATCTCACGTCCAAGTATTACCTTTGGAGAAATAGTTCTTGACCATATTAATGTGAAAAGAAAAATCAAAGGTAAAGCAAATTGGGACAACATTACATGTGATCTTTATGATCCAGTAACACCATCAGGTGCACAAGCAGTAATGGAGTGGGTTCGTTTATCACATGAGTCAGTTACAGGTAGAGATGGTTATTCAGATTTTTATAAAAAAGAAATTAGAATTAAAACATTGGGACCAGTAGGTGATGTAGTTGAAGAATGGATCTTAAAAGGAGCTTATTGTCAAAATGCAAACTTTGGTGATATGGATTGGACCTCAGATACACCAGCAAATATTAATATGACTATAGTAATGGATTATGCTATCTTAAATTACTAATAATAATAAATTAGATAAAAAGAAAGCGCCTTTTGGCGCTTTTTTATTTTCTCTATATATGTATATCTGAATTAGTTTTAATAAATAAATAACGTTATGGAAAACAAACAACAATTTCCTGCAGAGGAAGTTACCTTACCTTCAAAAGGCTTACTTTATCCCGAAGATTCACCATTAAGAAATGGAATCATAGAAATGAAATATATGACCGCCCGAGAAGAAGACATTTTAACAAATGTTAATTTAATTGAAAACGGAACAGTAATAGATAAATTATTGGAATCTCTTATTGTATCTAAAATAGATTTTAATGATTTATTAATAGGAGATAAGGACGCCTTATTAATTGCTGCTCGTATTTTAGGATATGGTGAAGATTATAGTTTCATACATCAAGGAGAAAAAATCAATATAAATTTATCTACTATTAAAGATAAACCAATAGATGAATCTTTAATAATAGATAATAAAAATGAATTTCGATTTACTTTACCTACATCTAAAAAAGAAGTAACATTTAAGTTTTTAACCCATGGTGATGAACAAAAAATCATGAAAGAGTTAAAAGGACTTAAAAGACTTAATAAAAATTCATCTAATGATATGAGTACTAGAATGAAATACATACTTACATCTATAGAAGAAGATTATGAAACAAAAACCATTAGAGAATTTGTAGATAATGAATTTTTAGCAAGAGATGCACGTGAATTAAGAAACCATATTAGCAAAATCCAACCGAGTGTCGACTTATCATTTGATTATGAAGACCAGAGAGGTAATGTCATAAAACTTGACATCCCTGTTGGTATTCAGTTTTTTTGGCCTGACGCCTCAATATAGAATTTCCCTATTTAATCAGGTGCATGATCTGGTATACCATGGTGGTGGTGGATTTATATATTCAGAGATATACAACATGCCTATTTGGTTAAGAAAATTTCACATAAATAAAATAAGTGAATATAATCAGGAACAAAATGATAAAATAGAACAAGCTCAAAAAGGTTCATCTCCCAATAGTAATAAAGTACAAGGACCTAATATAGATAAATCAAACACATATAATTTTTAAGTAAAGGCATCGTTGATGCCTTTCTTTTTTTTATATTTATAACGGAATAATAATAATACTATGGCTAAAAAAGGATTAAACGACGAATTAGAAAGAGGTAAAAAGCTAATACAAGAAACCAATGAGGAAACTGGATACTTGTATAATGCTCTTATTTCTATAGGAGAAAATATAAAACAAGCTATAGACACAGCAGTAGAAGGAGCTGAAGATTTAGACCAAGTAAGTCAAAATATAGCAAATACATACAAACGAGACATAGTTAGTTCTATTAAAGCTTCTGCGCGTAGTATGGACAAACAAGTAGGTTTTGGTGTTAAAATAAGACAAGGTGTTAATGTTGAAAAACAAATTCGAGAGAAAATACTACAAAATGAAGTAAAAAAAGAAGTATTACAAGACAGAATAAACCAACTTAAACGAGATGGTATTGTAGATTTATCAGAAGAATTAGCTGGGTTAATGAAAACCCTTGATTTAGAAAAGTCAAATCTAGGTATATTACTAGATGAAAACACAGAAAGACAAAAAGGAAAAAATATCCTAGAACTTACACTCGGTCCTCTTACAAAAATGGCTGACAAAATAGATAAGTCAGGAACTTTATCTAAATTAATGTCAGGTAATTTAAAAGACACACTTACATATTCTAGAGCAGCTCAATTATCCACAGCTAGTATGGTTAACTTTCTTATAAAAGCAGTTGTAGAATTAGATAAAATCCAAACAGGTTTAAATAGACAATTTGGTTTTACTGATGCAACAGCTAATAAAATTCAAGTTAGATTCCAAAACATTGCAAAATCTTCTGAATCTAATTTTATAACTTTTAGAAGTATTCATAAAGCAGTGTCAGCTATTTCTGATGAAACCGGAATATTTGCAGGAACTCTTAGGAAAGATGTAGTAGAAGGAGCAGCTAGAACCCTTGAATTAATGGGTCTTTCAGGAGCTGCAGTTGCAAGATTATCTTTAAATGCACAAACAACAGGACAAAGTTTTAAAGATCAAGAACTTTCTATGGCTCGAGGAGTAATAGAAGCTGAAAACATGGTTGGTGTAACTTTAGATACAAAAAAGGTTTTTGAAGAATCTGCAAAACTAACAGGATTAATAAGAGCTAATTTAGGAAGAAATTATCAAGAAATAACAAGAACAGTAGGAGCAGCACAAGCTTTAGGTTTAACTATGTCAGACTTAGCGGGAATTAGTAGTAATATGTTAAATTTTCATTCATCAATTGAAGCAGAATTAACAGCTGAATTATTTCTAGGTAAACAACTTAATTTAGAACAAGCAAGATTATTTGCTCTAACTGGAGATTATAATGGATTGCGAAAAGAAATTATGAAAAACATTGGTTCTGAATATGAATTTTTATCTATGAATGTTTTAGCAAAACAAAAATATGCTGCTGCATTAGGAATGTCTGTAGATCAGATGTCTAATTTAGTAATGAAAAGTCAAGATTTATCAAAAATAGAAGCAGAAGCAGCAGCAAGAGGTGATGAAGAGATGGTTAGAGAAATGCAAAAACTAACTATGCAACAAGAATTTAATAAATTAATTGAAAAAGTTCAAACATCTTTTGTAGCAATGGCAAACCCAGATGGGGGATTAGGTAGGGTTGCAAGTTTACTAGGTACTATACTTGAAAGTACAACTTTAACATTTGGTATATTGGGGCTTATGGTAGGATTAAAATTTGGAGCTATAATTGCACAATTAATGGCAGTAGCCGCAGCAAATACAGTTGCAGCAGGTACAGGTGTAGCTGCTAAAACGGCAATGAACCCTATAGCGGGTTTAGCTACAGCTGCTTTAGTAGGAACAGCAATGGGATTAACATATGCATTTATATCATCAACACCCGTACCTGAATTAGCAGCGGGGGGTATTGTTACACAAAGAACAACAGCTGTTATAGGAGAAGCAGGAGCAGAAGCAGTAATACCTTTAGATGCGTTTAATGCAAGACTTGATATGCTTATAGATGCTACTTATCAAAACAGGCCAGGAAAACAACTAGCTAAACATGAGGTTACAACAAGTTGGAGATAAGTTATATTTATAATAAATAATTAATAATTAAAAATAAAAATTATGGCACTAAAAGATTTAAGATCACGTTTTGATAGACATACTATACAAGACCCAGCCCCAACGGGACAACCACTAGGAGGCCAAACAGTAGCAGGACCAAATGGAGAAGGACCAACCCCTTCACAAGGAGCATATTATAGTGATAATAGAACTTCAGACAGTCCTTTTGACACTGTAAGAGGACCTAAAATGGATCAAATGATTCAAATGTTAGCTAATACTACAACATCAGGTAATACAGGACTTACATATGGACCAGCACCAGGAGGTTCAGAAAATTCACTTTTTCAAGACTTAGATGGTATATCTCCAACAGGATACGTTCACCCTTCATAAGTAAAAATGGCATTAAAAGATTATCTTAAAGGAGGCCTTATAACTTTATCAGGAGATCCTGATAATATTAAAACTATTGAACCTTACGCAATAGGTGGGGGGTCTAAAGGATTAGATTATCCAGATACACAATATGGTGTGTCTCAGGGTCCTTTATTAGGTAGACGAGTTAGTTTTGATATTACAAACAGCCAAGCTGAACCTACGTTTGAAATTGGAAGAAATATTCCTTTTGCACCAGGAGATGATTTTATAAGAGGAGGACTTACATATGCTGAAGAAGCAAGAAAAACTGATTTTGAAAGAATTAAAAAATTTTTATATGAGACTTCCGCAGGAAATTTATTTATTGCAAAACAAATAACACTCCAATCTCAAAATCCAAGACCCCAAAAAATATACAATGCAGGAATTAATACTCTTGCATCAGTAGCATCAGCAGGATTATCAAATGTAAGAAGAGGAGGTTTATTACCCGAAATAGGAGGGATAGATTTAGGAAAATTTATTCCTGAAATTGGAAATAAATCTACTTATGTAGGGGAAGTAGGAGGACCTTCAGGAAATGTTCTTAGAGAACAAAATTATAAATTAGGAGATCCCTCCAAACCAACAGAAAAAGAAGGATTAGCTAAGCTTATAGATTTTAGTAATCCCTTTAATTCTTCTTCTTTAGAATATAATGTTTATATAGATGGAAAAATTGATAAGGTAAATCAGTCGGGTATATTAGAAGTAACTAAATTATCTTCCAACATAAGTAATCAAAATATACGGTTAAAAGATTTTGTACCTTTTAGATTTGAAATAAATAATCCTGACAAACCAGGAAGAGTAGGTAATACTATGATAGCTTTTAGAGCATTTTTAGATAATATTTCAGATGATTATAATGCTAGTCTTAATTCTTATAAATATAATGGTAGAGGAGAAGAGTTTTTTACTTACAATAAATTTTCAAGAAAAATGTCAGTAAGTTTTAAAATAGCAGCTCAATCAAGACATGAAATGAAACCCTTATATCAAAAATTAAATTATTTAGCAGCTCAAACAGCACCTAATTATTCTAGTGAGGGTAGAATAAGAACTCCTTTTTGTTATTTTACTTTAGGTGATTGGTTTCAAAGAATACCAGGATTAATAACTCAAGTAGGTTTATCATGGCAAAAAGATTATCCTTGGGAAATTGCTTTAGATCGTTTTTCTAAAGAAGAAGAAAGAGAAGGGGGAGAAACATCATCAGTTATAGAAGGAAAAGATAAAGAGATGTTAATTTTACCCCATGTATTAGATGTTAGTCTTAGTTTCCAACCAATTCATAACTTTACTCCAACAAATTCTTACACTACTCCATTTATAGGACTTGAGGGGGATGGAGTACATACTAGCTGGAGACTAAATTCAGAAGGTAATTTAAATAATTTTGATGGTTATATAAGAGCTGCAAACTCAGATGATCCTGATTTTAAAAAAGATACATCTAGGTTTGGTGGGTCAGAAGAAGAATCATATTATGATGAAGGAGAAAAATAATGAGAAATAGAACCCAATATATAAAAGCTTTAAAAAATGAAAAAGGAAAAAGATACTATAAACCTTTAAAATATCCTGATATTCCTCTTTCTTCAAGGGATATCTACATAAGAACAACAGTTGGTGATAGACTTGATTCCCTAGCAGAACAATATTACAATGATGTAAGATTATGGTGGATAATATCAACAGCTAATCCTCATGTAGTAAGAAATGATAGTTATGCTTTAAAACCTAATTTAGAAATAAGAATTCCATCAAATACAAACCGAATATTAGAAAATTTTAAGGCTTTAAATAAATAAAATAAGTTATGTCACAGAATCCTGGAATATTTGAACCATTTTATCATTATGTTAAAAAACAATTAAATATAAGAAAAATTATAGTATCTAATACTAATAAATTTCATGGTCAAGATTTAACCTTAGGACATGAAGGGGAAGAACCATCGATAGAGGAATTTAGTCGTTATGATACAACTTCTCAAGTATGGGGAAATAGAGAAGATGATGGTTCATTTATAAGATATACTGACGAGCAATTAGAGGAAAAAGGATTAGAAAATTTTTATAATATTGATCCAACATCTTTTTATAAACTAGTCACTGAAAAACAATGTGTTATTCAAATGGCATCAGGAGTAGACATAAAAGAAGAAAATACTATTTTAGATAAATCTAATCTTAGTGAAATGCCAGGAGAACAAATGGCTAGAGCTTACACATTAGGAAGTCAAGGATTCCAAGGATCAATAAATGATGGATATGGGTTTGACTTATTAAATGAAAGGGCTGATGAACAATTATTATCAGAAAACCTTTATGATAATCAAAGAACATCAGCAAGAGATGGTTTTGGTCATGTACCTATTCCTGGTATTACTTCAATGAATGTAAGTACTAAATCAGAAGATGGTTCACTTAGAGAGGCAACAGTAGAATTTATTTGTCATAATAGACGTCAATTAGAAATATTAGAAGCTCTTTACATGAGACCTGGTTATCCTATTTTATTACAATGGGGATGGACTTCATATATAAATAACAACTTTGAATCAAAAAATTCTACTTATGAAATTCCAGAAGAATTTTTTGATAAAAATTCAAATTTTAAAATTATTAATGATATAATTAGAACAAGAAAACAAGAATCTGGAGGAAATTATGATGGTTTTTTAGGATATTGTAAAAACTTTTCATTTAAAGTTAGAGAAGATGGCGGCTATAATTGTACAACAGAAATAATGGCACAAGCAGAAATTTTAGCTTCATTAAAAGCAGCAACAAGAGTAATTCCTAAACTTGTAACTTTTGATGATTTAGGAAATAATAAACAAATAACAAGAGATGCGGATGGAAAAATTGATGAGACAACATATTATGAAACAGACACTGAAGTAGTAACTGTTGATGATTTTTTATTTTATTTAAAATCTATTAAAGCAAATTTAGATAAAGCAGGAGATGAAATTTTTTTAAATAAATTAAGTACAGACTCACAGGTAAGAGACACTAATAAAATAAAATTTCCTGATATGCCGTTATGGAAAAGGATATGGTATTTTAGGACAAATAAATATTCAATTCAGGATAAAAATGGTAAAATAATAGACATAACTCAATTAAACCAAATTGCAGGTGTTTATACTGAGGGTATGGATGAAATTTATCAGTTAATACAAGATGTAAAAAAAACATCTTCAGAAGAATTATTAAAAACTTTTAAAGGATATTATAGCCTACCTGATTTTCTTTTGGATCAAAATATGACAGGAGGTAAATTTTATGATTTATATGGTAAAAGAGGCACAAAAAAGGGGAATGAGAGAAGAAGTAATTTTTTAGGATTTGATCAATATTGTAAAGGATTAATTATGAAAGAAATGTCAATAGACGCTGATCCTACTGAAAACGATTCAGGAATAAGAAAAAAAATATACGTAAGATGGGATTTAATATGTCAAATTTTAAATCGTAGAGTTACCCCCGAATATAAAAAACACCACGCATTATCAGAATTAACATATTTTCTTCCAAATCAACCAACTTTTCAAAATTCACCAAATGAAGAAGGACAAAAAGATATTGGTGAGGGAAAACTTTCTTATATAGAATATACAAAACCTAAATCAAATCCTATATTTCCTGGAGATACTAATAGTGTTCCTGTTGGGGGAAGTTTTGATACAAACATTTGTATATTACCCCACCAATTAAAGAAATTTAATTCTTTAACGTTAAATGATTCATCATCAAAGAAATCTACTGGACCCTATAGAAACAATGCTCAAGTAACAGGAATTGATCAATTAAAAGTTAATTCAGCTGATATGTTCACTGATACTGAGAATTTTTCCTCTTTTTCAAATGTTAATTCAACAGAGGAAGGTATAGGACAAATTCATTTTAATTTAGATTATTTAATTTCAACGTATGAAGATCTTGTATTAGAAGAATATACAACATCAAATGAGTTAGGAGAAGATAAAACAAAAAGAAGATTAAAAAAAGAATTTAATTTCCATGAGTGGATTACTAAAATATGGAGTGGTGTAAATGAAGCTTGTGGGGGGTATTATGATTTTGGATTACATTCTGAACATGAAAGACCCCATGTAGCTAGAATAATAGATTTTACTTTTTCTGGAGAAAGTAAAAAAATGTCAAACATATTTGAATTTGACCCTCAAGGATTATTTTCAATTTCTAGAAATGTTTCTTTTCAATCAAAATTAGATGAAGATTTTGCATCTGCTGTGTCTATAGCAGCCCAATCATCTACTAATATTAATTCTTTAGAAGCATTGTCTTTTAAAGCTTTTCACTCAGATATAAAAAATAGATTTACAACTGGTGAATTTGATGAAAAAGAAAGATTAAAAACTATAAGTAGTTCTCTAGCTGATTATACTTCATCTATGCATAGATATAAAAATACAGTTAATACTTTAAATGCATATAAACAAAGGATGTATGAAAGTAATTATGAATCAGTATTAATTAATAAAGGTGGTAAAAATCTTTTAAAAAAACCAATAACCCCTGATTCAGCTAAAGATTTAGCATCTTCTTTATCTGATATGAGATTACAATTAGAAAGCAGATATCCTGAATTTGTTGATGCATTACAAACAATAAGATATGATGGAAGTGAAGAAGTAGACGGTCATTATACAGGAGAATATAGAAAAGAAACAACACATTATAGAAATGCAATAATACCTATAACTACTACTATAGAAATAGATGGTATAGGAGGTATATCTCCTCTTAATATTTTTAAAATAAAACCAGATAAATTGCCTTTAGGATATCAAAATCCAAATATATGTTTTGTAGTAAAAAGTGAAAACCAAAAAGTAACATCAGGACAAGATTGGACAACAGAAATTACAGGTTATTTAACTCTTTTAAATGATAACCCAAATTTAGGATCAAATTCTGAAAATTTAAAAATAATAGATCAAGTTAAACAGAAAAAACTAAACGACAGAAAAGCATACAATGCAAAAGTTACAGGTATAGCTTGGAGTGCTATGTTTATAAGTTATGTTGGACTAGAAGGAGCTAAAAAAATAGGGTCATTTACTTTTAATAGATCATCAGCACATACAAGAATTTTTGAACGTAATAAAAACAGCACAGATTGGGAACATTTAGACCCTAACACTACTGCTCTAAAAGTAGGGGATATATGTCTTCAATGGAGAAAAGGAGGTAGTAAAAAAGCAGTAAAGTACCCAGGACCTTATAGTGGTGATTCCCATTCTGATATAATAATATCTATTTCTGATACTGGTTTAGTTGAACTTGTAGGAGGTAATGTAGGTCACAAAGTAGATAAAAAATCATTTCAAGCAGACCAGGGTTATTATGATAATAATACCAGTAAATGGACGTGGAAGTGTTCTGATACGGGGGGGATTACCGATAAGGATCATGGGGCTTATAAAGATGGATCTATTTTAAGGTGCCCATGGTCAGCTGTTTTTGGTCTTATTGCCAAAGGTGAATTTGAAGCATGGGATCCTAGTTGGGTTGAAAATTCTATAGATGCAGAAGAAACAATGAGAAAATATTTTAAAATTGGAGGAAAAATAGATCTACCATCAACTGAGTCATAATGTATATACCTAAATCACAAATACAAATAAAATCAACAAACGGAGAAGAGTTTGAAATACTACTAACTGGAAATCCTTACATAGGTGATTATATAGAAACTAGTCAAGGTTATAGATACGCAGGAATTAATAACTTTAATTTAGGAGATCAATTAATCCCTATCCCTAATGAATCAGACAAAGAATCAGACAATACTGAAGAAATAAGAAAATTTAATATTATTAAAGAAGATGTATTTAATTATTTAATAAATACTAAACCAATACCTTCAATGAAAAAATACCCTTCAGAAAGTGATTATATTAATGGTTTTTTTCTAAGATATTTTTCAAAAAGAATTAATGGTTTAGGGTATCAAGAAATAGAATATGAAATTTTTAATGATATAAAAGGCCAAACCGGAACATACGATTATAATTTATATGAAGTAGGAAGTATTAAATGGAATTTAAAAGGAAATGTTTTTAAACTTAATGCTTTAACCTTAAAAGAAACAGAACGATCTTTTCCTAATATCTCTTATTTATTTCCTAAATTTAATGAATTTGCAAGAGAACCTATGCAAAACCAAGAAAATCTACATACATTAGGGGGAGAGCTATATTATGGGGATGGAACCGAATATATAGGGGCATATCATATCCATATGACAAACGGACCTATGTCAGGTGCTTATCATGTAGAAATAGAACATTCTAGATTATATTATATAAGTGAATTACCAAAACCAGATAATATGTCTTATGAAGATTTTTTAACAAATTACCCACCACCTAATATATCTCCTATAATTCCTATTAAATTAGACCCAATCAGAACTTCAACAGTATCTACTGAAACTCCTTTACCTATAGATCCCCCCTACACAGGAGAAAGTTATGATTGTATAATGAGTTGGGGTCCCCCTCCTCCTGGATATGAAGGACTAACAAGAGATGTAGATGGAATGGTTGTTGTAGGAAGTGCTTGTATGGATCCAGGAAATGGATTGGGAATGTTTAATCCTGGGGAGTATGGGTCTCGTTTTGTTCAAGCTTGTTATGCTCAATGTGAATCATCTTTTGTTGATGATACATCAGGAGGAGTTGGGTGTATAATGCCATGGGATAGTAATTATTGTTCGACCTGTACTGTCCACGATCAAAGTATGTGTGCAAGTAACTACTCTACAAGTGGGGGACAAACAGGCGGCGGTAGTAGTGGTGGAATGGGAGGTG
>TARA_R110002153_G_scaffold58306_1_pt1 | contig 10845 bp, 10 predicted proteins | sample TARA_R110002153 | Tara Oceans TARA_R110002153 (sample SAMEA4398193) | marine metagenome | biome: Polar Biome; feature: [SRF] surface water layer (ENVO:00010504); material: water (ENVO:00002006), including particulate matter (ENVO:01000060) such as... | depth 5 m
ATACCACTTAACGGCTTCGACGTCATCTTCCGCAACGCCTTCGCCATTGCTGTACACAACTCCTAGAATGAACTGCGCGTTAGCATAACCCTGTTCAGCAGCCATGCGAAACCACTTAACGGCTTCGACGTCATCTTTCGCAACGCCTTCGCCATTGTAGTACATAAGTCCTAGATGGTACTGCGCTTCAGCATAACCCTGTTCAGCAGCCTTGCGATTCCACTTAACGGCTTCGACGTCATCTTCCGCAACGCCGCGGCCAATAGCATACATAAGTCCTAGAATGAACTGCGCGTTAGCATAACCCTGTTCAGCAGCCATGCTATACCACTTAACGGCTTCGACGTCATCTTCCGCAACGCCTTCGCCATATTGATACATAACTCCTAGATTGTACTGCGCTTCAGCCAGAGCACTTTTTTTCATCCCGGCTAAGTCATCCTCCTTGATTGCACCACCGAGTCCAGTGGCGAACACACAGTTAATAACACTGATTAGTAGTAAGATAATATGGCAGGCCTTTTTCATTGGTGTAGTTCTACAATTAGCAATTTTTTGATCAAGTGTAATATAGGCTTACAAGAAGCCTTGTAAGCGAATCAGGAGTTCGACTCTCCTATGCTCCACTATTTATGTAACTGAAGTGCCCTGAGTTTGGTGGACGCGAGATTCTCTAATATTGTTGATGTATATTTAGTTGTTATGAATGCAAGCTGGTAAGCTTGTAGGGACTCCCCCCATGGGGGGAGTTTTTTCGTCTTCGAATTGAACCGGACTTTTATAGCCCAGTGACGAGTGTTTTCTGAATCGATTATAGAAGAGCTCAATATATTCGAAGGCATTGCTCCTGGCTTGGTCTTCTCCGGCAAAGACTTGGTCTCTAACAGAAGAGGTCTTGTATCTTCCGTAGAACGATTCCATTGCTGCATTATCATAGCAGTTCCCTTTGGCGCTCATACTCTGCTCGATTTTAAGTGATGAAAGCATGCGTTGATAGTCATAGCTTGCATAGGTGCTGCCACGGTCACTGTGATGAATCAATCCCGATGGGATATGACCACCCCGAGTCATCGCCGCGGCCTGTAGCGCGTGGCAGATCAGCTTGGAGTCATTGTGACTAGATACACTCCACCCAATGATTCGCCGACTACACAGATCCATCACAGTGGCCAAGTAAGTCCATCCAGCCTCGGTGCGTAAATAAGTGGTATCCGAGACCCAGACTTGATCGCAACGCTTGGGCTTGCCCAGTTGCTTGAGCAGGTTCGGGCTGTAGCCAAACTGATGGTTGCTATCGGTGCTTTGCGCTTTGAAGCCTTTTGACTGAACTCCTGATAGGCCCGATTGCTTCATCAAACGAAGTGTTCGATCTCGACCACAGCCGACTTGTCCATCTTGTAGATGTTCGTAAATAGGACGATGCCCGTATCGGCCCTTTGCTTTTTTATGCAAGGCTTTGATCAGTGTCTTGAGCTTTTCATCTTCGATGGCTCGTGCGCTCGCAGAGCGCTTAGACCAATCGTAATAGCCACTGCGACTGAGCCCGATGCACTCGAACATCTCCTCAACGCTGAAAGCAGAGAGGTTATCTTTTATGAAGTTATATTGCATCAGTCGTTCTTGCTGAAGTAGCCCACCGTTTTTTTTAGAATCTCATTCATGCGCCGAGATTTCGCCAGCTCCTTACGTAGCTCCGCCAACTCCTCAGCCATCGCTTTGGGGCTAGGAGCGCCAGGGTTCGTTTGGATCTCCAACTCGTCCAAATGCTCTTGTTTCCAGCGATACAGCATTTGACTGCACACGCCCAATTGATCGGCCACTTCCTGAACGGGTGTGCCATCCATTATTATCATGCGAGCGGCTTCTTTTTTGAATTCCGCAGTGTATCGTCGTCGTGTCATGTTTTGATCCTCTCTGTAAGAGAATCTCATGTCCACTTTTCTTAGGACACATCAAGTTGGTGTGTCCTGAGAAAACTGGACACGCGAATGGGAGTAATCTACGTGATTACTTGTGAATGCTAGAATAAACCTGCTACTTTTGAGTTAGTCTTAGAGCGCTAAGCCACCGAGCATTCCAAATATCGCGGTCAAGATTACGAATAGTATTACAAACGCTGGTATAGAGGCTAAAGCCCACTTGAGCATGAACTTCACCATAGATCCGAAAGGCATATCAATATCTGTGATAGCAACGTCACGGGAGTGTCCAGAGATGCGCGATGATGATTCAACATTGCTTGCTTCGCTTTTAACTTTTTCAGATTGAGAATCTTTACTGCTGCTCAGGTACTCCTCGTATTGAGTGCGCATGTCTGAGTCTGCCATGTATTTGTTAGCTGGGTCTCGTTGACTCATCTGTCTTTTGAATGCTTTATATTCCATATTTATGTTTTTTCCTTGGCCTTGTTAAGAATTTAAATCTGCATAATACGAGCCGGGTAGCTCCTTGCGTCAGGGCAGTAAGATTAGCAGATAGAGTGCTAAACGTGAAGCCCCCTCAAAAAATTGAAGCCAAGAGGTCAGGATTAAATCGACCGGATTGGATGAAGTAGCCCAGAGGAAAGTCTCCAGTATCCTTTTTAGCAGCCCACGATTCTGCAAGATTCTTTAGCTCTGTTGCGGTTATCATGGTGATCATCACACCACTCTCAACTTGATACTGCATCGCAACTAAGCTTGATTCAGGTGTAAAGCTCGGCCCAATAACTAGAAAACCTGAGACATCTTTTTCGGATTGTTTAACATATCCATCAAACTGCTTTATGTGGTCGTTTAGGTTCACGGGGCTTTCCTTTGACTTATTATCCCAGTAAATAACGCGGTCTTTATGAGATAGCACGCCATCGGCATGATTACTCCCAATCATACTGAGTGGCTTATGCCCAAGCATTTTTTCAAATATGTAATTTGTGACATCTTCGAATTTCCTTTCGATCTCGATGTCTTTCTCAATCAGCTGCTGGCTTCGTAGCGCCTTAATATTTCGCGATGCAAGAGCTTCGAAGTAATTGAGCAGCATTTGGCGCGGATCAATAGCTTCATCATTTTTAGCATGTAGTGCGTTATAAAATGAAATAATTCGATCAATCAGTTCATTCTTAGCGCCAGATACATTTAGATCCAAATCGCCACACCATTTGCTGAGCGACCCAATTGGCAACCCGTCACGCGGAGAGGTTCCGCCTAGCAGCACTCGAGGGCTTAATTGTTCTAATGCAACCTCAATCAATTCATCTAAGCTTGGGTTCTTTTCGGTTTTAATTCCCTGCTTGTCTAAGGAATTTTTAATATATGCCTTAGACCGAACTGCCTTATATTTGATCAACTCCGAGTAGCCATAATCTCGTATTTCTAGACCCAATATCGCCGAAGTTGCTGCGCTAATTTCATCAGGAATAATATCGTAATCAGTGCCGTCGCTATCGCGTATCGCCAACAATAAGCCACGGGCCTGTAGTTCTCGGCGAACTTCTTCAATTTCCTGCCGTGAATGTATCTCGTTTTTTTCTTTTGGGAATTTCCCAAGTCGAGCCTCTATTACCATCATTTCGGTAGGTGTTACACGAATACGCTCACGAATCTTTTCGATCAGATTATTTTCGTCTACTGATAGGTCGTTATTATGCTCCCACGCCGCATCTAGTACAAATTCCATGAATTCGAGGTCTCGAGTTCTTTCACTCGTTTTCTTTAGCAAAGCTTCATTTGAGCGATCTACTATCCCTTGCTCCCATTTAATAATTGCCTCATCAGTAGCTTTTTGAGCATTCATGCACTCATCTTTTTGAAGAACTACGTGCTGAAGTAGATACGGTCCAATGACACGAACATTGCGATTTGTGTGTAAATTAATACCTTCCCAAGCCTTGCGAATATTGTCCTCAAAATAATATTGCGGCGCTGTTTTAATAAACGCTTCTTTTATCTCAGCTTCACTAAGGCCACGATAATCAATGACGTATGCACTTGCTGCTCTTTTAAGATCTGTCAATTTTGAGATATTTTCAACACATTTGGCAATATTCATAAAGCCCAGACCATTCTATGTGAGCGTATGGTCAAGTGTGGAGTTCTTTTGCGCGCAGAGCCAGAAGACTACGCAATTCCTGTCAGTTGGGAATATGTCAGTGGCGGCGGGAGTAATGTCGCAGACTGGAAACTGCTCGATCTTCAGGTTGATTAAATTAGCCCCCAAAAAGACCACTCCATTAATTAGAGCGGCCTGAGAGGGCTTGCTGTCGGTTTATCCCCTCAATGCTGGCAGTTTCAATGCGTCTACGAACGCACACGCTGCCAATTTGTAACATAATTTTTCTATTTTTTGCATCGCGTGTAAAAACGAGCGAAGGCGCAAAACCCTCTGAGCTCATCGACTTAAAAGATTCCTTAGTAGGGGGTGCCCCAAACATCCCCCGCTCGCCCCCCCCATCAGCTTAGAACTTGAGGGTTCACGGTGTAAGCTTCGGCAGGTCTTCCCGGTCCGGTTGAATCGGCAAGACGTATCCACCCGAGCGCGGTCAAGTGTTCACAGGCTTTCTTGACTGTTTCCACTTCTCCGAGTTCGGCCCACCCTTTACGGTAAACTTCCCGGCAATGGAATTCAGCTCCAAGCTTCCCCGCTTGAATCTTACTTCCCAGCAATCGGCAGGCTTCCACATCGGGCGAGACTTGCGGCGCGTACAGGCGTGCGGCGTGTGTCTTGAGGATTTCAGCCCAAAGCAACGCGCGTTCTACGGCTTGCAGGCCCACGGCTTCGGGGCGGGGGGTGTCACAGCATTCACAGGCCAAAGCGATTCCGAGAACAGTCTTGCCCGCAAGTTTCACGCGGTGCGAGTTGAGCAACCCTGGAACGTCACCTTGTCGAAGTTCAGTCATTTCGGACTCATACCACGTTTGCCAGCGAGCGCGGGCTTTGGGGGTAAATCGCAGCAAGCCGGGTTCTTCATCTTCCGCTTGCACTTCAAGCGTTCGGAGGCGTTGCATCGTCTCCACGTATAAGCGACGGGCGGCGGCATCGGGTCGAGTGTCGTTGAGTCTGTATCTCTCGCTCGTAATGTCGGGCCAAACTAGCAGCCCGAAGCGTTGCAATAAACCATCGTTTCCCGCTCCGTTCGCATCTTTGACAAGTGATCGCAGCGGCCCCGGCTGAATACTTCCAACCATCGCAAGTGCCAACGGATCACAGAATAAACTCCCATCCCCTTTACGATCCACCGTCACGGGGTTCTTCCCGCTTGCGGTTTCGAGGTAAAAAGCCCGATCTGCTTCACGTCCCGCTTTATTGAAAGTTGAAAGCCACCCGGCCAACTCATCCCGGACCATTAGCAACCCCCGAGGATTTCCCGAAGCAACACGAATAAGGGCTTCCGTTGTTGTATCACTGACAATGATTCGCGGGCAAATCGGCTTTTCTGGTTCTGGTGGCAAGTCTCCGAGGTCCGCTTGCTCTCCAGTTTTGAAAGCAGCAACAGCGACGCGGTTCATCGCTTGCGCGGCGGCTTTCTTTTCGATCTCCCACCTGTCAAATTCTCTCTGATACTCAGCAAGGCGCGGTTCCCATGCTTCGCGTTCGTCTCTTTCAAGTGAGTGCAAAGGTGCCAGCATTTCATTAATAGCAGGCGATTTCATTGAAGACGGTTCGCCCACAGCAGCGGCCCACAGATTCGAAAACTCGTGCCACCCGTCCGAAGTCTTCGGGGCGATTGCAACAGCTCGCCCGATTAAGGCTCCGGCGGCAGTGATCGCAGCAACGGCGCAAAACTCAATCGGGCAACCTAAGCGCACGGTGGTATCCTCCACGAAAGGGCGTAAAGCATCGGGCAGGGCGTCCGGGTTATAGGGCATAACAGGCGGCAGCGCGTCCGGTAAGGGTGCGGGGACGGGCCAAGGGTCCGGGGCGGGTAAAGGCTTTGAAATTACGATATTCATTTAATTTGAGATTTTCCAAGTTGAGCAAGTAGGCGTTCGGCTTCGTCACCTAAGTACATTTGTGAAAAGGCGTCCGAGGCGTCATTGATTCCATCCCCGGTAACCTTGCAGCAGTCCACCACAGCCCCCACGCTTTCGAGTTGAGCACCCCACAGTGCAGCGGCGACTTCGCCCGCTTTGTCTGCTTGTTGAAAGATTCTTACTCTTTTAGCCGCAAACTTCGGCAGGGCTTCGGCTGCTATTTTATTGCCGGCCCCGAGCAGACCCACGACGTCCAGTGCTTCCGATTTGCTAGCAAGCAAAGCAATTCCAAAGCAGGCGAGAAAGTCCGGGCCACCTTCACACAGAATAACGTCTCGCCCTTCTGTTAGGTTTGCAGCTCCCACAGGCCACGCGGCCCCGGTCTTACCAGCACAAAGGGTCTTAGCTTTGAAGGGGGCGCACTCGTTCCACTTTTTCGCAGCTTCATCCCACCGATAAGAAAACGGCTTCCCGTCGATTCGTCGCAGTTGCATAACTTCGCGCGCGTCATCCGTCACGGCCCAACATCGAACAGGCGGCCCCTCTCCGTCTCGATTGTGAACGACTCCCAAAAGTCCACGCGCGGCGGCAATCTCACAGCCAGCCCACAGCGGCCAACGTCGCAAACGTGCAAGCGTTGTTGCGTCAACTAAGGTCCACTCTTCCAGCTTCGGCAGCGGTCGCTTTTCGGCTGCCTTACGTTGCAGCTTTGGCGCGGTTGCAGTGCCAGCCATTGCGATAAAACGGCGGGCGGCTTCGGCCTTGTCGGTTGCAGCAGCGCGGGCGAGAAAATCCACCGCATCGCCCCCGGCTCCTTCGGCAAAGTCATTCCAAAGGGTGCCATCTTCCGAGACTGAAAAGGAAGGCGAAGCATCAGGGCGGAAAGGTGAACAGCAACTTTTCGAAGGTTCACCCGCAAGGCCCAAGCGGTCCCACAGCTCGTGAATCCGTAAGCGGTCTTTTGCGCGTGCAAGTGGTGAATCGGTTAAGGTCTTCATTTCGGCAGGCCCTTTCCAATTAAAGCTTTTATTTTACCCGTAAAAAAGCAGACCGACAGAATTCGGTCCCCTTCTGGGTTCGACTCGATTAAGAAGTCATCACGGCGGCGGGCGTACTTCTTCCAAAAACTCTTAAGGAAAAAGTCTGGTTTCTCTCCGTCCCATTCGACCTTTAAAGCCTTTTGCGGGCTAAAGTGAAAACGGTATTTGCAGCCCTTCGGCCCCGAGTGCCACTTGCTTTGAAAGCTTGCGGGTAAGCTATAATTTGATTCAATATTCATTAGATAAGTTGATCTTGCCCGTCGTCGGATTTGCCCCCGGCGGCGGGTCTTTGTTTAAAGATGGGTGAAGCCTTCGGACTCATTCCGGCGGCAGTGATCGCTTTAATTTACAGCGACACGTTGTTGAGCTTCAGCCCGGCGGTGAATTTCGCGGTGAATGTCGGGCAGCCATAAAAGGCGAGTGCCCCGATTTTGACTCGTTCCCATTTTCGCTTGTCGGATTCGAGAGCAGCCCACGAATTCACGATAAAACGCGGCGTGCTTCATCCCAGTGTAAGGGCAAGCCTTGCCAGCCAAAGGCGGGCGAATCCACTTTTCCGAAGCAACTTCGGGCGCGGTGTTATTGTTGAGAGAGTCCCCCGCATTAATGGCGGGCGGGTTTGGTGTGCTGTATTTGTCCATGGACTTAATAAGTCACATGAAGACACCCTTCTCAATCCGAATTAGCTAAACATCAACAACTTACGGCACGCAAAAACCTATAAGCTTTAACGTGCCTGTATTTCTTCCAGCTTCTTTTTTATTTCCTGCAAGCGACGCTTTTGATCTTTTTTCTCTCCGGCATAAGGCGTACCAGCAAAAAAATAGCGCATATAATCCTTATTTGAAAAAAATGATGCTCTATATATAGCTAAAGAACGAAGGCTTTTCTGTGCATCCTTCGTCTTACTTGTTCCGCTTTTTTGGGTTATGCCTAGTTCTTTTAAAACGTCATCGAATGCGGCCTTGAGTTCTTGAAGCCCACACTCTCGATTAATACTTAAGCAAACTAGATCGCGCCCTTCATCAGTTGGTATAAAGCCTTCGCCTAAATGCTGATCTTTGAAGCCAAACTCTTCTTGATAAATGGCTAACTCCATTTGCCCGCATTCAGGGGCACTGGAGTCTATGTCTTCTTTTATACCTTTGCTCTTTGCGCGTTCAATCGCCCCCGAGTCGGGAATATATAGGGCGTTTTTTCTTAGTCGTTTCTTAACTGCATTGCGGGCTTCACAATCAAGTAAAAGCCAAGGTTTATTCTCTCCAATGGTGCGGTGTGGCTTTTTGCGCTTGTGCCGAAACATTTCCCATTGAAGCGCGGCGGGTGCTTCCGTTGCAGGTATATCCCAAAGCCTAACTTCATCAGCAAAGGGCCAAGGCTTTTCCCATCCTTCGGGGTTCGGTATTTTGTAAGATTCGCTCATAGCTTGGCAACGGCAGCCCGAAGCGTTTCAAGTTCGGTGTGCGTGTAATTGGAGTGAGTGCGCGCGTCCGAGTGCCCGACAAGCAACATTCGCAAATCGGGTGCCACATCAGCGGCTTGCAGTTGAGAAACAAAAGAGTGACGCAACGAATGAAAAGTTCGGGCGTTAAAGGTCCTGCCTTCGCCCTTCGCGGCGGTTGTCTTTTGTTCGACTCCCGCGCGTTGCATGATCGCTTGAAAGCGACGTGAAAGCCCCGAGTGCCCGCCCGGCTTACACTTACATAATGAAGGGCAAATCGGCGCGTTGCCATCAGAAGGAAGCGGCAAGGCGAGCAAGTGAGCCTCTAAGCGCGGGTGCAATGGTAAGACAAGTTCACGCCCCTTGCGCGCGGTCTTTTGCGGGGTAAGAGTCAAAGTCTTGTTCACGGTATCAACAGCGGTCCAAGTCAATTTCACGGCATCCCCTAGGCGAAGCCCCGCAAAGGCGGCAAGGTGGATAGCAGTTGCAAACTCCGGTTCACTTTCGAGAGCTTCCGTAAGTAACAAATCAATTTCTGAAGAAGTGAAAACCTTGCGCGCTTCGCTGACTTGGTCCGGTTGCTTCACGGCGGCAACTGGGTTTGAAGGTATTTTCCCCGTACGCATTGCCAGCGCAAAAGGAACATTCAGCCCCTTAAGATCGGCGCGGACCGTTGCAGCCTTAAGCCCAGCCTTTAAGCGACGCGTTTTAAAGTCTTCCACGTCATCGGGTCGAATGTCCGCAAGCATCGCATCGCCCCGCCCTTCCGCATTCAGAGACTTAAGAAAAGCGGAAACCGTCCCAGCGTATCGCTTAAGGGTGCCTTCTGATAATGTCGCAGCTTCACGGTCAAGCCATGCTTCGAGAAAGGCCCCGCACTTCGGAAAGTCCATCGGCTTCTTTTGAACGGCGCGGGTAATGTCTTCAAACACGGTCCGAAGTTGCGCTTCCGTACGATTCCCCCGCAAAGCTTGTTCCCACTCATCAGCAAGCAGGCGAGCGGATCTTTCGTTTTCAGTCCGGCGCCGGCGAATCATTGCGCTGTCTTCTGCGGGTAAAGGTTCGGGCGAATGCTCAATCTTAGTTGAACGGTTTTTCAACTTCCCCAAGTTATCACGAAAGAATGCCACCCAGTATTTAGAACGCTTGTCTTTTCGAATGCTCGCCATGGGTTTTGTCAGTTTTGTCAGTTGGTTCAGAGAAATAAAATTACGATTCACTTAATCTTAGAATCGTACTCCCGAGCCCTACTCATAACAAAGTCATAACACTTCGCGCAAGTCCATTTCGTCCATAAAAACCAAATGCCCTATTTTATGCGGGTTAAACGCATACATGCGGGTAAAGAATAGGCTTGAATAGAATCCCCAGTTCGATTCTGGGTCTGGCCACCACTTTATTAAGCCCGTCTGCTTCAACAGCTTACGGGCTTTTTTGTGGCAGCTAACTAGCCAAAGTCATAACAAAGTCATAACATTCTCATTTCGTCCATATAGATATATAAGCTTTAAAATACCTTTATTTACTGGGTGCCTTAAGCGACAAAATGAAGCTCTACACTGCAAGCCTACTGACAAAACTGACAAAACTAGCCGAGCATATCTGAGGTCATTCATAAAAACCATGCGAATTAAAACAATCATCCCGCTCGCCCTGTGCCTTCTCTTTTCAGCTAGCCTTAACGCAGGGCGATTGAATCCTGAGTCATATTATCAAAATATAGCTGCTAAAAAGTATAGCGGACAAACGGAAGTCACGATGCCAGACGGCACGCGCTGCGACATAGTGACGGAGACTAGCGCCATCGAAGTGGACTTTGCGGATAAGTGGGCGGAAGCGATAGGCCAAAGTCTAAACTATGCTTTCCAATCTAGTAAGCGCGCTGGCATTTTGCTAATACTCGAAAAGCCAAGCGATGAAAGGCACCTAATCCGAGTTCAAAGCATTATTAACCACTATCATCTTAAAATAGATTTGCTGGCAATTCGTGCATGGGAATAAGCCCCCCTCCCCTCCTTAGAGCCATAGCCCGAAAAAGGACCCGCGCTCATTTGAAACAAAAAAGCCCCGTAGATATACGGGGCTTTGATCGCTTAAGTGTTTGAAGGCTTCCAAGGCGGAGGGTGTAAGAATTTTTGTATATTGTGAAATATTAATACCTCTGGCGCTTCGCCAGCCACTCGCGCGATAGCTTCTGCCCTTCAGCAATTTGCTCTTTGGTCATCTTTTCGGAGATGATTTCTTTGCGTCGCTTGGCTAAATCAAAGCTTTGAGCGGCTGCCAAGTTAAACCACATATAGGCTTCGACGTAGTCCTCAAGTACGCCGTGGCCATTGTAGTACATTGCTCCTAGAGTGCACTGCGCCTTAGCATAACCCTGTTCAGCAGCCTTGCGAAACCACTTAACGGCTTC
>TARA_R110002153_G_scaffold13207_13_pt1 | contig 10843 bp, 8 predicted proteins | sample TARA_R110002153 | Tara Oceans TARA_R110002153 (sample SAMEA4398193) | marine metagenome | biome: Polar Biome; feature: [SRF] surface water layer (ENVO:00010504); material: water (ENVO:00002006), including particulate matter (ENVO:01000060) such as... | depth 5 m
GGCGGATTAAAAGTATGAGTAGCCTCATCGATAGTTGCACCAATTTTGTTAGTTACAAAACCACCAAAATTTGGTATAATTATACAATTGTATCTATATAGTAAGTCGTTGATGTAGTTGGCTAAATTCATAGATACAAATATATAAGTTTTGACGTTTTGTAAAACTTAAATTCTACAAATTTTATCAACAATTATTTTATATCTTGGTACTCAAATTGTTAAATATTGAAAGAAGAAAAATTACTTGCAATTCTACGATTGCAAAAAAGCAAAGCTATTGGTGATATTTTAGCCAAAAAACTAATAGTACATATTGGTGATGTAGAACATATTTTTAAAGAAAAACCAACTACGTTATTGAAAATTAATGGAATAGGAGCGCATTCTATTAACCATTTATTTGATAAAAAAAACATAGAATCCGCAGAACAAGAACTCGCGTATATTCAAAAAAATAAAATAGCGTATTCGTATTTTTTAGACGCAGATTATCCTAAAAACCTTCAAAATTGTATCGATAGCCCGATTTTGTTTTTTAAAGATGGAAATATTAATTTGAATAATGACAAGATAATTTCTATTGTGGGTACAAGAAATATGAGTTCTTACGGACGCGATTTTTGCAATAAATTAATAGAAGAAATTGCCCCGTTTAACCCAATAATTGTAAGTGGTTTTGCCTACGGAGTAGATATTTGTGCTCACAAAGCTGCCGTAAAAAACAAGTTGCAAACTATTGCAGTGTTGGCCCATGGTTTTGAGCAAATTTATCCAAAAGTGCATAAAAAATATATCAATCAAGTAAATGAAAATGGAGGCTTTTTAACCGAGTTTTGGCACGAAGAAGATCCGTTAAGAGAAAATTTTTTAAAAAGAAATAGAATTGTTGCGGGCATTTCTAAAGCAACCATTGTTATAGAAAGTGCAGACAAAGGAGGTTCTTTGGTTACGGCAGATATTGCAAATTCTTATAACAGAGATGTATTTGCGTTGCCAGGAAGAGCTACAGATATTTATAGTAAAGGCTGTAATAATTTAATTAAAAATAACCAAGCAAGTTTGCTAACATCATCTCAAGATATCATTAAAATGCTCAATTGGGATCTATCAGAAAAACCTAAAAAAGCAATTCAACAACAACTATTTTTTGAGTTAAACGAAAATGAACAAAAAGTGTATGATTTATTGCACGAAAAAGGGCAACAATTAGTAGATGTCATTTCTATAGAATGTAATATTCCTATTTTTCAACTTTCATCAATCTTGTTGCAAATGGAATTAAAAGGCATTACAAAACCATTACCTGGAAAGATGTTTGAAATCGCTTGATTATTATACGTATTTTTGTAAAATATCACTAGATAGAAATGGAAGAAAATCAAAAATTAATATCAAAAAGAAAACCAACTTTTCCTGTTAGTAAATTATTAGCGGCTTTTTTAAAAAAACATAATAGAAGTGCTGTAATTAATATATTATATAATGATTTACTTCGTTTTCAGGGTTCTGTAAATGTTTATGATAAAAATGATGAAGATACTCTTTGGGTAAGAACGTATTATTCTGAATGGGATAGAGCAGAAATTGATTTAAGTTTAAAGCAAATTTATACCATTCTTCATTCGGATGGAAATGCCAAAACCATTCCTTTTTTAAATATTGATGCCATTGATTTTTGTACGTTTGGGAACTCAAAGCCCTTTAGAATTAAAGTTAGAAATGTTTTAAATGATAACTTTACGTACTTTTATGTAAAACAAGCTGATGCTTCTCGGGTGTATGGTTTAGAATTAGAACATATTTTATCTCCTTATACCATGAACTATTTGGTATATAAAGATACGTTAATAGAAGAGCATATTTCTGGAATTCCCGGAGACGATTTTATTCAAAATACACTTCCAAATTGTACAGAATTAGAGAAATCTCAAATAGCGAAAGAATTTGTAAAATTTAAAGAAAGATGTTTTATCCGTCTTTTGGGTGATATGCGTTCCTATAATTATGTAATCACGCCAATTCACGATTTTGATAAAATTATTTATAAGATAAGAGCCATCGATTTTGACCAACAATCTTTTGAAGGAAACTTAAAAGTGTACAACTTACAGTTTATGAAAGAGAATTTTAAAATGGTAGAAATGGTCAATAAAAAATTGCAAAACAGTTCTATAAATCAATATAAAATTGAAGAGCGTTCATACATTGCTAAAAGAATGATAAGTTCGCCAGATAGAATTCAGCATATTGTTAGATGTATGAAACAAGATAGTATTTCTTTTCCGCATCATATAGAGCGTTTAAAACAAGATTTAATAGATTATGTTGGCGATGTTGAGTTTAAAAAATGTAAGAATATGGGCGAAATTTTAGAAACCATATTAATTTTTGTGAAACGTAATTATTTAGATATCAGTAATAAATAGTAAATTTATTTTTTAGAAGCTATTTCCAGCTTTCACTACTCGCTTTTTTTGTGAAAAACAAAAAAGAGCTCAAACAGACCGTTCAATCTGGGCTAGGCTTGTTTACTAGCTTTTGGTTATTTTAAACTATTTTATTCAATTTCAAATGAAATGGGTAAAGTATAGTTAGTTTTTACAACATGATCTCTTTGTTTTCCAGGAATAAATTTTGGTAACTTTTTAAACATTTCCTTAACTTCTTCCATTAATTTTGGATGTGGAGCTCTAACTTTAACATCGGTAGTGTTTCCATCTTTATCAATTGTAAATTGAGTAAAAATTTTATATTTTCCTTTTGATAGACCTAGATTTTGAGCTATTTTTCTATCAAAATTTTCTTCAATAAATTTTTTCATTCTAAACTCAAAATCTTCCTTAGCTTTTGTGTTCGTTAATTTTTCAGATTCTTTAAATCTGGGAGGTTCATCAATAATAAAGCCCATTATTATTTCTTCAGTTTCTTCAATAAATTCAATTTCTCCTTCTATATTTACTTCTCCTACGGTTTCTATAGTTTCAATTACATCTCCTGTTGTTGTTAAACTTGTATTGTTAATTTCTTCCAATGATGGATTAATTACTGATATTCCGGTTGTAGTTGGTGGAGGCGGAACTTTGCGTTTTTGAATACAAGTTGTAGTTTCTTTTAATTTATTTGAAATAGAATCTTTAGAAGTAATTATTGAATCAATTTTTTCTTCCACTTTTTTAATGGTATCGACAATAATTACATCATGAATCTTCTGTTTTTTTCCATCAGAATAATTACAACTAAATAAAGTTGTTCCCATCACAAAAAACAACGCCAACACAAATATTTTTTGAAAAGATAATTGCTGATCAAAAGTTGTTTTCGGAATTTCAATTGTTATGGTATCTAGCTGTTTTCTATAAAAGTGCCCACAAACACGTTGAGTTTTGTGATCAATTAAATAATCTTTAATTTCTTTTTTAGATTTTTTTGTAAAATCAACCACTGTTTTAGCACAAGAACTACAAAATCTACCTTTTTCTTTAGGCGTCATTTCATTCCAGTTTTCATGGCAAGGTTTAGGAATTGTAATTTTAAGTTTCGAGTTCATAGTAGAAGATTTTTCTACTTAAAATCAAATAAGATGCCAAAGTTAAAATTTTGTTAAAAAAACTATTTTTTACTTCTTACACTTTCTACCACAACAGTAAATAAAATGATAGCACCACCAATGTACGTGTTGTAACTAGGTATTTCATGTACAAAAAAGTAGGCAATTATAATTCCAAAAATAGGTTGTGCGCTTCCAATAATACTTGCAGTAGTTACAGAAAAATGTTTTAACGCATTTACAATCATCGTGTGTCCTATGGCAGTTGTTAGTAATGCTATAAGTAATAACAGCGGCAACTGACTCTCAAAATTAGAAAAATCACTAAAAAATAACACCGGAATTAACAACACAGAAACAATAATCATTTGATGCAACATTAACGCACTTCCGTTGTAATTGGTAACATGTTTTTTTATTGTAAGATTTCTTAGTGCATAACAAAAAGCAGAAAAAATTCCGAATAAAATTCCTTTTAAATGATCGTTTTCTAAAGATAAATCTGGTACAAGCATGTAAATTCCTAATAGCACTAAAACAGCCAAAAAAACATGCACCGGATTTAGTTTTTGTTTTGTAAAAAGAGGTTCTAATAAAGCAGTAATTACCGGAAAAGTAAATAGTGAAAGCATGCCTATGGCAACATTAGATAGTTTTAAAGCAATAAAATACGTAACCCAATGCAAAGCCATAAAAATACCACTTACTAAAAAGGAGTAAAAATCTTTTTTCGATTTTATTTTTAAATCAATTTTTTTAAATCTACAAAAGGCATAAATAAAAATAGTAGCAAAGCTTGCTCTGCAAAAAATAATTGCTTCTGCTGGTAAAGCAATATATCTACCTAAAACACCAGATGTGCTCACAAAAAGAGTTCCTAAAAGTAAAAAGTATAAATTTTTTTGATGTGAGTTTTCCATTAAATTTATCAAATATCTCCTCGAGCGCAGTCGAGAGGTTTTTAAAATAATCTTAATTTATAGGTTTCGACTGCGCTCAACCAGACAATGAATTTATATTTTCTGTAAAATTTCTAAAGCCGTTTTTACGGTATCAATTCTAATAAAAGTGACAAGTAAACGCAATCCGTTTTTAGTTTCTTTCTCTTTCATTACACAGCTTTTTCCGTTTTGCTGCACATATTTTAACATTCTGGTAAATGCATCTGTATGGTAAAAATCACTTTGTTGATTAGAAACAAAATAACCCATCATTCTTTTCTGTTTCAGAATAATTTTCTCTAAACCTAATTCTTTAGCCAACCATTTTATTCGCACAGAATTTAGTAAATCTTCCACTTGTTTTGGTATTTTTCCAAAACGATCTACAATTTCGGTTTCAAAAATTTGTAATTCTGCTTCTGTTTCTAAATCAGATAATTTACTGTATAAACTCAATCTTTCTGAAATAGAATTTATATAATTATCAGGAAATAAAATTTCGAAATCAGTATCAATTGCAACTTCTTTTACATATTCTTTTGGTTTAGAAGCGTCGGTTGGATACAAATCTGCAAACTCGTTTTCTTTTAATTCTTCAATAGCTTCTTGCAATATTTTTTGATAGGTGTCAAAACCAATATCATTTATAAATCCGCTTTGTTCGCCGCCTAATAAATCTCCTGCACCACGAATTTCTAAATCTTTCATGGCAATGTTAATTCCGCTTCCTAGATCAGAAAATAAAACCAACGCTTCGATACGTTTTCTAGCATCATCTGTCATCATGTGATACGGCGGAGTAATAAAATAACAAAACGCTTTTTTATTAGAACGACCAACTCTACCACGCATTTGATGCAAATCAGAAAGGCCAAAATTATTTGCATTATTTATGAAAATAGTATTTGCATTTGGTACATCTAAACCACTTTCAATAATGGTAGTTGATACCAATACATCAAAATCATTGTTCATAAAACTAAGCATTAAACCTTCTAGTTTTTTGCCCTCCATTTGTCCGTGGCCAATGCCAACTTTTGCAGAAGGAACCAATCTTTGAATTAAACCGGCCACTTCTTTAATGTTTTCTATTCTATTATGAATAAAGAAAACTTGCCCTCCTCTAGAAATTTCATAAGAAATTGCATCGCGAATTACCTCTTCAGAAAAACGAATTACATTACTTTCTATAGGATGTCTGTTTGGTGGGGGCGTTTTTATTACAGATAAATCTCTTGCCGCCATTAAACTAAATTGCAAAGTTCTAGGAATAGGAGTTGCAGTTAATGTTAAGGTGTCTACATTTTCTTTTAACGTTTTTAGTTTGTCTTTTACCGCAACACCAAATTTTTGTTCTTCATCAATAATTAATAAACCTAAATTTTTGAATTTTAATTTCTGATTTGTAAGTTGATGCGTTCCAATAATAATATCTACACTTCCATCATTTACACCATTTATAGCTTCTGTTTTTTGTTTGGCAGTTCTAAAACGATTTAAGTAATCTATTTTAATGGGGAAATCTTTTAATCTTTCAGAAAATGTTTTATAATGTTGAAAAGCCAGAATTGTAGTTGGAACCAAAATGGCTACTTGTTTGCCGTTATCAACAGCTTTAAAAGCAGCTCTAACAGCAACTTCTGTTTTACCAAAACCAACATCGCCACAAATTAAACGATCCATTGGTTGTTCTTTTTCCATATCAAATTTTACATCCTGCGTAGCAGAAAATTGATCTGGCGTGTCTTCATACATAAAACTACTTTCTAGTTCATGCTGAATATGCGTGTCTGGCCCAAAAGCAAACCCTTTTTCTAGTTTTCTTTTTGCGTATAACTGAATTAAATTAAACGCAATATGTTTAACTCTAGCTTTGGTTTTTTGTTTAATTTTTTTCCAAGCACCAGAACCTAATTTGTATATTTTTGGCGCTTTTCCGTCTTTTCCATTAAATTTAGAAATCTTGTGAAGTGAGTGAATACTTACATATAAAATATCTCTTTCTCCATAAACTAACTTAATGGCTTCTTGCTTTTTACCCTGAACATCAATTTTTTGTAAACCACCAAATTTCCCGATTCCGTGATCCATGTGCGTTACATAATCGCCAATTTCAAGCTTGTTTAATTCTTGTAACGTAATGGCTTGTTTTTTTGCATAACCATTCTTCAATCTAAATTTATGATAGCGTTCAAAAATCTCGTGATCTGTATAACAAACCAACATTTGCTCAATATCTACAAAACCTTGGTATAGCGGAAAAACTACAGTTTCGTAATGGACTTCTTGTTCTGCGTCATCAAAAATGTCATGAAAACGTTTTGCTTGTTGGTCGTTTGCGCAGAAAATATAATTGGTAAAACCGGCTTTATGATGCTCATTTAAATCATCAATTAATAAATTAAATTGTTTATTAAATGAAGGTTGTGGTTTTGTGTTAAAAGTGATTTCTAAATTTTTATCAGCAATTGAATTGCTAAAACTCACCAAAGAAAACTCTTGTAATTGGTTATTTATAAAAGTTCCATTACAAAATAATTCTGCTGGTTTTGCATGTTTAATTTCTTTTGATAAATCATTAAAAGCTTCTTCTGCTTTTTGATAAAATTTATCTAAACTCCCAGTTAGTAAACTACTATTTTTTACAAAAATGATGGTGTTTGATGAAATATATTTTAAAAAACTTTCTCTATTTTCTTGCAATGTTTTATTCTCTACATTGGGCATTATAGAAACCTTTTTTAGCTTCTCTTTAGAAAGTTGTGTTTCTACATCAAAAGTTCTAATGCTGTCAATTTCATCACCAAAAAATTCAATTCTGTAAGGTTCGTCATTCGAAAACGAAAAAACATCAATAATACCACCTCTCACAGAGAAATTACCTGGTTCTATGACAAAATCAACACGTTTAAATTTATATTCAAACAGAATTTCATTTACAAAATCAAGAGACAAACTTTCGCCAACAGCAACCTTTAGGGTGTTTTTTTCTAGTTCTTTTTTGGTAACCACTTTTTCAAACAAAGCTGTTGGATACGTAACAATTACAGCGGGTTTTTTTCTAGAGTTAATTCTGTTTAAAACCTCTGAACGTAACAAAACATTTGCATTGTCTGTTTCTTCTATTTGATACGGTCTTCGGTACGATCCTGGGTAAAAAAGAACATTTTTATCACCTAGTAATTGTTCTAAATCATTTAAATAATAGGCAGCTTCTTCTTTATCGTTAAATATTAAAAGATATGGTTTTTCTGATTTTTTAAACGATTCGGAAATAACAAAAGACAATGATGAACCTACCAAATTCGATAGTTGAAAATGGTGTTTATCTTGTTTTAGTGCTGTAATTAACTGCGAAACATTCGCAGATTTTTGATATTGATTTACAATGTTCTGCTTACTCAACGTAATTTATTTTAGACAAATGTACTATGTAATTGTATAAAAAGCCAAATTCAACTTTATTTTATTAATTAATACAATATATTTGTATGCAAAGAAGTTATATTTAAACCTAACTCGTATGGAAATGAAATTTAAAAATTCACTATTTTTTTTACTTTTTTTTGCGTCTATATTTATTGCTAAGGCACAAAACATAGATAGTAAATGGACTTTTGGAATGAGTGCAGCCTCTGCCATGTATTTTGAAGAAGACGGTCAAAAGATTGGGGGTTCTTTTATAAATCAAACACCTAGAATTACAATCACTAGATACCTTTTTAATAATTTAACAATGGATGTAAGTTATTCTACTTCTACTTTTTTAGATACCCAGAAATACAATTCTTTAGATGGGATTTTGCGTTATGATTTTGGGACTTCTTACGACAATACAGTTCCTTATGTGTTATTAGGAGGTAGTTTTATAACTGCAGAGCAATTGACGCCTACTTTAAATTTTGGGGTTGGAAATACTTTTTGGTTTATGCCTAATTATGGCCTTAATTTTCAATTAATGTATAAGTTTTCTGAAACTAAGTTTGCGTCGCAATATTCTCATATTTTTTCTTCAATTGGCTTGGTTTATAGTTTTAAATCAAGAAATATGAATGTAAGATTGTGGGATAGAAGGCATTAATTTTCTTGTAATTGAAGTAGACTTTTTAATAATCATGCATTTTTTTACTGTTGATGTAATCATCTAATTGTAATGTAATCTCAAAACTTGAATTTAAAAAGGTTGTTGTTGGATAACTGATTTTATCTTTAATAGATGCTAATGCTGTTGCTAATTCATGAATTCCTGATTTATAGCCAGATGGTTTGTATCTAAAAGTTTTTCCTAAAAAAGTAATGTCTTCTTTTTGTTCTGCATTTAATTTTGTTAGGGGTCTTAAAGTTCCAGAAATAACAATTTTATCTAAAGAATTGTCTTCAATTAATAAGAAATCTCTCTGTATCTTTTGATTTTTCTCAACTGTAATCTTGATAATTTTTGTTTGATAACCAATGCAGCTAAGAACTAATGTATATTTTCCATTTGGAATGTTTTTTATTCATAAAAGCCATTTTCATCAGAAGTTGTTCCAATTTTAGTTTTTGATATATAAATATTTACAAAAGGAACACTTTCAGAATTACTTGAAATAGTACCAGTTATGGAGTTATTTTGAATAAAAACAGGCATTACACATGTTATAATCAAAAAAAATAATTGTATTTTTAGCTTCACGAATATTAATTTTAATGCAAATATAAAATTAAATTTAGTCTTGTCTAAAAATAAATTTAAATCAATCAAAATTATGTATATTTGTATCCTAAGTTTTTAAGGATGTTTAGTTTATCAGAAGAAAATTATTTAAAAGCAATTTATCATTTAGAAATAATTTCTAATAAAGGAATTAGTACAAATGCAATTGCAGAGAAATTAGAAACAAAAGCATCATCTGTTTCTGATATGATAAAAAAATTATCAGAAAAAGAAGTTATTATTTATAAAAAATACCAGGGCGTTACTTTAACTAATTTTGGTAAAAAAACAGCGGCTAACATTGTAAGAAAACATAGGTTGTGGGAGGTTTTTTTGGTTGAAAAATTAAATTTTTCTTGGGATGAAGTGCATGATGTTGCAGAACAATTAGAGCACATAAAATCTCCAAAGTTAATTCACGAACTAGATGCTTTTTTAGGTTTCCCTACACACGATCCACATGGAGACCCAATTCCAGATAACGATGGAAATTTAAAAGTTTTAGAAAAAAGTTTATTAGCAACGTTGTCTAAAAATGAAAGCGGAGTTTGTGTTGGCGTAAAAGATTCATCCGCTGAATTTTTGCAGTATTTAGATAAAAAAGGCATCACTTTAGGGAAAGAACTTACCGTTTTAGAAAAAGAAGATTTTGATGACTCTTTATCTATACAAATTGATGGTAAAAAATTATCAGTATCAAACAAAATAGCTACTAATTTATATGTTAAAAAATGATGAATTCATATAATCCAATTCTATATCTAGTCGTGTTTTTTGTTGTAATACTTCTTTTAATCTTAGTTTTTAATACTAAAAACGGAGTTTATTTTACGTATTTAAAATCGATTAAAGCATCAAAAAAAACAGCAGTTGAAGATATTTTAAAATTACTTTATCATAATAACAACTTGTCAGAAAAAGAAATTGTTAAACAGTTAACCTATTCTCATCGACTGATTGAAAAATGTTTGCATAAAATGCTTTCGAAAGACTTAATAAGTATCGAAACGCATTTGGTGCAATTAACAGCTGAAGGGCAGGAGTATGCATTAAGAATTATTAGAGCACACAGGTTATGGGAAAAATATTTATCAGAAAAAACAGGTTTTCATAAAAAAGAGTGGCATCATAGAGCAGAGCAAAAAGAACATGAATTATCTGATGAAGAATTAGATCGAATATCAAAATTATTAGGAAACCCTAAATTTGATCCACACGGTGATCCTATTCCAACTAAAACAGGAAAAATTGTTGAAAAGAAAGGAACAGATTTATCTCATATGCCAATACATAGTTTCGGTAAAATTATTCATATCGAAGATGAACCAGCAAATGCCTATAAGGAAATATTGGCTCAAAAAATACACTTAGATTCACAATTAAAAATTATTGAGAACAACGAGGAAAGAGTTGTTTTTGAGGCAGAAGGAATGCAGTTTAAATTAACACCTTTGGTTGCTAAAAATATTACAGTTCAGATACTTGATGCAGAAACTATTTTAGATAAAAATAACACGCGTTTATCTAATTTGTTGGTAAATGAAACCGCTACAATTATAGGGATTTCTAAAGAAAGTAGAGGTGAAAATAGACGAAGGTTATTAGATTTAGGATTTGTTAGAGGAGCAGAAGTTCGCATAAATTTAATAAATCCTTT
>TARA_R110002153_G_scaffold39181_2_pt1 | contig 10841 bp, 9 predicted proteins | sample TARA_R110002153 | Tara Oceans TARA_R110002153 (sample SAMEA4398193) | marine metagenome | biome: Polar Biome; feature: [SRF] surface water layer (ENVO:00010504); material: water (ENVO:00002006), including particulate matter (ENVO:01000060) such as... | depth 5 m
CCTCTTGATGAACTAAGTTTATCGGTTACTCATACTCGCGACTATGATCAACAGTTAGGCCAATACAAAGTGACATTGATGGGTGCCATCAAACCTGGTGACAATTTACAATTATCGACTCGCTTCACCTTCAAACAACCACAACATTGGCCAGCAGTGATGCATCAGTTGGTTAAACCTACTTTTAGTTATTTACGTGGCATACCTATGTTACCCACTATAGGTTTTCAGCCACAGTATCGATTGCGCAACGAACAACTTCGCCAGGAATATGGCTTAGCCCCGCTCAATCTAGCTAACCCCTCAACCTTGTTTGCTAAGCCTCAAACATCACAAGCAAAATACGATTGGGCAAGCATTCACTCTGTGGTTTCCACTAATGCACAACAAGTGCCCTTAGCCCAAGGCGAGCTTGTTAATCAATGGCAGCAAAACGGGCGCAACTATAGGGAGTACCAAAGCAAAGGACCGATCCGAAATGCCTCAGTGTGGTTCTCAGTGCCGAATAATTCAATTAAAGGTCAGTCGGGTACGACCTTGTTAGAAGTGTTTAGCCCTGATAACTCACAGGCCGCAGAACTCAATATGCAAGCCATGGAAGATACACTCAACTGGATGACGACCCATATTGCACCTTATCGTGGCAGCAGGTTGAGTTTAATCGCTATGCCTGATATTGGTCCTACAGGTTATGCCTTACCACAAATGGTCATGATCAATCATAACGTTGGCTTTCGAGCAGAGCCTGCACCTGAGGCTGGTTTTGATCAACGTTATCGCCGCGCCGTACACGAAACAGCCCATCAATGGTTTGGCCATGATCTTGGAAATGGTGTATTAGAAGACAGCGCATTTTTAATTGAATCCTTGGCTAAATACGTTGAATTAGTGATGATTGAACAACGTTATGGTATCGATGCCATGCACGCCTTGGTTGAATACGAACGCCAACGTTACAAGGTTGCTGTTATGCGTAGCGCTGAGCAAACACCAAGCCTAGTTGACGCCACTGAAAACTATGATTTGTATTCCCGTGCAACCTTAGTTTTTGCAATTTTACGCGAGGAGCTAGGCGATGCGGTAATAACCCAAGCATTACAGCATTTATGGCAACATCACGCCTACCCTCTCACACCTGCTACCTCAATGGATTTTGTTCGTGCATTAAAGTCACAGCTTAATGCAGAGCAGCAAGTTTTAGTTGATTCTTTGTTGTTAGGAACAGACAACAAAGCGCTGTTAGATTAATAGGGTAAGTGGTTACAAATTGGGGCAAAGATCACTCATAACAAAAATACCTTTAACGTTGTGAAGCCAAACTGAGTGTTTTGTTACAAAGACGTATATAAAACAGCTTATTAAGGGACCCATCGAAACAATAGGCAGAAAACAACCGCATTATTCAGATTGCGCTTTGATTTTTTGCAGTTGATTTTTGGCATTGTTATTATCTGGTTGCAACGACAGTACCTTGTTATACAGCTCGATTGCTTTTGTGCCATCACCGAGTAACCAATAGGCTTCGGCCAGACTGTCATAAGTATTGGCACTGGCAGGAAAGAACTGAGTATTGAGAGTAAAAACTTGCACTGCTGAGGCAATTTTTTTTCGTCCGAGCAATTGATATCCCCAAGTATTCACATCGGCCTCAACCAAGGTAATATCACCTTGGTTTTGCATTTTATGTGCGATTTTGGAAATACTCCCATAACCTTGTTTTTGTAAATGCGTCCACAATGGTTTAATAGATACAGGTAAACCAAAACCATTTTCAGCTTTCATGTCGGCGATATAAAACCCAGCAATTTCATCAATAAAAGTTGATGGCAAGGAACCGGATAAATTAGTTAGCACCACAATCGATAAATTATCTTGAGGGTATATAACTAAGGCCGAACGATTAGCACCAAGTGACGCCACAGCAGGATGTTCTGCACGACTTATTACAGGCCAACCTAAAGCATAACCATTGACTAGCCTATTAAACCCAGCAGTTTTTCCATCAGCTAATATATTGGGTTGCCATAATTGTTTTAGGCTATCGGTTTTATTAAAGAGTTTATTCGTTTGAAGTGCAATAGCCCATTGGGCTAACTCTTTCGCACTACTTGTCATTCCAGCCGCGGTGCGCAAAGGTGGTGCAAATTCTGCGCTTAAATTGGTCAAATTTCCAGTTTTCACATAAGTGTAAGCACGCGCTTGATTAGGTATGACTGTTTCGAAATGAGCAAAACCAGCGTCGCCTGTTTTTATCATTCCAACCTTATTTAATTGATGTTTAGTGATAAATTTGTCGAAAGACATACCGCTAACTTTATCAATGATTTTACCCAGTAAAACGTAACCAGTTTGATTATATTTGAAATCCGTATCTGCTTTAAATTCCGTTGGTTTTTGCTTGGCCAAGTCCCATGCAGTATCAAAATCCTGACTACCTATTAACCCAGCCCAATTGCCTAGAATAGATGGCAAACCGGATGTATGCCCCATTAGTTGCCTGATGGTTAAATTACGCCACGCTTCTGGTAATTCTGTAAGGTATTCAGATATGCCTACATCAAGGCGTAACTTTCCCTGCTCTACCAGTTGCATGATTGCAACACCGGTAAACCCTTTAGTCATTGAGTTGATCGTAAATACAGTTTTGTTACTAACAGGGATAGCGTCTTGAAGATTCGCTAAACCATAGTTTGTATTTTTTACAATTTTATTGTTTTTAACGATAGCTAACTGTAAGCCGGGGATCCTTCTGTCATCCATCTGTTGCTTAATATATTCATCTATTTCATCTGATTGCACTAGACCGCTCATAAAGCTCGTCGTTAATGCTAATAAACATATATAAAGCGTTCGATTCATATTTTTAGAAATAGGGATAATGTTCAAAAGAAGATCCTTGATTAGGTAATTAGTATCAGTTAAGCGATTACTTGAATTCAGGTAAATAAACTGGATGGAATAAAATAAGACGCACAAATTTGAATAAAGGTTTAAATTCGCGATCGAATTTAATTTAATAAATTGCTGTTGCATTATTTTAATGCTTTTTTGATTAGGATCCTTTCTACCCAGTGACTATTATGCAGCAATAAAAATGGAATAACGATTTTAAATATCTGGGAAATAAAGCAGACTAATGGAGCCCTGTAAGGTATTAAAGTCGAACGATTAAGACAATCTAATTAGCCCCCTTATATAAACACCTCCACAATCGAAGATCAGCACGCACAGCTTAGTTTGTAGAGCCATAACAACCGTCATTCATTTTGCTCTCGATAAAACCATTAAAATGTTTGCCGAGAGTTACGCTTTTGTTTCTAGCCGTACTGCTCTCCTTTCAAAAAATAAGTATAATTTCTATTAAACGGTTCTTCCCTCATCAATAATGGAAGCAATTCACTTACCTAAAGACAATATATCTTTCCTAGTTTTTACATCCATTTTCTCAATTGCATATCTAATGGTTGAGCGAGTCATTTTTTGCAAATTTAATTCTATATACCTAATCACATCATCCTGATACTGCACAGAGGTTGCTTTCAATAACCAGCCAATACTTTTTTGAACAAATTCATCTTGGTCGTTGATGAGTAAGTCACATTGCTTAAAGACCAATTGCTTATTCAGGTAATAGATAGATTTACCTATTTTTCGTTTAACAAATTTCACCCAAACTACATTACTCGCCCGCCGACACCATGGCACTGTCGAATATGCCCAATGATGAGTCTTTTCAATTAAATGAGGCCGAGCAAGTAAAAACTGATAAATGGTTTTTATACATAAATCATCAACATGAGACCAATTAGTGGCGTAATGCTCTAACCAATACTCAAAACGTAATAATAAATTGTCATCATAATGTGACTTTACAAATTTATTAATCAAACCAAAAGCAACTAACACCTCCTCGCTATATTCAGCATTTAGAAGAATGTATTCAGTAATAGCCAGCATCTCTATTGCGGTAATATCAGCATTCTCAGCCTGAAAACGACTGATGATCAACTTAATATCAGCAGCTGTCGCACCAATACAATGGATCCCATGGGGAAAGTAACGACGACTCGACTCTGCCTTTTGCGTAGTACTCACGCGTTCTAAATCAGCTTTAATTCGTTCCCAATGGATTTTACATGTATTCGTATTCATAAGGTAATTTGGTCATCGATGTGGATTGAAAGCAGTTAACATCTTTGTATTAGGCATTTTTTGTCTTATTAAAACCTAAATAGGCTTTACTTCGTGGACAAGCATATCCATGAACTTATCGAATCGTCGTTGTCTGGTTTTGGGCATCTTTGCACTCATCAATCCATTCGCAATTACATAACGATTCGATTTATTGAGTGCTTCAAAAAACTGTTTAGCCTTTGGGTTGATATCAAGTGCCAATAAGAAATCTGCAGGCACCTTCATTTCACTTGCCGCATAGGCATTCTCCCATCGGCCGTCCGCTTTGGCGCTGCGGATATGCGCTAACCCAGGCTCCATCATACGGTTCTCGCTTATTAAACACTCAGCATGTTCTCTATTCCTTTTTGACCAGTTACTTCGCGTTTTCCTAGGTGTAATTCTCTGGATATAAGCTTGGTCGTCGACTGATTTTTTGATGCCGTCGATCCATCCCCAGCACAAAGCCTCAATTACAATATCGTCCCAAGTCACACTTGGAATACCGGTTTTTTTCTTGAATAACTTTACCCACAGCTCACTTTCTGTAGCGTGATTCACCTTGAGCCACCGACCGAGATTTTTCGGTGTTGTAAAGGTCATGATTTTAGCTGGATCGGGTTCAGGCATGTAACTAGGTTCTCTTCGACATAAGGCATTAGTAAGCTGAAAATGCTGGTTGGCTAATCGACTCCCATCATAGTAACAATTTGCAAAACTACATCCAAACGTTCAAAGTAAAAGGTACTGAAATACTGCAAACAAAGCACGCCTTAAAACTTATAAATAAAACCGTGCCGTATCTATTCTCAAAAGAACCTATACAAATACAAAGGCGAAGCCTTTTAATCAATAGCTTAGGTTTCGCTAACCGGCAGTGATAGTTTTGCGCTTAAGGCGCTATATTTTGGTTGGTTCTGAACAGGTTACTAGGATCGAATTGTTGTTTGATGCTTTTGAGTCGAGCATAGTTAGAGCCATAAGCTTCTCCTATACTATTTTCATCACCTTCTGGGATAAAATTCACGTAAATACTGCCCATTGAGTGCGGGGTTAAATTAGTATGTAGTTTTCGAGCCCAATTTCGACAGGTTTTGTCGTCTTCTGGCGATCGCCAGCGGGTGTGCACATTCATAGTAAAGTGAGCATCACGATTTAACCAAGGCGTTTCATGAGTGGCTACTTTTGTCATTACACCGCCCACATGGGCAACAAAAATTTCACACTCGTCGCTGGGTAGAGTTTGTATAGCTTTTTCGATTTCTGTGGTGGTTTCAGCATTAATTTGCGTCAAATCAAGACTTTTCCAATAATTCCTAGCACCTTCGGTTAATAATGGATCAAATGCAGACTGCCAATCAACAAATGGCATTGGCCCCACTACGTCGACTATTGGTTGTCCTATCTGTCTAAGCTCTTGTGTTACCTTTTGACCTTCGTCAATGTTACCGACATAACACATGGCCAGTACCAGCACTTCTTGACCGTGCCATTGTTCAGGTAAAAATGGCAGGGGTGGCGCTTTGCGCATTACCACCCAACAACTAAGTTCTTCGGGTGCGTTATCTATTGCGACTTGATATTTTTCCATGACGTTTTTCATATCATTAAAGGGATGCACTACCATGCCAGCTAATACTTCCGGCCCTGCTTGATGTAAATTAAATTCAAACTCGGTAACTACGCCAAAATTACCGCCTCCTCCACATATTGCCCAGAATAAATCTGGATGTTGTGTGGCGTTAACCTCCAGTAATTCACCTGTTGCGATAATAAGCTTAGCTGAGCGTAGACTATCAATAGTTAAACCAAATTTACGGGTTGTCCAGCCAAAACCACCGCCCAACGTTAGGCCTGCAATACCTGTGGTTGAATTAATCCCCGTTGGCACAAGCAAACCATGTTCTTGAGTGGCTATATCTACGTCTGCTAAGGTGGCACCTGGTCCAACTTTAACTGTTTTTTGTTGCTCATTAACCTTAACTGTTTTCATGAAATGAAAATCGATAACCAATCCCCCATCGACTAAAGCCTTGCCAGCAATGTTATGACCGCCGGATTTAACAGCTAATAAGATCCCATGAATGCGCGCAAAATTAACGGCCTTGATAACATCTTGATCATCTTTAACTCTAATAATCAAACTGGGATATTTATTTATCATGCCATTCCATAGGCTACGGGCTTCATTGTAATTATCGGTATCAGGCTCAATTATTTCCCCAGAAAGTGAGGTGGTAATCTCGCTTTTCTTTATTTCTACAGCTGTACCATCCATTTTTTGAAAACGTATTGTATTCATGAATTCTTGCTCCTATTGATAAGTACTTAACTTCATTGTTTTTACTGAATAAGAAAAATAAACCAGCCACAGAAATTATAGAACCACGTCTATGGTTTCCGCCCCCAATAACGCGAATCGTTTTTTTGCAATCAGATATACAACCATTATTGAAGCAACAGACTCTATGACTTTGGCTAACCAACATTTTGACTATAAGTACTCAGTAAATGGCAGAGTAATCGACAAAATGTATGAGTTATTGTGTGTTACAAACACTGTTTTGTTTAGAGCCAAGCGTCTATATTTGATGTCCAATCGTCCATTTTTTAGGCATAATAATTAAGTTATGTTAGTTTTATCTTTCACAAAGACCTAAAAAATAAACTAACGCGGGTTCGAACCAACGTAACTTGTCTTTTGTTTCAGTAAAAAAAGGAGACATGATATGGATATATTGTCAGAAGTACTCGACACCATACATATAAAAGGTGCGCTGTATTTTGAGGTCGAGGCAGCTCAACCATGGGTATTGGTCAATCCCCCAATGAATTTAATTGGTTCGTTTATGTTGCCCGAACTTGAGCACGTTATTCCTTTTCATATCATGTTAGAGGGTCAAGGTTGGGCTAAATCTGATGACAACCGGTTAGCGCCGTTAAAACTTGAATCTGGCGATGTGGTGATGTTCCCTATGGGCTCCAGTCATTCATTAACATCAGACATCAACAATTGGCAAGGCACAGCAGCCGATGCCAGTTTCTATCAACAAACAGCAGCAAAAAAACAACCATTCACTGCGGTAAAGTTAGGTCAAGATGGTGAGCGTGCAAAACTTGTTTGTGGCTATATTGGCTTTAATGCCAAGCCCTTGAATCCAATGTTAAGGACTCTGCCAAAAATATTGGTGGTTAAAGAGCATGTAAGTAATGAGGGATTAATGAAGCAGTTGTTGCTGTCTACATTGAATGAAATGGGCAAATCCAATGAAGGAGCTAGAAATATAGTAACAAAATTAACCGAGTTAATTTTCACACAAGCCTTAAGGCAGCATATAGAAAACCATACAAATGTTGATGATCACAGTTGGCTTACCGCAGTACAAGATGAACACATAGGCAAAGCGTTGAAGTTGATCCATCAAGATCCTTTTAAAAAATGGAGCCTAGCATTATTGGCAAATAAATGTGGCATGTCACGATCTTCGTTAGCTGAGCGATTTAACCATTATGTTGGGCAACCCCCAATGAAATATATTAATTGCTGGAAAATGCAATTAGCATCGAAGTTATTATCTGATGGTATGAGCATTGCGGGTGTTGCTGAACATATTGGTTACAGCACTGAGTCAGCTTTTCAAAAGGCTTTTAAACGTTATGTAGGACAAACAGCTGGCGAATGGCGCACAACATAAAACCACGCAAAGTTACCGAGCTGGCCATCTAAATTATTTTACAGGTTAAAACACTCTACCAGCGATTGGAAAACAATAAACCAACCTAGACACCCAAAATAAATTCACGGGAGCGTCGATATATGTCTTTGTAATTTTTATATTATTTTAATTAAAACGGACCTCACCCCATTAATTAACTAGATTAGCGATTTCAACAACCCTACCCTCTTGATCTGGATGCGCTGTCACAATGTCACTAAGTGGAATGTTCTTAGAATATTTCAGTTCCAGGTCCAAAGGCGACAATTTATCGGCTTTGACCCTGCAGTTCTTAGTATCGCAGACACTAATTGCGGCATAACTAAGAGTAGGCACACTAGCCTCCCTGAATAGACAATTTAATCGTGTTCTGCCCCCGATACCTCTATGTTGCTTTGGTTCTGCAGCTTATTCGATCTTTCTTCCATGTGTAACGAATGCAAAGCCCTGATTGCCTGAATTTGAAACCATCACCCCTTCAAACAAAGGGTCGTTAGTACCTGGCTTTATGCTCCAATCAAATACAAAATTAGCTCCTGTACCACCTTCGGTGTCTAATTGATTGATTACAATTTCTAGAGTTTCCATAGGTTCTATATATATACTTTGTGCTATATAGGATTTTATCCGAACACCATGGGTATTGAAATATTCAATGTTTTGAATAAAGACCCTGCCCTGTTTATTGATATTTCGTATACTTATCGTAGCAGTCAACGCCTCGTATTCATCTTCAGAATACTTATATATTTCTGCGTAGGTAGATAGATATGTGCTACCTGAAACTAATGAGTTTTCTTGTGATAAGTCGGCAATTCTGTCTTCCCAGATTACTGACTGTGAAACCATTTCTTCCTTTTTCACCCCACAAGAAGATGTAAAAAAAAGAGTTGCCAATAATAGAACAGGGTATATCGTGAATTTTATCATGGTTGAATTTAGCCTTAAGTTTTTACTTATTAACTTTCCGAATAGAAATAATTTAAAGTTTGACTATAGAATTATAATCTCATTGTTGCGCCGTCCCCCCTTGAACCAGCACTGCCTTCATAAAACCAAGATTATCGAACAATGCGCATCGCCTGAGCGAGCCCTAATGTTAAATTCCACTGTCCGACCATATAAATTAAAACAAATTATTAGCTAGCTTATTGCAACTGCCATTGTAACAAAACAGCAAAAAAACAACCATCAACTAAACGTTAAAGTACCCAAACAACCAAGGATGGTCTGCCATGCCCAATCCACGTAAAAATCAAATCAGTTTAATTTACATCCCTTACTACCATTGTGTTTCACGCTGTGTTCGACGGTCCTTTTTGTGTGGTAAAAATAAGTTCACGGGGCAGAATTACGAACATCGCCGTGCTTGGGTTGAGGAGCGTTTATTGTTCTTAGCCTCAGTTTTTGCAATTGATATATGCGCCTATGCAGTCATGAGTAATCATACTCATGTGGTGTTGTGTGTAGACAAAGAGTTGGCTGAAAGCTGGTCGATAGAAGAAGTCATACAACGTTGGCATCGACTCTATCAAGGCACACTATTAAGTCAAAAATTTTAAAGAGGCGATACACTCAGTAAAATTGAGCGCATTAGCCTTTTTTGCATTTCTTTAAGATGGGTGTATCTCTAATTTCCTCTAATTTTTCGTTCTAATGAAGATTCATTTTATGATTGAAGCTGTCCTATTAGTCGGCGACTTGGATTGGAATAGTCGCTACACTGAGTTGCGGCTTCCAATTTGCCTAGAAAAAGAAAAATAACTAATGGAGTGACGATGCATGAGTGAAGTGAATTCTCAGAAGAGCAATAAAAAGCGAACTTTGGTTCTAATGCTGTTGACCCTAGTCTACGGATTTAATTTTGTCGATCGACAGATTGTCGGCATTCTGGCGCCCTACATACAAGCTGATTTGGACATCACCAACACCCAACTTGGTCTGCTCATCGGCTTAGCATTTGCTATCCTCTACACTCTTGTCGCCATTCCCATTGCCTGGTTGGCTGACCGTTATAGCCGTGTAAATATATTGTCTATATCCCTAGCGGTGTGGAGCGGTTTCACAGCGTTGACAGGCATGGCTACAAATTTCACACAAATAGCACTGGCTCGCGCCGGTGTTGGCATAGGCGAAGCCGGTGGCAGCCCTCCCTCCCATTCCATTATTTCTGACTTATACGCCAAGGAAGAGCGCGCGGGTGCGCTGGGTGTCTACTCTATGGGCATTCCCTTTGGCATTATGTTTGCCTACTTTGCAACGGCAATGCTGATGGGTGAGACTAATCAGGACGTTAATTGGCGGCGTATATTTATTATTCTGGGTTTGGCGGGTATCGCTCTTGCGGTGATCTTACGATTGGTATTGAGAGAACCCAAACGTGGTGCGATGGAGGTTGCTAAAGATCAGAAAATTGAACAACCCCCATTTTTAGAATCATTAAAAACACTGCTGACTATCCCTTCATGGTGGTTTATGTGTATTGGCATCGCCATGGGATCTTTTGTTTCCTATTCATTCAGCGCATTCCAAACAAAATATATCGGCGCATTTGATCCTGAATTTAACTTTAGAACTCTGGTGATTGTTCTCGGTATCATCAATGGTGTGGCATACGCTGGCGGTACATATATGGGGGCTAAAATTGCGGACAAGTGGGGCAAGAAAGATATTCGTGCTTATGGTTGGCTCCCCGCGATCGCTATCGCCTGTGCAACTCCATTTGCCATAGCAGGATTCTGGGTACCTACAGTTTGGTTACACTTGGTTTGCTCTACCTTCCTACTGCTTTTTCTAGGTGCTTATCTGGGCCCTTGCTTTGCGGTTGCTCAAACATTGGCGCCAATTAATATGCGCGCCATGTCTACCGCATTGTTCTTCTTTATCTTAAATATGGTCGCTCTCGGTGGCGGACCTTCAACTACCGGTTGGCTGATCGATTGGTTTGCTAGC
>TARA_R110002153_G_scaffold2574_3_pt1 | contig 10834 bp, 8 predicted proteins | sample TARA_R110002153 | Tara Oceans TARA_R110002153 (sample SAMEA4398193) | marine metagenome | biome: Polar Biome; feature: [SRF] surface water layer (ENVO:00010504); material: water (ENVO:00002006), including particulate matter (ENVO:01000060) such as... | depth 5 m
CGTTTACATACATTTCTACTGTTGTCCAACCCTCTGGTTCTACAAAAATTTGATGTCTATCTTTTGTTGCAAAACGATTAACCTTATCTTCTACAGAAGGACAATATCTTGGTCCGGTAGATTTAATTCTACCATTAAACATTGGCGATCTATCAAACCCTTCTCGCAACAATTCATGCACTTTAGGATTCGTATACGTTAGATAACAAGAACGTTGTTTTACCAACGGTTTTGTACTTGGTAAATAAGAAAACTTCTCTGGATTTTCATCACCAGGTTGTTCTAACATTTTAGAATAATCTAAAGAACGACCATCAACTCTTGGAGGAGTTCCTGTTTTCATTCTTCCAGATTCGAAACCTTTTGCAACTAAATCTTCTGTAATTCCTGTTGATGCACTTTCCCCTGCTCTTCCTCCTCCAAATGTTTTATCTCCAATATGAATCAATCCATTTAAAAAAGTACCTGCAGTTATCACCACAGTTTTAGCATTTATTTCTAAACCCAAAGCAGTTTTAACACCTACAATTTTATCGCCATCAAAAAATAATCCATTGACAGAATCTTGATAAAAATCTAAATTTTCTGTTTGCTCCAACATGGTTCTCCAGCATTCTGCAAACATCATTCTATCTGATTGCGCTCTTGGACTCCACATTGCAGGTCCTTTAGATTTGTTCAGCATTTTAAACTGAATAGCAGTTTTGTCGGTAACAATTCCACTGTAACCACCCAAAGCATCAATCTCTCTTACAATTTGCCCTTTTGCAATTCCTCCCATTGCAGGATTACAACTCATTTGTGCAATATTTTGCAAATTCATTGTAATTAATAAAGTATGTGCACCCATGTTTGCAGCAGCAGCAGCAGCTTCACTTCCTGCATGACCACCACCCACTACAATTACATCATATGTTGTTGAAAATAAACTCATTATCTTATGGTTCCACGTGAAACCCTTTGTTTTATTAATTTGAATATCAATTATTTAACAGCTTTAAAGCTGCATTTTCTGCACTTCTCATTAGTTTTACTTCTTCTTCAGATTTATCTTTAAAACCCATGTAATGCAAAACACCATGAATCATTACCCTTTGTAACTCATCATCAAAAGAAACATTATATTCTTTTGCATTTTCAGTAACTCTTTCTATAGAAATAAAAATATCTCCATTAATTAATTTCCCTAAAGAATTATCAAAACTGATAACATCTGTTAACGTATCATGCTGTAAAAATTCTACATTTAATTTTAAGAGATATTCATCATCACAAAAGATATAGTTAATTTCACCAACCTCAAATCCATTATTTGAAGCTACTTCTTCAATCCAATTTTCTAGTAGTTTTTCATCTTTTAATTCGAAAGATGTTTCGTAATTATATTCAACCATATTACTCTTTCTTGATGTCAGAAAAATATTCTCTAACTTTAATTTTATAATTTTGCTGCAAAGGTAATGATTGTCTATTTAATATTTCTATTTGATTATAAAACTGCTTTTTAAACTCCAATTGTTTTAAATAATTATTTTCAGATTCTTTTTTGTTAGAACTAGATTTTCGTTTTTTATCTTCACCTTGTTCTAAAGCAGCTTTGTCTAATTTCAATAATTCGTAATTTAAGTTTTGCATTTTTTGAAGAGTTGCAGCATTAAATCCTTTCTCAAGAATTTCATTTTCTAATTGCTCCATCGTTTTTAAAGCTTTTTTTGCCGCAGCATTTTCACCAGGTTTTCCTCCTTCACCCTCTTTAATTGCATTCTGTAATTTTTGTCTTAATTGAATTTGTTGTTTGTAAATTTCATACAGTTCACCATCTAAATCATCATTAGAACTACCTTCACCTTCACCTTGTTTATTTCCATTTTTACCAGATTTACCATCTTTTCCTTTCTCACCCTTTTCTCCTTTTTCTCCAGGTTTTCCATTTTGATCAGGTTTTTCTCCTTCTTCACCTTCGCCCTTTTGTTCACCTTTTTTCATTCCGTCTTTCATTTTTTCGGAAAGACCTTCTTGCTTTTTAATTAAATCTGGTAAACTAAAACCTTCGCCTTTTCCTTTTTTTCCTTTACCCATTTTCATCGACATGTTTTCTTTCATGCTATTTAAAACATTACTTAAATAATCTGCCAAATTGTTTGTTGACGTCATTACATAACGTTGATTAGAGATACCTTGAGGAAAACTATTCTCAGAGAAATTCTCTAAGGATTGTTCTAAATTATAATGAACAGAAGATAAATCATTTTGAATTGTATTTGAAATTTTTGGCAGACGAATGGAAAGCACATATAAACTATCATCTATATGTTCAAAGTATTTTTTAATTTCGTTTTGCTTTTTTAAGTCTTTTCCAAAATCAGGATGCGTAGTAGAAGTCTCAGAAAACTTATTCATTAATTGTTCTTGTTGAAAAGAAAAAATAACCAAATTCTCTAAAATTTTTCTAAGATCATCCATATTTTCTTCCATAGATTCTCCTTCCATTTCCATCATTTGTTGTTGCATTTTAGCACTCATCTCTTTCATTTTTTTGGATGATTGCTTCTGACTTTTTTTAGCTTCTTGCTTTTTATTCTCTTTTAAATTTTCTTCGGATTTATCAAGTTCTTCATCAATCACATTTTTATCATCATCAACATCTGGCAACTCCATCGGTTTTTTTAACTTTTCATTATCCTTATCAAGCTCTTCTAATTCCTTCTTAATTTCTTCAAATTCTTTTTTAATTTGCTTTTGATCTTCTAAAGTATCCTCGGATTTTTTTTCTAATTCATCTTGTTTTTTAGATAATTCTTCAATCTTATTTGCAATTTGCATTGTCTTTTGTTCAACATAAAAACGTTTTACCATTTCTAACATTTTTTCTAAACTACGCTGTTGTTGTTTATTTTGTTGAGCCAATTCCTTAGCTTTATCAATCAAATCTTCTTTGTTTAGTTTTTCAGATAATTTCTGAATTTCATCTAACAACTTTTGTTGCTTATCAAGCTTTTTTAATTCTTCAATTCGTTGTTTTAAATCGTCTTTTTTTTCTTGAAGACTTTCATTCTCTTCTTTTTTCTCATCTAAATTTTGTTGCAATTGATCGGTTTGACGATCCATCATTTGTTTATATTGCTCTTGACGTTTTATAAAATTATCAACTTTCTTTTTATCATTCCAATTTATATCTTTTTTGTTTTGTAAATCTTGCTGAATAGTTTCTAATTGTTCTTGTTGCTTTTTTTGCTTTTGAATAGAATTTTCTAAATTATTAATGGTTTGTTTTTGTTCTTGCAACAACTCCTCTTCTACTTCATCTTCTGTTTTTTGTCTATACTTAAAAATAGTACTTTTTGCACTTTTATTTCCATTAACAGCATCATTATCAAATACTTGAAAATACATTTCGTAATTGATTCCTGTTTTTAAATTTAATCCATCAGGAAATTGATAAAAAAATGTTTGAATATTCTCTTTAGTTATCTGTAAATCAAACTTTTGTAAAATAGTTGAATTATGTTCATCATAATACACCAATTGTAATTTCTTTAATCCATAATCATCAGAAATCTGACCAGCAAATTGTGCCACTCCTCTAGAAATACTATCAATATTTGAAGTAACAGAAATCATTGGGTTTTCATCTTTTACAACATCTACAGAAAACTGTAAATTCTCAAAATCTTTTAAATTTTTGTTGGATGATGAAATTTTATAGCCAAAAGCATTTTGAATACGTTTTGATAATCCGTAACTATCTTTAGATAAACTTTTAAAAAGTTCTCTTTTTTGATTGCTGATAAAAGCCACAGAATTGGTTTGTGCAGTCTTTACGTTCCAAGTAATATTCGTTCCTTCAGGAACAATTAAATTTCCAGAATTCTGAATCGTTTCATTTTTTTTACCAACGTATGATGGATATTTTAATTCTAATGAAATTGAATTAATTGTAGGCGTACCAATTACGTTTAGCTGATACTCTTGAGACTGAATTCCATTTGCTTCCAAATAAAAATTGATCGGTGCTTCAACATCAGAAAACGTATACGAAAAAGTATTATTTCCATTATTTTGTAAATAATATTGCTGATTATTAAAAATGATTTTTGCTTCACTCGGTACCACTTTTCCAATGGTTTTTACCGAAATAGAAATCGGTTTTCCTTGGATGACATTTAAATCAGCATTTAATAAAGAAAACAAAAACGGCGCTGGTGGATTATATGCTGTTCGATAATGCACAACACGTTCTAAACTTTGTGTTAACGCACTTTTATTACCCGTAAAAAAACTGATTGCAAAAATTAAAACGGGAACAATTGCATATTTTAAATATTTTTTATTTTGTGTAAAGTCAATGGCTTTTAAAAAGGGAATTGGTGCAATTTCTTCTGACTTTTGATTGATGCTTGCCAAAATTAAATCTGAGTCAGTTGAACTTTCTTTAAGTTGTAAAATGTTTAACAACTTGTCTTGCACTTCTGGAAAATGATTTCCAATAATTTTTGAAGAGTCTTGTAAAGAAATTCCTTTTCGTAAACCAATTAATTTAAAAGTCGGAATTACAATAAACCGAATTAATAAAAAAACTTCAACAATAATAAAGACCCAAAATAAAATGGTCCTTGCAGTTGGTTTTAACCACAAAAAATATTCTAAAAACAAGGTGAAAAAAAGATACAAGAATCCTAATGAAAGAAATAAAATTGTACCTTTTATTAGTTCATTTAAATAATATTTACGCGCAAATTGATGTAGCTTTTGCGTTATTTTTTTGTATCCATCCATAATTAACTACTAAAAATACTGTTTTCGCAGTAATTTACAATCAAAAATATGTTAAATAGATTTGTAAGTAAATTAAAAATGAAACAACTAATTATTTATAATCATTTAATTAAGTTTGATAAAAAAGTATTTATTATGAAAAACATCACCAAACTTTTATTTTTATTCATCAGTATTTCAGTGTTTTCTCAAGGACCTTGGACACAAGAAAAAGGTAAAGTTTACACACAACTTTCTTTTACAACAATACCAACTTATAATGAATTATTTGGCGATCCAGATTATACAATTTCTGGAGAAATAGCTGATAATACCATACAATTTTATAGTGAATATGGTTTATCAAACAAAACAACGTTACTTGTAAATCTTCCTTTAAAACTAATTACAATAAATGGTTTTCAAAATCCTGCAATAGACTGTATTGGAGATTGTTCACAAGATTATAACAAAACTAGTTTAGGAAATATAGAAATCGGTTTAAAACATAATTTTTACAATAAAACTTGGTTACTTTCTGGTCAACTTTCTATGGAAGCAAATACGGGTTCTTTTGATGGGAATTCAGGAATAAGAACTGGTTATGATGCATTCACTTTTTCGCCACTTTTTATTGCTGGTAGAAGTTTTAGCAAATCTTATTTACAAACATTTATTGGATCAAATATTAGAACAAATAACTACAGTTCTAACTTTAAAATTGGAGGAGAATATGGAGGTAAAATTTCTAAAAATATTTGGTTAATTGGTTTTTTAGATATTTCAAAATCGTTTAAAAATGGCGATATAGTTTTGCCAATAACAAATTTAGCAACTGGTTTGTACGTAAATGATCAAGAATATGGTGTTTTAGGTATAAAAGCTATTGGAGAATTTTCTGATAATTTTGGAGTTACAGCAAGTTTACCAGCAGCATTTTTTGGTAATAATGTTGCGAAACAATTGGCTTTGTCTTTTGGTGTTTATAAAAAGTTTTAAATAGATAATAGACACTAATTTTACTGATTATCACTAATTTATATGTTCTCGATTAAATTATTGTAGTCAAATAAAATACCACGAAATCACTAATATAAAATAATTTAGACCTCACAAGTTTTGAAAACTTGTGAGGTTTTTTCGCTTTAAAAACTTAAATTAGTGAATTAGTGACTAATTTTTATAGAAAAACTATATTTGCAGCTTTAAAACAAGAAAAAAATGGAATCTAATGTACGCGTTCGTTTTGCACCAAGTCCTACAGGACCTTTACATATTGGTGGTGTAAGAACAGCTTTATATAATTATTTATTTGCTAAAAAATATAACGGAACTTTTATTTTAAGAATAGAAGACACAGACCAAACACGTTATGTTGCAAATGCAGAACAGTATATTATAGACTCTTTAGAATGGTGTAATATTCCATTTGATGAAGGTCCAGGAAAGAATGAAAAATTTGGTCCTTATCGTCAATCAGAACGTAAAGAATTGTATAAAAAATATGCTGATATCTTAATAGATTCTAGTTGGGCATATTATGCTTTTGATACTTCAGAAGCTTTAGATGCAGAAAGAAAAGGGCACGAAGAAGAAGGAAAAACCTTTATTTACAATTGGCATAATAGAGAAAAAGGTCGTTTGGTAAATTCGTTGGTTTTAACTGCTGATGAAGTGCAAAAAAGAATTAATGCTGGCGAAAATTATGTCATACGTTTTAAATCTCCACAAGATGAAATTTTAAAAATGGAAGATGAAATTCGTGGTAATATTACCATCGATACCAATACGTTAGATGATAAAATTTTGTTTAAAAGCGATGGAATGCCAACCTACCATTTAGCAAATATTGTTGATGATCATTTAATGGAAATTAGCCACGTAATTCGTGGTGAAGAATGGTTGCCTTCTATGCCATTGCACATTTTATTATACAGAGCTTTTGGTTGGAATGCACCAAAATTTGCACATTTACCATTAATTTTAAAACCAGTTGGAAAAGGAAAGTTAAGTAAACGTGATGGCGATAAATTAGGTTTTCCAGTGTTTCCTTTAGCGTATACAAATGATGAAACCAATGAAGTTTCACGTGGCTATAAAGAAGATGGTTATTTTGCAGATGGTTTTATAAACATGTTAGCTTTCTTAGGATGGAATCCAGGAACAGAACAAGAAATTTTTTCTTTGGATGAATTAGTACAATCATTTGATTTAAAACGCGTTAGTAAATCTGGAGCTAAGTTTAATCCGGATAAAACAAAGTGGTTTAATCAGCAATATATGCAATCTAAATCTGATGCAGAATTAACTGATTTATTTCTACCAATTTTATCAGAAAAAGGGATTTCTAAGGATAAATATTTTGTTCAAAAAGTAGTTTCATCAATCAAAGAAAGAGCTGTTTTTGTTACTGATTTTTGGGATTTATCAAGCTTCTTTTTTGAAACTCCAACAGAATTTGATGAAAAAGCAGCAAACAAAAACTGGAAGCCTGAAACTGCCCAATTAATGCAAGAATTAGCTCAAGTTATTTCTAATGTTGAAGATTTTTCATCAGCAAATACAGAAAAAGAAATTAAAGAATGGATTACAGTTAAAGAAATTGGTTTTGGTAAAGTAATGCAACCTTTACGTTTAGCTTTAGTTGGTAAATTAGCAGGACCACATTTGTTTGATATCATTGCAATGATTGGTAAAGTAGAAACTATAAATAGAATTGAAAACGCAATAAAAAACCTATAATCATGAAAAAATTACTGTTACTACTAATTTTAGGATGTGCATTTACAGCAGAAGCACAATATGGAAACGGATACGGAACTAATCAAAGACGCCGTCAAAGTGATATGATACAAACACAAGAAAAAGCACCAGAACCTAATTTTGAGATTGAAAAATATCTAGGAATAGTAGTTTATGATATAGAAAAAGCGGCAAAAAAATCTAAAGTAAAATTAGCTTCAAAAGAAGGAAAATTATTTTCTAAAACCTTAACAGATTATAATAAAGATCTTAAAGACATTACAAGAATTAACAGTTTTTTACTTAGAAGTACAAAAGAAATGGTAGAAAATTATCAAAAAAGTGCTGCAAAAAGTGGTGATTTTTCGAATCGTACAGAAGTTTTAAAAACAATGAACGAAAATTTAGAACCTTTAAGTAATACGCTTAAAATGGAGGATAAAAAATTAGACGCTACAATGAAAAACATCCTTTCTGAAAAACAATATAAAAAGTGGATTAATTATAATAAAAAATTAAATAAAATTTTTCCGAAAGAAGATGAATAATAAATCTTAAAACAATTTTAAAAACCCTGTAGAAATATATTTTACAGGGTTTTCTTGTATTAAAATGTAACATTTTTATAAAGCTGCGTCCAATAAATAACTACTTTAATTCAGTATCTTTACGTAAATCAATTATTAACAATTAAAAACAATTATATGCCACCTATTTTACTTATTATTTTAGCAATTGGAGCACTAATTATATTTGCTTCCTTTTTTATAGTGAAACAACAAACTGCTGCAATTATTGAAACGTTTGGGAAATTTACAAGTATCCGTCAATCTGGTTTTCAATTAAAAATTCCTGGAATGCAAAAAGTTGCCGGAAGATTGAGTTTAAAAATTCAGCAATTAGATGTAATTATAGAAACTAAAACATTAGATGATGTTTTTGTTAAATTAAAAGTTTCTGTACAATACAAAGTTATTTATGAAAAAGTCTATGATGCTTTTTATAAGTTAGATTATCCTCATGATCAAATAACTAGTTATGTTTTTGATGTTGTAAGAGCAGAAGTACCAAAAATGAAATTAGATGATGTTTTTGTTAAAAAAGATGACATTGCTATCGCTGTAAAAACAGAATTAAATGATGCTATGATGGAATATGGTTTTGATATTATTAGAACTTTAGTAACTGATATTGATCCAGATGCGCAAGTAAAAATAGCAATGAACAGAATTAATGCTGCAGAAAGAGAAAAAGTAGCTGCACAATATGAAGGAGACGCACAACGTATTTTAATTGTAGAACGTGCAAAAGCAGAAGCAGAAAGCAAGCGTTTACAAGGACAAGGTATTGCAGACCAAAGACGTGAGATTGCACGTGGTTTAGAAGAGTCTGTAGACGTTTTAAACAGAGTTGGTATCAACAGCCAAGAAGCATCTGCTTTAATCGTTGTAACGCAACATTATGATACTTTACAATCTATTGGTAGTGAAACCAACAGTAACTTAATTTTATTACCAAACTCGCCACAAGCAGGTAGCCAAATGTTAAATGATATGGTTGCAAGTTTTACGGCAAGTAACCAAATTGGTGAGGCAATGAAAAATCCGAAACCTAAAAAGAAAGAGTAAAAATTAATAAATAATCAGTAAAAACGATAAAAAAGAAGTAATAATTGATGTTACTTCTTTTTTTTGTGTTATATTAAGAATAATTTATAATTTTTAACAAATTGTTTAAGTCAATCTTATTTTTTCTTAAAAAACCTTTTAATTTAGAACCATTTATAGCTAATAAATTAATTTTAAGTTTATTACATGGTCTTTTTATAATTCTGTTTCTAAATATTTTTAAACCTTTTAATTTAGATGTATTAAAGGAATATTTATTTGGATACACTATTGTAATAGGTGTTTTAACCTTTATAATTCCTTTATTATTATTTTTATTTTTAGAAAAAATAAAAAATTGGTCTATTTATTCCTTTTCAATTTTAATGTTTTTTTTTACAATACTCTATAGTTTAGTTCTTTGGTATTTTAGTAGTATTTATAAAGATCTTTATGGATTAATTAAACTTAATTTTATTCTTTTTTATAAGTATTCATCTACTTTAATTATTATTTCAATACTATTTATGCTGATTGTAAATGAAAAATTATTAAAAAAAGAAAAAAAATATAACAAAATAATTGATGAAATAACAATCTATTCAGAAAATAAGAAAGAAAAAATAACGATACATATTGATAAATTAATTTACATTACAATTGATGGTAATTATGCAAGTTTCTTTTTAGATACAACAAATGGTGTAAAAGAATTAATTTTAAGAAATACATTAGCTAATATTTTAAAACAACTAAAAGACTATCCTTTTATAGTTAGATGTCATAAATCTTATATTATTAATTCTTTATTTTTCAATAAAATTAAAGGGAATGCCAGAGGTTATTTTTTAAAATCTAAAAACATTGAATCTAAAATTCCGGTATCTAGAAGTTTCAATAAAAAAGAATTAGTAGACTTACTAAAAAAATAAGTTCCCATTTACCCCAAAACCGTATTAAATAACCCTTTTTCACTATTTTATTTTGAATATATAGTATAATTTTATAATTTTGAATAGGTTAATTTAAATTGAAATATTGGGGGATATTTTAATTTAATAACTAAAAAGCTCAATTTGTTTATAACAAATTGAGCTTTTAAATTTTATTAAAATAATTTAGATTACTTTTTTTCTTCAGAATCTTCTTTACTTTCTCTTGCAGCGTTTTTGAACTCTTTAAGTCCGCCACCTAAACCTTTCATTAATTCTGGTATCTTTTTGCCACCAAACATTAATAAAACCAAAACAACAATTATTGCTATTTGCCAAGGTCCTACAATTCCTAAATATATAGACAAGCTATTCATAATTTTTTTTATTTGATACTACAAATATACAAAAAGGATTTTATTAATCTCTTTTTTGAATAATTCCTCCAATAACTTTTTTATCCTTTACAACATCCGGATTTCCTTTGTAAAAAATAGAACCTCCAAAACTAACTTTGGCATTTAAAGTATCGCCAGCTAAAATTTCTGCTCTTGCTCCTGTACCAGAAGAAACCGTTGAATTTGATGAAGCGTCTAATGAAAAACCATTATAAACACCATATAAATCTACATCAACATCTTGATTTTTTGTGCTTCCTGTTAATTTTATGATTCCACCAGATGAGGCTCTAACATTTAGATTTTTAGTTTTAACAACTAAATTTATAAATGCTCTTTCTTGCGCATTTACTTCTAATTTATCTTGTTTAATTTCTTTTCCGGTAATTGTAGCACCTTC
>TARA_R110002153_G_scaffold40717_1_pt1 | contig 10833 bp, 12 predicted proteins | sample TARA_R110002153 | Tara Oceans TARA_R110002153 (sample SAMEA4398193) | marine metagenome | biome: Polar Biome; feature: [SRF] surface water layer (ENVO:00010504); material: water (ENVO:00002006), including particulate matter (ENVO:01000060) such as... | depth 5 m
GTTGGACGTCACCGATTTGCAGGAGTGGTTGGCGTCAGCTATCGGGGGTAATACCGCTGGCTTAATTTTTGAGGGAGATAGACGATTCGAATTGCTTGTGCGATTTGATGAAGGTATGCGCACAGATTTAGATGCCATTGGCAGCACTCCTATTATTACATCCGATGGGGAATTTGTGCCGTTATCAGAAGTCGCTACACTGGGTTACTCGTCTGTTCCCAATCAAATCAGTCGAGAAAGCGGTAAGCGCAGAGTCGTGGTTACCGCCAATGTCAGAGAACGCGACTTAGGGAGTTTTGTTGACGAAGCAAAAATCAAAATAACCGAACAGGTTGCACTGCCAGCAGGCTACTGGCTGGATTATGGCGGCACGTTTGAGCAGCTTGAAAGTGCCAGTCAGCGACTGTCTATCGTGGTGCCTGCCACGCTTTTTCTAATACTTGTGTTACTAGTGGTGGTGTTTGGCTCATTTCGTGATGCCTTGATCATCTTCACTGGCGTGCCTTTAGCCTTAACAGGAGGTGTTTTCGCCCTCTGGATGCGTGACATGCCTCTGTCTATATCTGCCGGAGTCGGGTTTATCGCGCTCTCTGGTATTGCGGTGCTAAACGGCTTAGTGATGTTGTCATTTATTAAACAGCGAGTACTAGAAACAGGTGACTTAATTAACTCAATCGTTGACGGAGCTATCACAAGATTGCGTCCGGTTTTGATGACAGCACTGGTAGCAAGTTTAGGCTTTATTCCCATGGCACTTAATGTCGGAACGGGGGCTGAAGTGCAAAGACCGTTGGCAACGGTAGTGATTGGCGGGATCATCTCGTCCACTATTTTAACATTAATCATATTACCGGTTTTATATCGGATCATGCATTCGAAACTAATCAAAGTATGATGGTTAGGCACCGTATTGCAGAAGGTACGGTGCTCTTCGTCTGGAAATTCAAAACAACTGAAAATGATTACTGAACTGTATATTCACCAATAAGAAGCTGATTCACCGGAATACTAAAATTAACACCAATTCAATCAAGATTGAATGACTATATTAGCTCGAAGCTGCCAGTCGGTCATTAGCTAAGAAGTCAGCGAAAGTATGATACTTCTTTGTCAATCTAAACTATATTTGCGCTGTTAATTTCACTTTTTCTACATCAGTTGAGCAAGTAGTCCCTCCCCTTCCGGTCAATTACGACTGAGTTCAACCATGTCATATTTTACAATCTCACCGCGGATAATAGTCGCTACGGCATAGTGTTGATCTCTTATCGCCTTTAAGCGTACTTTACCGACGTTCTCCAGACTGTAGAGTGATTCGCCCTCCTCAGTGACACCATTAAAAAACAGAGCGAAGCACCTCAAACTCATGGGTAGTATCTAACTCGCTGGTATCGGCTACGCACAATATCACCTCGTCACCATCAACATTTACGACCTGACCACTCATGACATATTTGTGATAAAACGGGTTATTGGCACATCCGCTTAATGAACCGATTAATACCAAAATCATCAACACATCAAGATTCGCTCGTATTGTCCACTTTACTGCTGTTGAGGCGCTACTTTGTTTCGTTTGCATTTTCACTCTCCTTTTGTTGAACTATTTCTGCTCTAGATAATCAACCAATGCGTCAATTTGTGCTGCGGATAACGGCATCTTTGGCATGGCAGATGCGGGGTTATTAAATTGAGGATCCGTTAGTTTTTTCCTAACAAATTCGGCACACTTTTGCGCCACTGTATTGTCCAGCTCCGGCCCAAGTGTCCCTCCTTGCCCGTTAAAACTGTGACAACCTTGACACCCGTACTTTGTCATCAATGCACCGCCGTCCATGACCGGAATGGCGACAACATCCGCTGCATCTTTATCAGGCACACTGGATATGGTTTTTAAAAAGTCCATGACAGCTTCGGTTTCCTTGCCAGTTAGATGAGCTTTTTCGCGCATATGTGGCATGATCACTGACCACTCCTGAATTGAAAATTCCTGAATTGGTCTTGAATTATGGCAACGAGCACAATTGTTGTTAATGATTTCGGCACCACTGCCAACCTCAGCTGCAATAGCTTGAGTAAATAGCGGTAATAACCCACCACCCAAAGTTAAAAATAGCGCAATTAAAATATGTAAAGTTTTCATCTGTGTTCCCCTTAAAATCCGTAGCTATATTGAACCGCTAGGCGCTGATCATCATCACCTACCTTGACATCGGTGTCTTCGTAGGAAAATTTGATCACCGAGCGGGCATCCAACCAATAATTAACTCCCGCAACCCAGCGTTTTGCTTCGGCAAACTTATTGGTTTTGGCATATTCTACTACCAGCTCAGTACCCCCTAATTGCGGCCAGATTTGACCTGCTTGAAATACGCCTTGCAGGAACCAACCATTACGTTTAAACACTGCAATTTCGGCTGCATCATGTTCATCCTCTTCCTCCAATCCATCGGTTTCGGTTGAGATATATTCACCGCGTATCAAGTAGTGATTACCAATGAAATTAATATCTATTCCCTGGGCGGTGATATCTAGGCGTTCGTCTTCATCGTATTTGGCGGTGTAATATGACGCTCCGATTTCAATAGCGGGTAAAAAGGCGTAGGCGATACGCCCACCAAAGGCTTTATTGTTATCGCCACTGGTGGCTTCAAATTCCACTTCCGGGAAGGCCTCAACGTGCTCGTCTTCCTCAGCTTCTTCATTATGTTCATCTATTATTTCTTCAACATGTTCATCTACAATTTCTTCTTCGTCATGAGCCTCTGCACTAGCACCATTGGTGACATAGAGATCGAGAAATATTTTTTGCTTTGATGAAAAAAAGAAGGTTTGTTGTACGACGATACCTACGTCACTAAGAATGGGCAACAAAGGTGTCATTGCCTGGGGGCTACCATGAGAACCATATATTCCCGGTGTCCAGGGTGTACGGTTTATCCAACTAGGGTGCCAGTTAGCACTGAACTGTCCAAAAGGTAATAAAAACTTACCAGCGGTAATAGTGGTGGTGTCGGTCAGAAAATAGTGAATGTCAGCGTACTCAAGCTCGATTTCAGTCTCGCCAGCTTCGTTGAGGGATATTTCTGTTTCTGCTTCAACATGCATTTTGTCATTCAGGCTAAATAGAAATATAGGAACGAAACGCGCACTAAAGGCGCTGCTATCCTGTAAATCACTTTCTTCATATTTAACATCGCCTTATCCCGCGAAAACAAATCTACCCTTTTCATCTTGTGGATTTGCATTTACTTGAATAGCGGCTGTACTGCTTGCAAAGGCAAGCAAACCAATTGCTTTTCCGATTCTCATTTTTGGTATCCTTAATTTAATGTCCCAAAATGCCTTTTCGTACTGAAAAACTTCAGGCTGAATAACTGGGAGCAAAGGCGCGCTTATGGGTTAATTACTAATTAATAAAGTGATGGAGAGGACTAGCTGAATTTTGGAGGGCGAAACAAAGTCTGAGGTGCTAAGCCTCTAAAGTGACTGCATACTTGGCAATTTTTGGTCTCCGAGCCACATTCAGAAACAAATTGGAATAGATCGGGGACATCGATAAATAGCTGACTAGGTATCAAATCAGCGTAATAACAATCCCCACATTTACATGATTGAGACTGATGCTCCGATGAAATACTCGAATCCCATGTACTCAACGACGGATGATGTTGATCTATACGAAAAGATGAAACTGAATTAGACCCTGCTGAACTATGCTCTAAGGCATGAAGGTCTGCTTTCACCGAATTGGCCAGCAAAGTGATAATACACAATAATGTGACAAGTGACGTTCGCATGTGTAATACCTCCTCCAATTCGTGTGTACAAAGCATAGTTACTTTATCAAAATAGTAATTGATCCATCACAAAAGTAAGATTACAGGAACATTACATTTTTGTAATAAAGACATTAACTTATGTATTGAAAGAGCCGATTTCACTACACTAAAACCTCTTTAAACATTCATAACTTTTTCCCTCATGAAGGCCTTATGCCGCTCCTTAATGGCTAAGTGTATGAAGATATTTTTTAGTGGAGTCGCAAGCATGAAACGAGTTGTATTGATCACCGGCGCAAGTTCTGGAATAGGCTTAGCCTTATCAAAAACGTTTTTGGAGAGTGAAGGTGGAATGACGGTTGTGGCAGTGTGTCGCAACAGGTCGAATTTAAAAGACTTATCCCACCGATTTTCAGAGAGACTTATTATTGTTGAGGCTGATTTAGCATCGGAGGCAGGCCGCACTCTTTTATGCGATAGGATCAGTGGCGTCGACAAGATAGATTATGTCGTCCACTGTGCAGCAGTTGTTACACCTCTCACACAACTTAAAAATGTCAGGTATCAAGACTGGAAAATATGTCAACAAACCAATGTTGATGCCCCTGTTTTTTTAACGCTTCAATTACTTACAAAACTTTCATACTCTAAGGTGCTTTTTATTACTAGTGACGCCACCTTGCAGCCTGTGTATGGCGCTGCAAGTTATTGTGTAAGTAAAATGGCCCTGCATATGGCCTATGCTTGCCTCAAAAATGAGATACCGGTTGAAAAAGCAAGTTTTGGGCTGCTCGCACCTGGCAATGTTGACACACCGATGCAACAACGTATTCGAATGACTGATCCCAAAGAATTACCTATAGCAACAACAATGACAGCAGCCTATGAGCAAAATAAATTTCTAACGCCGCAAATCGCTGCAACTTTCATATGGAGAATACTTATTACTTTAAACAATGAAGAATTCGCGTCCAAATGCTGGAATATTTACGAAGACTTCAAGTAAGCCTAAGCCCTTTCCATAATTGTTTTCATTTTCCTTTGGATAGCCAAGTTGAACAGCAGCATGTTAAAAACTCAATTTCACGCAATCGCCCCTCAGTTAAAAGGGCAAGTATGGTTCACCAATGACCAACAATTCCAAGTTCGCAAAAAAGTGTTTAACCATTCCGTTGATAACGAACCTTTTGCGATTGTTGAAGTTCATTGTGAAGAAGATATATGTTTGGTTATTCGATTTGCGAACACGCATAACCTAGCGATTTCAGTCAAAGGTGGCGGTCATTCCAATACAGGTAGCTGTATTGTAAATAATGGGATTGTTATCGACATGGCGGTATTCAAAACTATCATCATTGCCCCAGATAAAAAAACAGTTGTGGTAGGCGCTGGGGTTAAAAACAGGGAACTGGATGCTTTTACTGCTCAATATGGTTTGGCAGTGCCGCTAGGCACATGCCCTGATGTTGGTGTGATAGGTGCAACATTAGGTGGTGGTATTGGTTTTTTATCATGTAAATATGGTCTCACATGCGACAGTTTGATAAATGTAAAAATGATTGACGCGAATGGTACGAAACTGACCATTGACCAACACAGTGAGCCTGAACTTTTTTGGGCACTTCGTGGCGGTGGTGGATGCCAATTTGGCGTTATTACCGCAATGGAGTTAAAGGTATATCAAGTTCCCCAGACAGTCTTCGGTGGTATCATTGAATGGCCAATATCCCAAGCAAAGAGCGTGCTGGAACAATATAGTAAGCAAGTACTCAGTGGTTCCAGAGATTACTTTTTGTATGCTTACATTTCCCGAGCAAATAAAAAGCAAGCCAAAATTTCGATAATGGGCTTTAGTACCGCACCGCTGCATGAATGTGAGCCTTTTTATAATCGTGTATCGGATTGGGGGCTTGATGCAAAAAGTGATGTGTGTGAAAAGACCTATCTTGAAATGCAGTCCAATTCTTACGAAAGCGAGCTTTCAATTTATTGGCGCAATGGCTTTATTTCAGGCGCCCTATCTTCAGAGTTTCTTGAAGAAGTTATTAGATGCAATGCTAACTGTCCAGACGATCACGGCGGGATAATGTTCGATCCATTAGGTGGAGCCGTACGGGATCTTGCAATTAACGAGACTACATTTGTTCATCGAGAATCAAGTTTTATATGCAGTGTTACTGGTGTTTGTGAAGGAGCGAGCATGCATTCACCGGTAAAAAATTGGGTCGACGACAGTCATACTAAGTTATCTGCTTTTTACAACGGGCGTGCCTATCAAAACTATGAGTATTTAGGCAAAGATGAACTATCTATGTACTTTGGTGAAAATAGCAATAAACTGGTGGAGCTGAAACAAAAACACGACCCACATTGTCGTTTTTTTGGTAGTCTGAACAGGCACATTTACGGTAATTAAAATTTGATACATTCAAGGTAATACTTTGGAATATTGGAACTTATTCAGTGTAATCAATAAAGATTCCTACCTTGGTGATTTTCTCGCCACACACGAACTTATGCCAGGAAATCCCAAACTTCGTTACCATGTTATCGCAGAATTCCTTTCCTTCCCTTACTTGTTAAAACGCAAATTGCCGGATAGTAGACCTAGCCACTATGGCAAGATCTCAAAGAATATTTTATATCCACTTCATTGACATTAATCTGCACAAAGACAATAAATGATCTTTCCCAAATTTTATAGGCAATCAATTGCCTACGATGAGGCAATTGAATACCTTTAAAAACTAGATTACCCTTACGAATTACTGTCAGTCATTCCTTTGAGTTTTTCAAGAACGTCATTAAATTTCTCTTTGTTACTGCAACTTGAGTCCTCAGACCCCTTTTCTTCTGGTTTAAATGACTGACTATCTGGTCGCACTAAGTTGTTAACGTTAGATATTTCTAATGCTTGCATTTGTTTTTTCCTAATCTTTGAGTTAACAACTTGTCAGCAATATTTACGCCAAGTACTCAAGATTGCCGCAACATCGATTGATAGTTTTGTTAGACAGACAAACTGAGTGTATTCAGAAACGTCAGGGAGTCAGAGAACGTAAATTTAAGATTACTTACCATGATTAGGACATGTATTGGGAAGTTAGGTAAAAAGTAAGTTTACCCCCCTGCTTCTGTCCATAGTGAATCGAGAAAAGCCCCGGTTGAATTCGCATTCTAAAATAATAATTCAAATATTTACCTGCATAATTTTACAGCAAATATTAAACTGCCTTAGGACCTGCAGAAGCGCCTTGCTTTTCAAATTTACCGTCACATTACATTTTAGTAAAACTATATACATCCTTGTAATTCTTGCTAGCCTCTACGTAAATATTCACTCGAAAGCGAATTTGCTTATAGGGATTATGCTAAAAAATAGTAGTAAATTTTTTGCGCCCCTCCTCATAATTTTGTAAAGGGTGTTCTGGTTAAATGGGTATGGAAATATTCAGGTATCAATCCCGATTTCAAAGCCCGCAAAAGAAGAAAGCGACAAGGATCGGATGGAAAATATTAAGAAATATATCGAAGAAAGAGAAAGCGCTAGAAATATGCAAATAGAAAAAGCAAAAACAGTAAAAATAAATAAATAAAATTGTGCAATCGCGCGCAAGAATCTCGATCTTTATCAAAGTGGCCAAAGAATAAGAACACGTGTTAATGATAATAGTGAGAGTCAAATATTAACAGAAAAAGAGCGGATCAAACGCATCAAACGATCAGAAAAAAATGTCCAGTCTTATTGTTGAATAACAGGGTCCTGTAAATACAGCTAAATTGGCTGAGAATATTCAACTAACTTAAGTAACAGACGCTATCATTTGTTATGTTATAGATGCCATTTTTGATTTTGTGAGGCTGTAACGAATTTTGTGTAACTGCTTATCATAAATTACTCTATTGAGAGTTAAGGATAGGCAGATGCAAATGAACAGAAAAGAACTTGAAGCTTTCGCTAAAGAAGCGGCCAAAGGCATTAAAACCCCAGAAGATTTAAATGATTTCAGTCGAATGCTGAAAAAAATAACCGTTGAGGCTGCATTAAACGCTGAAATGGTTGAGCATTTAGGTTACGAGAAACATGCTAAGTCAGTAGTCAAAAATAGTCGTAACGGCATGACTTCTAAGCGTATAAAAACGGAAGATGGTGAGTTCGACCTCGACACACCTCGCGACCGTGATGGCTCCTTTGAGCCTAAGTTAATCAAAAAAAATCAGTCCCGATTTACATCCATGGATGAGAAGATCCTTTGGTTATATGCCCAAGGCATGAGCACAAGGGAAATAGTACAAGCCTTTGATGAATGGTACGGGGCAGACATCTCACCAACGCTTATATCCAGAGTGACGAACGCGGTTATCGACAAAGTAGTGGAATGGCAATCACGGCCGCTAGACCCCATTTATCCGATTATTTATCTCGATTGCCTTGTGGTAAAAATTCGCCAAGATAAACGTGTGATCAATAAATCCATCTTCCTTGCGCTTGGCATTAATACCGAAGGTCAGAAAGAGCTAATGGGCATGTGGGTAGCCGAGAACGAAGGCGCTAAGTTCTGGTTGAGTGTGCTGACGGAGCTACAACATCGTGGTGTAGAAGATATTCTCATTGCTTGCGTAGATGGCCTCAAAGGCTTTCCTGATGCGATTAATGCCGTGTTCCCACAAACCAATGTACAACTATGCATCGTGCACATGGTGCGTAATTCGCTCAAATACGTTTCTTGGAAAGACTACAAGGCTGTGACGACTGATTTAAAGCGTATTTATCGTTCAAGTACAGAAGAAGAAGCCTTGCTCGAACTAGAGCGTTTCAGTGAGACTTGGGATGAGCAATACCCCCAAATCAGTAAATCCTGGCGCGCACATTGGCAGAACTTAAATACTATTTTTAATTACCCTGCGGATATCCGCAAAGCGATTTATACGACTAACGCCATAGAGTCTCTCAACAGCGTTATCCGTAAGGCAATCAAGAAACGCAAGATATTCCCAAGCGACGATTCAGCTAAAAAAATGGTGTACTTAGCCATTACTGAAGCATCAAAGAAATGGTCTATGCCAATTCATAACTGGCGGCAGGCGATGGTTCGCTTTATTATCGAGTTCGGGGACCGCCTCGAAAAACACATTAATTAAATGGCAGTTACACAGAATCTGTTACAGGCTCGATTTTGTCGGTAATGTATTGTTTCAAGTTTTGAAGTAATACATCGCCCTTAAATAACATTTTTTAAAACTAACTTCTAACCCATAGTAAACGAGAAGGACCACCTTAATTTATTTCAAGTAACGTTTAACTACGGACACCACTTGCTCCAAATCGTTTTTCCTTTGCTCTGGAGCAATATTATCTACACCAAGATGTTCTCTTATATGCCCTTCCAAAACTTCACTCATTAATCCATTCACGGCTCCCCGGATAGCCGCAATTTGCTGGAGTATTGCTGAGCAGTCGGCATCATGCAAAAGTGCTTTTTCTAGTGCTTCAGATTGACCTTTAATTTTTCTTACTCGAATCAACAATGGTTGTTTCAACTTAACTGTATGTGGCATCAAACACTCATAGAATCAGATAGTATACTAGGGTATAGTATAAGATTAAAATTCATAGTGAAAGCAAAACTGTAATGACTCATCCAATAACAGCCAAAAGTCTAAGACACTCCCATATTTTCGACGAAGGTAATCCGCTCGCCGAAAGAAATACACGCTGGGTCGTGGTTTTAACGACTGTTATGATGGTATTTGAGATCACTGGTGGCTGGTACTACAACTCCATGGCGTTGCTGGCAGATGGTTGGCACATGAGTTCTCATGCACTGGCTCTGGGACTATCTGTGTTGGCTTATGCAGCCGCCAGGCGATTTTCTGGTGATGGTCGATTTGCATTTGGTACATGGAAAATTGAAGTACTCGGTGGTTTTTCCAGTGCATTGTTTCTAGTAGCGATCGCAGGGCTAATGTTATTTCAATCTATTGAACGATTGCTAGCACCTACACCTATCCATTACGATCAAGCCATTTTAATTGCCGTAGTGGGTTTATTGGTCAATCTCTCCTGTGCTTGGTTACTAAGAGACAATCACTCACATGGACATGAACATGAACATGAACATGAACATCATGAACATAAAAATCATGGCCACCACAAGGACCTCAATTTACGCGCAGCCTATATTCATGTACTTACCGATGCGGCCACATCGGTATTGGCGATAGTCGCACTTTTTGGAGGTAAACTTTGGGGCGCTAATTGGTTGGATCCGGTAATGGGTATTGTCGGTGCCGGATTAGTGTATGTATGGGCTTATGGGTTATTAAAAGATACAGGGCGAGTACTACTTGATGCGGAAATGGACGCGCCTGTGGTCAATGAAATCAAAGAAGTTATTGATGCCATGCAAGGCGACGCTGAAATAACCGATCTGCATGTATGGCGCGTAGGAAAAGGAAAATATGCGTGCATAATTTCCCTCGCTACAAACTGTGAAATTTCAGCAGAATTTTTCAAGAAAAAACTCAGAGTCCATGAAGAGTTGGTGCATATCACTGTAGAAGTTAACGTACTCACTAGCTGATCATCTAAGTAATGAAAACTAGAAAATCGACCAAATCTTGCTCAATGTGTATTATAAGTTTCGTCGTTAATTACATGTCTGAAAACCGATTAACCGCTTGTACCATTCGTTTAATTTCATTTTCTTCAACATCTTGTATCGTATCGAGCAACTCTTTGGCGCTGTCTATATCGACACGAGAATAAAGATGAGTGAATAACTCAATCACTTGCTCGTGATGGTTTACTGTCTTTTCCATAATGTGCGTCATATCTAATTCTTTAAAGGGTGATTCGCAATGACCATGCTCAATAAAGGGGTGTTTTTCGATATAGTCATAACACCAAGTGTTCAGTGCCTTTTTATCAGCCGTATTTACAAACCCCTGCACAATACGCTCTAAACTCGCTTCATGACCAGATAAGTAGTCAAGGGTCATTCGTGCCCGCTCATCTTTATTTTGTTCAGAACAGTGTTTTAAGCAGTCC
>TARA_R110002153_G_scaffold49051_1_pt1 | contig 10829 bp, 9 predicted proteins | sample TARA_R110002153 | Tara Oceans TARA_R110002153 (sample SAMEA4398193) | marine metagenome | biome: Polar Biome; feature: [SRF] surface water layer (ENVO:00010504); material: water (ENVO:00002006), including particulate matter (ENVO:01000060) such as... | depth 5 m
TTAGCAGCTTATTTTTTAAGCTGAATTTTATAATGTTTTCTAACATAATTCATAAATAATTTAAGAAATAATAAAAGCCTATTTTAAAAATAGGATTAAGAATCTAAAAGAATTTATGTGTGTTTGGGTGGTTGAAAAACAGTTGGTTTTTCAAAAAAAGAATACGAATCTTTGTACGTGTAATTTGGTTTAGATTCTAAAACAATATTACTTTTTATTTCAAAAACCGTGTTGTTAAAGTTAAAATCAGTAATGTGATGCGTGCAATTATGCGTAGTATGTTTAAAAGGTAAATCTTTGTGTTCTTTATGGTTTTTTTGAGCTAAAACATCATTACTTCCATAATGTTCAGATAAAAACTCAAAAAAACTATCACCATATTTTTCTTGATGATATTGGGCATGCTCTAACAATACATTTAACTTAGAAAAAGATTCTAAATCGATGTTTAAACTCTGCAAGAGAATTAGATTTGTTAGTAATATTCCTATAAATTTCATCACAATACTGCAAATAAAAGATTTTTTTTTAACTTTTAATGCAATAAATGTTACAAAAGGTAAAAATTAACAAATTAAAAATTTGCTCTTAATTGTACACTTCCTGTATGAATTGTTTTAGAATTTTCGCTTTTTCTTCCTAAATAATTAAGATTTAAGTTTAAAAATGAATTTAGTTTTTGATTAAATAATAAACTCCACGTATAATTTTTTCCGTCTTGCAAACCTTCTAACATTTGATAGGCAACTGGCGAGTTTGAACTGCCAGTAAAATCATTTAAAAACACGTTTACATTTGCAGAAATCTGATTTTTCTTTTTACTGATATAAAAATATTCTATTCCGAATTTTTGTTGATTTAACGCTTCAAAATCTTCCAATTTATTTTGTTTGTTTTTAAAGTGATAAAAAGCAGAAAACCGATTGTTATCATTGTATAAAAAAGTAAGTTTTGGCTGAATTTCTTTGGCATCAATTTCGTAATTTCTATTGGTAAAATTCTCAGTCTCTAAGGTGTTTTTTGATGTTTTACCTAATAAATCTATCAACCAGAAATCTGCAAATTTATGCGCATATTCTAATTGATGAAGTTTAATGTTGTTTTCTTGATTTCCTATAAAATATTGTTGTTTTATTTTAGAATCTCCGTAGGTAAAAGTTACACTATTTTTTTGTAAATCTTTATTGAAAAACAAGCTGTTTCTAAAATTGAGATTTAAACCAATTAATGAGTTTTCATCAAAATTAAAAGGATTTAATTGAAACGAATTCCCGACTCTTTCTTGTTCGTTTTCTACGGATAAAAAACTCTGATTGTAAAAATGAGAAATCAGTTTTTTAACACCTGTTTTTAAAGTCCAATTCCTTGGATTTATAGTTAAATTTTGTTGAAATTTTGCACGTTGCGTGGCAATATAACTTAAGTTTGGTTTTGGCACACGTAAGTAATCAGCTTGATCTTGAAACTGTGCAATTTCAAATTCGTTAAAATCTTGCACGCCGTCATTATTATAATCGATCCAAGTATAAAAACCAAAACCAGGCTCTGTTTTTACATAAATATAATCTTGTCTGGCTACATTTCCGGATGAAATTTCATAAACCGAACTTAAAAATAGAAAGTCATTCAATAATTTCTGATTGAAAACAATTCTCGAATTTAAGTTTTTTTCATCTTCTGTAAAAAAGTTTTTTGTAATTCTATAATTTGCAAAAATACTTACATCTGTATTTTTATTTTTGATAAGTTTACTATTGATATAAAAGGTTTTTCTATTGTTGATTTCTGTGAATTTATTAGATTTTATACTGTCATTATTTCGATAGTTAAATCCGATTTTCGCAAAAATATTGGTAGAATCTCCAATTCCAAAATACCCTTCATATTCTTTAAATCGATGACTTGTATTGATAAATTCTTGTGTGTTTAGGTCTTTTCTGCTGTTTGTTTCAAAATTGATAAAAGTACCAATCCATGCATTTTTTAAACGTTGTTCGGCTTTTGCCCTTGCTCTAAAAAACGAGTTGTTTTCTAGCGTAGAAGTGTTTTCTAAAAAGCTACCATCAACAAAAAAAGAAGTATTATTTAATTGTATTTTCGATGTTAATTCATGTTTATTTCCATTAAAAACATCCGTGTAATTTAGATTGTTAAAGCGATATAGTACAAAATCATTTTTTTTATTTTGTAAACTGATTTCAGATTGAAAATAGTTTTTAGTTGCATCGTTGGTTAAAATATTCCAATCTCTATTGAATTCAATTGTTTCCCAACGCTGAATTGTTTCAAAGTTTTTTGCTACAAATTCATGGTTGATATTAGTTTTTAATTGCCATTTTTTATCAATCAAAATTTGTTGCCAACCCACTTTTACAGCAACGGCTTTATTTTGACCATCATCAATAGAAGAAAATAAATTTGCATCATTATTGCTCAAAGCAATTTCTGAATTAAATTGCATTTTTTCTGTTGGATTGTAATCAGATTTTAAAACAAAAAACTGCGATTTTGTTGGCGAAATTAAATTCACAATTGGTTGATAATCTCCTTGATTAACGCCCACAAAAACAAAAATATTTCCAATAGCAATACTTCTATCTAAATTATAATCGCCATTATTTGTACCCACATTTGTAAAAGTTACGTTGTATAATTCATCTGTTTCCACTTTGGAATATTCAAAATTTTCTACAGCTCCTGTGATCACTTTTTTGTACAAAATTTTATTTTCATTATACGTGTCTAAAAAAGCACTTTCAGAAAACATAGCATCAGAATTACTGCCAGCATTTGCTAAAATTTGTTGCTGTTCTGTTGATAAACTTTGTTGTAAAGGTTGATTCTTTGCATCATTTTCTGAGTAGAAATATCCAGCGATATGTAATTTTTCGCTCTCAAAATCAACTTCTTCATAAGTAACAAAACGGGTGTAATTTCTATCAGAATATTGAAATTCTATAGCAATTCTCATATCATTTGTAACCGGAAAAGTGGTGTTAAAAGTAATTTCACCTAAATTATAATCAATAAAATAGTCTTCGTTTTCTCCACGATTAATTTGCAAACCATTAATATAAACACTTTCGCTGCCTTCAATCATAATAATTGCAGACTCGTTATTTGCGCCATAAATTTTATAAGGACCTTGGTTTCCTTCTGCTGCAGTAAACGTAAAACGGTTAAATTTACCTCTCACAACGGCTCCAGAAGCAGCTACTTTTAAATTGTCGTTAATGTTTGCTTCAACTTCTAAACCAGCAACTTGTTTGGTGAAATTTAAAAAATAACTTTTGTCGTTTTTCAAAGAAATATCACCAGCTCTTACACGCCAATCGTCGCTAAACATTTCTATAAAAATTCTATCGAAATCAGTAATGTTTTGCGAATATCCATTGTCTTGAATCGGAATATTCGTATCAAAAATATTAGCTCTTAACGTAACATTTTTAGAGAGTTTTCCTGAAATTTCTAAATCTAAAGCAGCATTTGTCACCGCATTTTGGTTGTTACCAGAAGTAATTCCTCTTGTTATAAATCCCTTGGTTTCTAAACCGTCAAAAAGTTTAATTTCTGATGCTTTTTTATTCGTTGTTAAACTGTATAAAACGCCATTATTTGTAGCGTTTTGTAGGATGAGTTTTTCATCAAAAGGAGCATAGACTTTGGTAACAAATTCTGGAAATCTAAAATATTCAACAGTAATTTCTGAGTATTTTTTTGAGTCGATGATTAAAATTGCGTTGCTAAAATCTACTTTGTAATCAGAATAAAGTACTCTGTTTTTAGAAATATCAAGGATTTTAAATTTTTGAGAATTGATAGGAACAGAATCTAACTGAATTGTATCTTGTTTTACCTCAATATTTTTTCTCCTAAAATCTGTAGATATCGTTTGCGATTGGATCGAAAATCCAATAAGAAAAAGCAAAAGAAAAATATTTTTTTGAAGCATATAAAACAATACCTAAACAACGTAAAAATATGGTTTTTATGTTTTAGAGGCTTTAAATTTAAAAAAGAGATTGTTGTTTTACAGGATTTTCATGCGCTAATAACCATTTTTTACGCCAAATTCCGCCTGCGTAACCTGTTAAAGATCCATCAGAACCAATAACTCTATGACACGGAATGATGATCCAAATTGGGTTTTTACCGTTTGCAGAAGCAACCGCTCTAATGGCTTTTACATCGCCTAAAGCCGCACTTTGTTCTAAATAACTTCTGGTTTTTCCGTAAGGGATTTTTAATAAGGATTTCCAAACTTTTAGTTGAAATTTGGTTCCTTTCGGGTTTACAGTTAAATTAAAACTCGCTCTTTCTCCGTTGAAATATTCTTCAAATTGTGTGATACAATCTTTTAAACAATCCGGAGTTTCTAACGTTAAAAGTTCATCGGAAATAGCATTTTCATCTAAAACAGTAACAGATTGTATTCCGTTTTCGTCTCCAATAACTTTTGCAATTCCGATGGGTGTTTTGTAATATGCGGTTTGTAAATTCAAATTATTTTTTTGATAAAAATCGACCTTCAATTCCGTAAAATAAACCAATGTTTATGCTATAGCCTTTTAAAGTTGGATTAAAATTAGAGTTGCTCATAAAAATTCGTGCTCTAAAATAACTATTTCCTTCTTCTCTGATATCGAAAAGAGAAGGCGTAAAATTGACCGTTTTTTTATTCTTTAAATCAAAATTTACACCAAAAATAGAAGTTGCCGCAGAAGTTTCTTGTTTATTATCTTCATTTCCTGCTTCACTAAGAAATGTAAGTCCATAACCAGCAAAAGGCATTATTCTAAATTTTTTTGTTTCATAAACAGGATATCCAAAATAGCCATTTAAAAGACCTATTGTACTTCGTTCTCCTTGCGGAATTATGAAAGAATCATCCATTAAATCGGTATTTAATTTGCTGTTTGTGAAGTTCATATTTAAGCCCATGAAAACTTTTTTATAAGAAAATTCAAACCCAAGAGACATCGCAATTGTGCTGTTAAAAACTTCATTATAAGTATCGCCATAAAAGCCAAAATCTACGCCGCCATATAAACCATACGTCCAATTACTTTTTCTAAAATCTGGAATTTCAAAAGCAGGAGAAGCAGCCAATTCTTCGGATGTTCTTAAAAGCCATTGTGTTGTAACATCTAGTTGAATTCCGTAATTTCCTTCTTCTTGAAAGTTATACACTTCTCTTTCTAACTGACTTTTACTGTCGCTAAATAAAGGATTTACCTCGTAGATATTGTTTAATGTATAAATTCTTTTCTGTAATTTTCTTTTATGAATTTCCACAAGATTAAAAATTACCTGATTGTACTCTAAATGATGCTCATCTTTTAAATTATGATGAACAAATGATAAAGATTTATCGATATAGGCATCAGAAAAAACACCATAATACGTAACGTCATCAATCACTTTTTTATCCGTTTGATACATTAAAACATAGGCAAGGTATGTTGGATTGTTTTGCGTTGGTTGTGCTTGAAAATCGTCCCAAGTTAATTTACCATCTTTCCAATATTTTCTATATTCTTGCGAATTTATTGTGTTAGAAAATGTGCATAAAAGTATAAGTACAAAATATTTTTTCATAGCATTAAATGTTAAAAACGTCTTTAGAATTTTGAGTCGTAATTTCTGCAATTTCATTAAAAGAGATTCCGTAAATCGTTGCTAATTTATCAACAACATTGGTAATGTACGCGCTTTCATTTCTTTTCCCTCTAAAAGGAGTTGGCGCTAAATAAGGTGAATCGGTTTCTAAAACAATATGTTTTAAATCTATTTCGTTTAGAAATTTATCAATTTTACCATTTTTAAAAGTGGCAACTCCGCCAATTCCAAGTTTCATATTATAAGAAATTGCTTGTTTTGCTTGTTCTAAAGAGCCTGTAAAACAGTGAAAAATCCCTCTTAAATCTTCTGATTTTTCTGATGCTAAAACTTCAAAAATTTCATCAAAAGCATCTCTACAATGAATTACAATGGGTAGTTTTTTTTCTTTTGCCCATTTTATTTGAGTTTTAAAAGCTTCTTGTTGTTGCGTTAGAAAACTTTTATCCCAATATAAATCGATACCAATTTCGCCAATAGCATAAAATTTTCTTTGATCCAGCCATTTTTTTACATGCGCTAATTCTTCTACATAATTTTCATTTACATAAGTAGGATGCAAACCCATCATTAAAAATACGTCATTAGGAAATTCTTTTTCTAACAAAAACATGCTTTCTGTGTGCGAAGAATCTATGGCAGGGATAAAAAAACGAGATACACCAGCGTCTTTAGCACGTTGCATCATTTCTTTTCGGTCTTCATCAAATTGCTCTGAGTATAAATGGGTATGCGTATCTGTAATCATTTTTTAGCTTGATTTTCATCAACAAAACTAATGATTTATCTGTAGTTAACTGGTATTGTATGTCATTTTATAAAACGTACCTTTGCAAAAAATTAAAAGACATGACTTTTAAAGATTTAGACCTATCAAATCAGTTGCAATATGCTATTGATGATTTGCGTTTCGAGACTCCAACGCCAATTCAAGAGCAAGCTTATACCGTTATTAGATCGGGTAAAGATGTTGTTGGAATTGCCCAAACAGGAACAGGAAAAACATTTGGTTATATGTTGCCAATTTTAAGAGATTTAAAATTCTTAAAAACGCAGCATCCAAGAGTTTTAGTTTTAGTGCCTACGCGTGAGTTGGTTTTACAAGTTGTAGAAGAAATAGAAAAATTAGCAAAGTATTTAAATGTTAGAGTTTTAGGTGTTTATGGTGGCGCTAATATCAATACTCAAAAACAAGGAATTGCACAAGGACAAGATATTATTGTGGCAACTCCGGGCCGTTTATACGATTTGGCATTAAGCAATGTTTTAAAGCTAAAAACGATTCAGAAATTAGTAATTGACGAAGTAGATGTGATGTTAGATTTAGGCTTTAGATTTCAGCTGATGAACATTTTTGATTTGTTGCCAGAAAGAAGACAAAACATCTTGTTTTCTGCTACAATGACCGAAGATGTAGATGCTTTAATTGATGATTTCTTTAAAAATCCTGAAAAAATTTCTGTGGCAGTTAGTGGAACTCCTTTAGATAATATTGAGCAAGTTTCTTACAATATTCCTAATTTTTTTACGAAAGTAAACTTGTTACATCACTTTTTAAAAGACAGACAAACCTATCATAAAGTATTAATTTTCGTTGGTTTTAAGCGAACTGCAGATTTACTTTTTAAACATTTAGAAGAAGCTTTTAATAGCGAATTGTGTATTATACATTCTAATAAAACTCAAAATTATAGAATACGTTCTATTCGTCAATTTGATGAAGGAAAAAATAGAATTTTACTAGCTACGGATGTAATGGCGCGTGGTTTAGATTTTGATAATGTAAGTCATGTTATCAATTTTGATACGCCAGAATTTCCAGAAAATTACATGCACAGAATTGGTAGAACCGGTAGAGCAGAAAAAGCAGGAAAAACCATTTTATTGTCAACAGAAAAAGAACAAGAACACAAAATTTCTATTGAGGAGTTAATGGATTATAAGATTCCGGTTTTAGAACTTCCAGAAGAAGTTGAAATTTCTACACTATTAACAGAAGATGAACGCCCTAAAGAAGATAGTGAGCAATCTAAAAACAGAACAACTTTAGAGTATGTTCCTGGAGCAGCTTTTCATGAAAAGAGCGAAAAGAATAGCAAAACTAACCAAGGAGGTTCTTATAGAAGAGAAATTGCTAAAAAATATAAGAAGCCAAAAACTAGAGGAGATAAAACCTATAATTTACGTAATAAGAAAAAGTAATGCATATTTTAACAGCGCAAGAATTGCATAATTTGGCAATGAATATTGTTGGTGAAAAACTACAAGAAATGGGCTACGAATTTCAGGCCATAAATAGTAAGTTAAAAAGACATCCACAGTTTGTGTTATTTAAAAAAGGAGAGCCAACTATTTTTGTATTGGTAAAAGCAACCAATAATATTCAGAATCCTGATGAATACGATCTGCTTTGGATGGAAACTTTTAAAGAACATGCTAAAAAACAAAATGCTAAAGTTTGGTTTGCCGGCGTAGGGATTGCAAATGCAGAAAGTGTAGAAAATCCTGTTTTTAAAGACCAACCGTATTATGTGGCATTCGAGGATTTTGTAAAGATTTTGGAATAGGTTCGTTTAACGTTTAATTATAAGATTTGTGCGACTGGAAAATCGGAGATTTTTCGGATGTAGCAAATCGTTTGTTGAATGTTTGTCGGTTTAAATTTTAGTTTAAATGGAAGCATAAATTTTATGAAGTGTTAGCCACAGTATTTTTTCTTTAGTTCTTGAGCTTCCTCATAACTATTGTACCCAATTAAAAGTAATCCTTCCGTGCAATTAACTTTCTTTTCTTTCAATTGTTTTCCTACATATTCTCGATACTCTGAAAAACCTTTATATTGTTTTGGGACTAACTTAATTGATTTTTTTCCATCTATATTTTTCAGTTTATCTTTAATTACCAAATTATAAATATTTCTTTCTAAAACATTTTGGTGTGCTTTACTTTCAAGTTTAAAGTTAAAAGTTCTCGTTTTAGAATTATGAGTAATTGTCAAAGAATTACTAATTCCTAAACTCCTTTTTTCTGTAGGATTTCGATAAATCATATTAATTTTCTCATTGTAGTAAGCATCTATTAATAATTCAAAATCTGTTAATTCCTCATATTTTATTTTCTCATCATAATTTATAATCAATTCGTTCTTTTCTAATTCTATAAAACCATTTTTCTTGTTTTTAATTTTTTCAAAATCGTAAAACTGATAAAAATAAGTGAATGAAATTGCTAAAAATCCTATAAACATTATTATAAATAAAAGACTTGTTTCAGACTCAATATGAAATACAGTTTTATATATAAAAGTAAAAATCAAGCCAATTATTACTAAGAATATCCCAGATAGAAAAATCATTCGAGTATTCGAAGTTTCTTTCTTTATAATCTTATGAATATAAGCTTTGAATGTCATTCAGTTTATTGTGGCTACCTATAATGATAAGGTGAGTTTCAATTCATTTTATCAGAAGTTAAACGAAGTTAGTAGTTTTTTTTGAGAAAGTCAAGTTATATAAATCATCTAAAAAAGTAAAACCCAACTCGTTTGAGTTGGGTTTTTAAATATATATTGGTTAAAAATTATTTACTTCCGTCTTGTTCTAATAAATCAAAGAATTGATTTAATTTAGGCATGATGATAATTTTTGTTCTTCTGTTTTTAGCTTTATTAGCAGCAGAATCATTTGGTACTAAAGGAATGTATTGACTTCTACCAGCAGCAATTAATCTTTCTGGTTGTACGCCAAATTTGTATTGTAAAATTCTAGTAATAGAAGTTGCTCTTAAAGCAGATAAATCCCAGTTATCTTGAACAAATTGAGTTTTAATAGGTGTAGAATCTGTATGACCTTCAATCATCACTTCCATTTCTGGTTGATCATTGATTACTTTTGCGATTTTTTCTAAAACAGTATATGAGTTATCATTTACATTATAACTTCCGTTTTTGAATAAGAATTTATCAGAAATAGAAATAAATACAACTGTTTTTTCAACATTTACTTCAATATCTTTATCTTGAATACCATCTGTTAAGTTTTTAGTTAAGTGAAACTTAATAGCAAGGTTTAAAGAATCTTTTTGAGTCATTGCTTTTCTAATTCCGTTAATATACTTGTCTTTCTCACTTAATTGAGAAATTACAGTTTTAATATTATCAGAAGAAGATTGTGTTAAAACTGTTAAGTTTTCAACTTGTTTTAAAGCTGTTTTTTTGTCTTCTTGTAAATATTTAATTTGCTCTAAAAGAGTGTAAACTTTAGTGTTTTCTTTCTCGTTGTCAATTAAACACTTTTGTAAATTTGCTTTTAAATCTACTAATTCTGTTTTTGCTAAATCATGTTGAGCTTCTAATTCAACAAATTTTTTCTTAGAAACACAAGAACTTACTAGAATTGTAGTTAGTACTAATAATGATAATTTTTTCATCTTTAATTGATTATTTTTTAGACTGCAAATTTAACAAAAGGTATTTATAAAAAGTGTGTTTAACAATAATTTATGAAAAATTTATATACTACTTTTGTAATTAAATTACAAACGTAATGAAAGTTATAAAAATAGCTGTTTTTCTTAGTGTTTTAGCAGTTTTTACCGGCTGTAATCAGGTAAAAAAGAGTGAAGATTATACTTTAAAAGGCTACGTTTTTGGTACAAGCTACAAAATAACGTATTTAGATAGTGATAAGAACTATCAAAATTCATTAGACAGCCTGTTTTTTCTGATAAATAAATCAACTTCAACCTATATTCCTACTTCGGATATTTCTAAAATAAACGATGGAGATGCTACTGTAATTGTTGATGCTATTTTTTCTGAGGTTTTTAAAAAATCAAAAAAAATTTTTAAAGAAACAAATGGTTATTTTGATCCTACTGTAGGAAATTTAGTAAATGCATACGGCTTTGGTCCTAAAAAAGAAAAGATAGATCTTACAGATGAAGAGATAAAAGTACAGATGCAATTTGTGGGTTTGGATAATGTTACTTTGGATGACGGAAAAATTGTAAAAAAATATCCAGAAATATATTTAGATTTTAATTCTATTGCCAAAGGATTTGCAATTGATATTGTTGCTCGTTTTTTTGATGCTAAAAAAATAGAAAATTATCTAATAGAAATAGGAGGCGAAATTAGAGCAAAAGGTACTAAAGAGAATCAAAAACCATGGTTGATTAAAGTTGTAGATCCTGTAAATGCATCAGAAAAC
>TARA_R110002153_G_scaffold119109_1_pt1 | contig 10828 bp, 11 predicted proteins | sample TARA_R110002153 | Tara Oceans TARA_R110002153 (sample SAMEA4398193) | marine metagenome | biome: Polar Biome; feature: [SRF] surface water layer (ENVO:00010504); material: water (ENVO:00002006), including particulate matter (ENVO:01000060) such as... | depth 5 m
TGTCCTTTTCTTTCTTTAGAATTTATTTTAATTACATTATTATCTTCCAAACCCTCTAACCACTCATGTGTGTTATCTGTTGACCCATCATTTATAATAACCATTTCAACATTTTTATAGTACTTTCGAACTGAGTTGTAAGTATTTATTAGGTGTTTTTCGGTGTTATAACTTGGTATTATTAAACTTATATTCATAATTTATCTTGCCAATATTTTATCATCTCATCTATCATACTTTCGAAAGTATATTCATGTCCCCAACCTAATTGAGTTTTAGCTTTTGTACAATCTCCTTTTAAGTTATCCAATTCCTCGGGCCTATAATATTTTTGGTCATGTTTTATATATTGCTTCCAATCTAAATCTAATTTATTAAAGGTGTATTCAACTAAATCTCTTACTGTGTGGGAAACTCCTGTAGAACAAACAAAATCATCTGCTACTTCATGTTGTAAGATTAACCACATTGCTTTAACATAATCTTTAGCATGTCCCCAATCTCGTGAAGCATTTAAATTACCTAATGATAGTTTATTGCTAAGTCCTTTTTTAATTTTAACAGCTTCTTTTACTACTTTATTCGTAACAAAGTTTGTTCCTCTTCTTGGGGATTCATGGTTAAAAAGAATACCATTAGAAATAAACATATTATATGAATTTCTATAATTACGACAAATGTTATAAGCAAACACCTTGGCACACCCATAAGGGGATACAGGATTCATAGGTGTAGTTTCTCTTTGGTACCCATCTTTATCAATACTATTTCCAAACATTTCAGATGAAGAAGCTTGATATATTCTAGTTTTAGGGCATATTATTCTAGCTGCTTCTAATAAATTTAAAGTACCCACACCAACAGTTTCTGTAGTGTATATAGGTTGGTCGAAACTGATGCGAACATGGGATTGGGCTGCTAGATTATAAATTTCATCAGGCTTACACATCTGGAGTATTCTAAGAAGAGATGACATATCTGTCATATCAGCATATTCAAGTTTAACTCTATTAAATGTATTTTTAGTAAGTCTGGAAGATTGGTTTTCAGATACCGAGTTACGTTTAAGGGTACCCCATACTTCATACCCTTTATCTAAAAGGAATTCTGATAAATAAGAACCATCTTGCCCATTTATGCCTGTAATAAGTGCTCTTTTCATAATTATTTAGTTTGTAAATAAGGATCAATAATATTTTTAGTAGTTACTGATTTGATTATATTTGTTATTTTTAGTATATCTTTTTCGATTAAACCCGGGTGGTTGGGGATGTAGAACCCATGTTTGTCTATTATAGAAACGTTGGGTAATTCTTTTCTACCATATTGTTTAACATAGAATGGTTGGGTCCCCATTGAACCACATATCATTGGTCTTACTTCAATATTAGCTTCTTGAAGTTTTTTTACTATTAAATTTCTATGTTTATGGATTACAGGATATGCAAAATTAGATATAAACCCATTGTTAATTATTTGTGGAGATAAGTTTCCTAACTCTCTTTGGTAAGTATTAAAATTTGTGTTTCTTTTTTTACATATATCATCTAATTTATCTATTTGTCCTAAACCAATAAATGCTTGTAAATCTGTTGACCTTAGATTAAAACCTGAATGGTAGAATGTATATAAAGCATCAAAATCTGATGTTTTCCATTTATTTCTTAATTTAGTACTATGTTGGGGGGAAGAATCTCTATCCCACCCATGACTTCTAATTGATTTTAAAACCTCATATAATTCTTCATCATTTGTGGATACAAACCCCCCCTCAATTGTAGATATATGATGACCAAAATAGGTAGAAAAACTTGACATTAAACCAAATGTTCCTAATTTATTATTATTATATTTAGACCCCATACTTTCGCATGTATCTTCTAATAGTATTACATTGTATTTGTTACATAATTCTAAAGTTCTTTCCATATCAGGAACTAAACCTAATACAGAAACCATCAATAGTACATCTGGTTTTGTTTCTTTAAATATAGTTTCTAAATGATTCAAATCTACAGATAAATCTTGAAGGTTAGCATCACATAAAATAGGGGTCATTCCTAATTGAATTACGGGGGCTAAATCAGTTGCCCATGCTACTGAGGGAACTACAATTTTAGCATTTTTGCTTATCCTTTCTGCTTCTACTAAAGCCCATAACATTAAAAGATTTGCAGAAGATCCTGAGTTACAGAAGATTGAATGTTTTACTCCTAACCAATTTGACCATTTATCTTCAAGGTCTAATGTTAATTGTCCCTTTGTTAATCTAGGATATGTTTTTAACCAATCTGCTAGTTTATCAATATCTTTATTATTGATTGTATCGTTAACTAATTTTATCATAATTTTTGGGTATTTGACATATGTTTATATACTTTTTTTATTCCTTTTTTAAAACTTGTAAATTTAAATTCAGGTAATAATTTTTTTAATTTATCTGAACTAACATCCTTACGATATTGACCATTTAGTGTTGGGTTACTATATCTAATATACAAATCCTTATTCAAAGAGCCTAATGTTTTTGTGGCTAATTCATGTATAGAATAATTTTCGGGACAAGCCACATTAAAACTTTCTGTGATTTCTTTATCTATAACCTCTTTTATTACTTGAGCTAAATCCCCAGCATACATAAATTGCCTTAGGGGGGTCCCATCACCTAATAATTCTATATTTCCCTTAGAATTTTTTATTTTATGCAATAAAGCTGTAATAAAATGCATTTTCTTTTCATTACTAAAGTTATCATACTCACTATATAAATTGCAAGGAGTTAAATAATTATACTTGGTCCCATATTGTTGGTTATATGCATCTATCTGTACTGCTAAAGCTCTTTTAGCATAACCATAACTAAAATTAGTTGAGGTTGGTGGGCCTAAAAATAAGTCCTTCTCAGTCATAGGATAGCTAGAAACCTTATCAGGATAAATACAAGTACTTAATATTCCTATAAATTGTTTTACTCCGTGTTGGTAAGAATATTTTAACACATTAGTATTAATTAATATATTATCATCAAAAAACTCTGCGGGTTTTTGTATATTTTCTTGAATACCTCCAACTTTAGCAGCTAGATGAACTACTACATCAGGGGCATATGAAGACATAATCCATTTAACATATTGGGGGTCTCTTAAATCACCCCCGTGTTCATGGGATCTACCTAAAAAAGTACCATTGGGGATTATTTTTTGGAGGTGTTTTCCCACAGTGCCTGTCCCCCCAGTGATTAATATTCTTTTATTCATATTTTAAATTTTTAGCTAAAAACGCAAAGGTTGAGTTTTGATCATAAATTTGCACATTACATCGGTTTAATATGAGTAAATCTACCATCCCATCTATAGTATTTTCTTTAGTTGTAAGAACATTATTTACCCAAGAAGCATTTTTATTATTTTTTTTTAATTTACTTTTATTATTTCTAATAGTAATGTTATCAGGATATAATCTTGAAGCCTCACTCTCCCATTCAGGTACATCAGAACATAAAAATATTTTTTTACCCTCAGATACTAATTGATTTATATGGTTTAAATAAGGTTGAAAATCAGTATTTATAAAATCAGTACCCCTAACATGCACTCCTATAGTTTGTTTATCAATATTATTAGAGCAAAACTCATTAACTGATTGTAAAATGCTATCTTGAGGGGATAATTTTTGGAGGCCACTTATTAACTCATTTTCGGATACAAAAAAAGTATTATGATATACAACAGAATATTTTTTATTAAAATTAGGATTATCTAAAGACTCTAAGGGCAATATTGGAACTTTTTGAGAAAGTTCAAATAAAGCACTATTACCATTGAGGTTTAAATCGTGGTGAATCCATTCAAGGTTACTATATATTACAGTTTCTTCTGGAGGAAGTGATTCTAAAGAAAATTCTTTAATGGGGGTTTTAAATATGTCACTAAATAAAGCCCCACATCTAAGAGTAGAATCCCATATTACTCCTGGGGTGATACCATATTTTTTTTGGAGTGATAAAATACTTCCTAAGGGTAGTAGTCGATTTCCTAACCCACCTGAAGAATAACTGATTACATATTTCATTTAAAGTAATTTAAAATAATTCGTTGTTTATTGAAAATATCCCCCCAATTATTTATTTTTGATTTAAAATTAAAATTAGATTTTTTCTGTATGAACACCATCCCTAGATTACAATAATTAGCATTTATTAGAATATTTTCATCTTCAAATACTTTTACAAATACGTCGTTGGAGGTTAAGTTTTCTTTTAAATTAACATTAAAAAATTCTTCTACGGCTTTATCTGGGGTTTCCCAATCTATTCCTCCATAACTATCATAACCTAATCCAGTATTACCACAAGCTTTGCCTGCTGCCGGGTGGTTTGGTTTGTGAATATATCCTTCCCAAGCAGTATCATGAAATATTGCCCAACCGTTGAGTGAAATTAAATCCCACCAATAATATAATTCACATAAAACTTGTTCTTTAGCATGTACTGTGTCAAAAAATACTAAATTAGGGGGGTTGTTTTTCCAATTTTTCCCCACCTCAACTGAATTATCTTGTAGATAAGAATAAGAAGGTGATTTACTAATATAATTAGGGATAGGGTCAACTCCAAATGCTACATTATTATTACTATCTAAAGAAGACTCTAATAATCTGGTGCTAGCTCCAGTATCTACACCTAATTCAACCAGGGTTCCATTGTGTATACTGTTAATACAGTTATATAATTTATTTGTTATAACTTCTCCAAATTCAGTTTTAACTAAGTTAATATTATTAATATTCATTTTGTGTGTTTTTTAGTAATTATTCTTTCTATTTTAATTTTTGATTCCTACCCTAAAAGGGATTATATCTATAGTTAAAATCCTATTTTTTCGTTTTCTATGAATGGGAAATTATTTTGAGTTAAATATTGGTGCAGTACTGATTTATAGTGGGAATTTTTAATATTACTATCTAACCATAAAAATTCCTGTATAACATCTAAATCTAAAAAAGGGTACCTAGTTTCTATGCCATACGACCCTGCTACATATTCTTCTTTTGCTAAATAAGACTCCATAGAACTATTAAAAAAACTAGGCCAGGGGAAGATAGTAGATAAATCTTCTGGGAACAAACCTCCAAAATTACTATGTTCATATTTTTTTTCTCCTTTAAACCCATAGTCAGAAAATATTTCATCTGCTCCTTGCCCCGAAAGTAATATTTTCCTTTTATCAGCAACAGCATGTTTGCAAACATGAGATAAATGATTAGCACCGTTATCATCTATTAAAGATAACCAATATTCATTATAATCACTTGAATTAGAATAAGTTACAAATTTGAAAAGCTCTGTATTGTCTTCTATATGATTATGGGCTATTAATATTTCATGAGATGATTTAGTTAGTGTCTGGAATGGGTTAGTTTTTAATTTATTAAATCTTTGCTTAAGGGTGGTTTCATTTTCTGTGCCTATAACAGTATAGGATTTAAATGGGGTGTTTTGATTTAATAATTCACAACATATAGCACCACTATCATACCCTCCACTTAGCCCTATAAATATTTGTTCTCTAGTATTTTGGGTTCTCTTTTTAATTGATCTTTCAAATGCTTTAATCCAATCATTATAATTACTTTTATGTTGAGATAGATCAAATTGATGGATGTTAAAGGTTTCTTTTATATTTTTAGTATTTAAATCAATAACTAAAGCAGTATTAGGAGTCATAGATTGTACATTAGTATGCCCAAGTGTTTTTAAAGGCATACTATATGATGAGACCCCAATACCCCCATCTAAAGAGTAAAATATTGGTTTAGTTTTAAATGTATCAGTAGATATAATAAGAGTATTAGTATTAAGATCAATTAATGTTATGGCAAATTCTCCATCTAAGTGTTGAACAAATTTAGGACCATATTTTTTATATAAAGGTATTAAACATTCCCCATCAGATGAAAATTGGCCAAATTCTTTATAATTATATATTTCCCCATTGTAAAGACAAATAATATCATCTTCAATAAAAGGTTGTAAAGTAAATTTTCCTGTTATACTAAGTAAATTATGTATAAAAGTATATCCGTTTTTACGGTGTATATTAGTATTATCAGGTCCCCTAAACTTAGTATAAAAGTTTATAGAATCTAAATTCTGGTTATTAACAGACTTATTAGTAAAAATAAAACTACACATTATTTTACACAAATTATATATGAGTAATTAACAGCTTTGATAAGCCCTTCTCTTTGGATTTTATTATTTTTTTCTTTTTTGGTCATTTTTAATAGTTTTTATGTCGTTTTTGAGGCATATAATTATTTCCATCAAATCCACAATTAGCACACCCCTCAAGAATATAAGGATCTATATTCAACTTATCTATTATATAAGGAAGGCTAATTTGGTCTCTGGAAGAGTATTTACAGATAATTTCCCACCACATTAAATTTAATGTGTTTATTATAGGGGTGTTTTTTCTTATACTACAAGGTAATTCATATAACCCCTTATTATGTGGGTAATTATGTTGGGTTAAAAAATTTTCAAAATTAGTTAAATTTTCATTATGGTCAAGGTTTAATTCTTTTAAAATCTTAATTTCATCATAGGCACATGATCTCTGGGAGTGATTAAATAGTGCTATATCAGTATAATTAATTTCCTTAAGTATTTCTAAAGGATCTTTTACTACCTCATGGGTAGAATCTATCCAAAAATAATAATCATAATTAGGTAAAAATAAATGGGGAATTATTTTAGCTACTTTAGCTTTTCTCCTACCTTCATATTGAGTATCTATAGTAAATGGAAGGTTTATATGTTGTGTCCAGATAGAATCAGGTATAGGATTATCTACAAATGCGTGGTAATCAACATTAGGAAATATTTGTTGGGGGGTAGCTAATTTATTAGTTAACCCTGCTATAGAAGTTATAATTGCTATTTTCATGAATGTTTTTTTAGTACATATGCTAATTCATCTTCTTTAACCTGGGTAGTAGCTAAAGTATTACTTACTTGGTTAGCATGCATAAAATTAATTACAGTAATATAATTACAAATTATGGGGAGACCAAATTTATCATACATTCTTTTATAGTATTCACAATCCATCAACCATATTAAATTTTCATCAAATAATTCTAAATCTTGATTTTTAACCATTATGACACTAGGTGAACTAATAGTATTAGTTCCATAAGCTATTAAATCATTGTATTTAGGTAAATGGGGGTTGAAAACGTTAATACGATCATTACTATGACCGCATGCCGTAGCTAGCCATTGGGAATTACCTCTATTAAAACATGTAACTAGTGTAGATAAACTATTAGATTCTAATAAATAATCATCTTGAAAAATAATTTTAATTAAATCCCCCGTACAGTTTTGGAGGGCTACATTTAAATTGGCAGAAGAAGATCCCCTTTTATGAGGGTTGTTAATGTACTTGATATTTAAAAGTGTTTCCCACTTTTTTAAGGATTTTTTAACATCATCATCCTTGCTATGATCAGATATTACAATTTCAATATTAGGGTAATCTTGTATTAATATTTTATTTAAACAAAAATCTAAATATTTAACACCATCTCCTCCCATTTCATAACAAGGGATGGGGATGGAAACTAAAGGTTGATTATATTTCATTTTTAATTGTTTTTGTAATTCTATCAAAGATATCTACATATTCTAAAGCAGAATGATAATTTTTCTTTATAAAAGGTAATAAATTTTTATACGCAGACTCATTGCATTCTGATTTGATTTTAGGGATTTGATCAATATTGTTAAATAATATAAATCCCCGGGGATCAAAAAATTTATGTATATTAGGACAACCCCAAAATATAGGAACAGTACCTGTAACTAAGCAATCTATTAACTTTTCAGTAAACCAATTGTTAGAATATTCGTTTTCTATTATTAAAGAAAATCTATAATCCTTTAGGGCAGTTATTTTATTTTCTATAGACTTATACCCACGTCCATATAGTGATAAATCTTCAGGATAATTATGGATAATTTGATGTCGGAGTATATGACCTGGGGCATAATTTTTATGGGACGCTATTATCGATAAATTTTTATTTTTAGGGAAAATACGCCTATCATCTTTTTCTATCCAACAAGTCCCAAATGGAAATAACTTACTATTATTGGTTTCTAATATATCAGAATGCCATGTTAAAACTAAGTCAAAATCAGAAGATCTTTCACAAAAATCTTGAATGTTGTTGTTAACAGAAAGGGGTTCTATTTGTACTAATATTTTATACTCAGCACTATTATCTTTTTCTAATGTATCATAAGATATACTAACATGTTTTGAAAAAAATAAGTTATGATCTTTTAAAGATCCAAAAGTAGAAGCTTTTATATTTTGTTCCATGATTCAGGGATTAAATTTTTAGTATTATGGTTTACAGCAGGCCCAAACCACTTATGGGGAGCAATTATTTTTTTATTTTTATTTTGATTTAACCAAGCCCCCCACCAACTAAAAGTAGAATTAGTGATAATATTATTATTACATAAAGACATTAAATATAAATCAATAACATCAGTATTACCCTCAATAAAATGTATATTACTTCGATTTAAATGGTGCTTACACCAATTAATGTCATCACTAAAAACCAATACATTATGTTCCTGGAATTCATTCAGAGCATTATTGTAATAATTAAGAGATAGTTGGGGGTGAGTGTTAGGATATTTTAAGTAATCACCTCTCCTTACATGAAGAGAAACTGTGGGGGATGAATGGTAAGTGTTATATTGGATTTTAGCTTCATTAAAATCAGAACATTGTTGGGTAAATAAATCTAATATCAGAGCTCTATAATTATAAAAATATTTTTCGGATTGAAAGTAACCATCCAATGTTATATTTTTACTTAGTGGAAGATTATTATAATTAAATGATGGTTCTTCATATATTGGAAAATTATACCCAGTATCTATAAAAGGGACTTTATCTAAAATATTATTTTTGTATTTACTATACATATCCCCATGTACATTAGTGGTAGGACGGATAACCGCCCAATCTACTCCTAATTTATATGCTAAAACATACCCAGCTGCTATCTGAAATAACATATTACCTAGTCCACCTTTTGGGTTAATTTGAATCATTTGGATATAGTATAAGGTTTTTGGTTGCGGATTTCGATTTCCATTTTAGTTATTCCACTTTGTGGTTTAGTTTGACCTGCTTCTTTAATTCGTTCTTGGGAACGGATTTGATTAGATTTGCTTTCATTAAAAACATATGTTAAAAAATCAATAATTCCTATTTTTTCTGGTGGGCACATTTCTAAACATGGGAAACTACCAGCTAAATCTTCAGCATGTAAATAATACTCATTAGTAGCTGTATACTGTAATGATTCTGTTTTTATTTGTTTGTATAAATGCCATTTAAATGTTCTTAAATGACTAGCACGCCATAAATCTTTTCTATATGCATTCTGTTGGTGTACTTCTTTAGGGTATTCACTATTTTGAGGAAACGGCCAAGAATAATCTTCATCTCCTTTCCATACTGTCATTTTACCATAAGTCATCCACGGATCTTTTTGATTATAATAGTCATTTATTTTTTCTAAAGTATCAGGATAAGCTAACCAATCATCACCATCTACATAAACTAAAATATCTTCACCATTATCAAAAAATTCTTCTAATACTTTAGGGGAAGTATTATATCCTCTTCTCATATTTTTAGGATTTCTACGAATCGTAAATAAAGGATTATCTCCTACTATAGCATCTACTAATTCAAAAGTATTATCTGTGGATGCATCATCTATATAAAGTACCTCATAGTTGGTATAGGTTTGATTTAATATACTAGCTAAATTAGGTTCAACCCATTGTGAATTGTTATATGATGGTATTACTATTTTAAATTTATTTTGTTTTTCCATATTTCTATATCGTAGTAATTGTGGTAATTTTCTTTAGATGTTTTGCTACATTTTTTATAAAAATCATTATCCCTCCTTAATTTTTTCACTAATGCACGTGCTTTTTCTACATCCCCCACATCTATTGATAATTCAGGGTGGCAAATTCTTTGAGTATCTACTTTTTCGTTTCCTATACAAGGAATCCCAAAATAAGCACAATTTAAACTAAAGGTTCCGGCTGCTATGGTAGGCATTAAATGGACTGCGTATTTAAATGTAGATAACGTTTTCATCCAATCTATCCAAGTTAGTCGGGGTAAATGGTTTAAATCTTCTATTTGGTCTTCGTGTTCTCTTTTAGCATGGGAATCTTGAGTCCATTTTTCTACATTAAATTCACCCGCAACTAAATAACTTTGAAACCCTCCATACCACCTAGCAAAATTCCCCCCAATAATTACTTTGTCTTCAGGTTTAGGAATTATATCTTTTACTAAATCTTCAATAATAAGAGATGGTATTATGTTTATTTTTTTAGAGGGGAATAACCCTCTATAGAATTTAATATCATACTCATTATGGGCAAATATGCTATCACAACTCTCTAAAGAATTATAAAAATTAAACTGATCTATTATTTCATAATCATTAAACCACCAATTAGGGCCTTCTTGTATATAGTGAACTTTAATATTTGTTTTTTTTAATTCTCCAATTATATTAGAAGTAAGTAAGGGGGAGGTAGGGTTTAGGTTATTTCTTATTTTAGTCCCCTCTGCACTTAAATTAAGTTTACCTTTAGGTATAATTACAAATACATGGTCATAATTATGAACTTTCGAGATGTTATTTATATTGAAGTGGTTGGCTTCTAGAGCAATCATCCATGCAAACTCAGTTCGCATCTCAT
>TARA_R110002153_G_scaffold274212_2_pt1 | contig 10817 bp, 10 predicted proteins | sample TARA_R110002153 | Tara Oceans TARA_R110002153 (sample SAMEA4398193) | marine metagenome | biome: Polar Biome; feature: [SRF] surface water layer (ENVO:00010504); material: water (ENVO:00002006), including particulate matter (ENVO:01000060) such as... | depth 5 m
CTCTGCTCGCTCTGCTCGCTCTGCTCGTCGCTCTGCTCGTCGCCTTGCTCGCCTTGCTCGTCTTGCTCGTCTTGCTCGCTCTGCTCGTCGCTCTGCTCGTCGCTCTGCTCGTCGCCTTGCTCGTCGCTCTGCTCGATTGCCAGTATCTCGCGCGCTAGAATAGCGGCGCCGTGTGTGTCCGCCATTACGTCGCTATCTTTATAGCGTGCTAACGCGTGCGCTATCTCGGGTTGATACGCGCTGTTTTTTAATAGCGATTCCGCGCGCGGGTTAATGATGCCCATATCTTTATTCAGTGCTAGTTTTATAACGAAAGGCAGGTTTCGATAGTCGCCCGCTATTAGATCAAAATCACTTTGTTCTATTTTGTCCGTCGTGAATGATCGCAAAGCCGACAAAAGTTCAACCAAGTTTTTAACGTCGCCCGCGCGCGCGCCTAACGTTTCAATTCTGCAGTCTTCTATCGCGTTGGTCATGTGTTGCATCATTAGGCCTTCGTCGCACGCGCTTTGAAATTGTCGGTTGTCGGTATATTTGACGTGAAAGCATTCATGCACCCAATACGCCGTGAAAACGTTAGCTTGTTTGCGCGTCATCATTTGGTTTTCTGGTACTGGTAACATAATAAACGGCTCTCGTTTGTCGCGTAGATCGACGCACGCCGTATGTTCTGAACGACTGACGCGGATTTTAAACGCGTCAGGGAGAAGCGTGCGCGCCATAGGCGCGACGGCAGAAAGATAATCAATAGGGTTAACGGGCTTCTGACTGAATAATACGCTCATTATAGTAACGCCTCTGTGATTGTAGTCTTGGCAATACCCGCGATGGCTTCGCGGTCGGTATCGTTTCTAATGTGACTCATAAGCGCGATATCTAACGTGCGCGTTAACCCATGCCCATTGCTTAACATTTTCGCCATAGCTTTTAGACGGCGAAATGATACGGGCTGGTCAATTTCGTCTGAACGCCTGACGGCGTTTGCAAAATAGACCAACTCTATTGCGGTCGTCGCTTTGCATCCAGTCGACACAACAAGCGCGTTTTGTTCGTCGTTTTCTGTCATATAGTCCATAGGTATAATCTCGTCAAAACGATCTAAAAAGGCAGTATTAACGGGCGCCGTCCCGTCATATCTGCCTGTATCGTCGCCATGCCCTGCTGTGTTATCGGCGGCTACTATTTGCACGCCTTCGGCAACGTGCACGACCTCGCTCGTCGCTTCGATTGTCAAATAACCTTCGTCTAGTACAGTTTGATACATTTGGCACGCCTGCGCGTTTTGTGTGGGTTCATCTAGCAGTATTACGTTGTAAGGAATTCTTATAGCGCGCGTGAATGCGCCGTCCTGCCATTCGACCGTGCCATTTTTCATAGTGTACTGGCCGATCAAGTCGCCAACCTCATTCGACGCATGGTGCGCTATCCTAGTAAACGGGCGCGACGTGCTGGCCGCTATGAAGTCCACTAGCGCCGTTTTGCCTGTACCTGCCTCGCCCTTAAGCCATATCGGAGAAAACGCCGTGAACGCCTCTGAAATGATCTGCAGCGTGCCATCGCGATGCAATGATTGAACGTTATGATATCGCGGCGACTTCTCGTCGTAATCCGCGACGGGGAAGGAGTAGCCGCCGTTTACGTCGTCCCAAATATCATGGGCTGGCATGGCGCCGAATAACTTAGGGTTTACTGTCGGTATAACCTGATTACCGTCGGCGTCTAGTGTGATTGTCCGCGTCTTTTGTTGCGGTTGCGGTTTAGGTTGGGCCGCGATAGCGGCGTCTACAGCTTGTTTTGTGTCCGCTTCCATAGCGGCGCGCATAGCCTCAAGCGACGCGTCTAGATATGTCGCGCCCGCTTGAAGCCCGCCTTGCATGCATTCGCTGTTTATATTGGTCACTAGGTCGATGGTTGTTTGTGGTGTTGTGTTCATAGGTGTTTGACTCGTTTGTGTTTGTGTTGAAAGTAATGTTGCGCGAGTGAGTATCTCGTCATCTGTTAATCCAGTGATGTCTAGGTCGTTATCGCGTAGTGTCCGGCGTGCGGTTCTAATATCCATTATTTTTTATCCTATGCTGTGAATTGGAGAGGGTTTGATTGACATACAGGGCACGTACTAATCACTGTAAAGGTATCGGTCATAATGTTGGTTTGTGCCTTTGCATTGTCATAATGTAATCGAGAGGTGTTCGCTTTAAAGTTGCACTGCGGCGACGTGCACGTTATGCGGAACCCGTTAGGGTTTCGTCGGTCTTTTTTAACGGTCATCGCGGCGTGCGGAATGTCGCCTAGCCATTGATGAATTTCTGCCAGCTCGTTTGCTATGTGCGACGGTCTGGGTACGTGCAATTGTGTGGGCTTGCCAACTAAACCAAGCTTACGTATCACGTGCACAAAATGGCCCTTATGGCCCGACTTGCAATCGTCGGTAGCGTGCACGGCGCATTTAAGCAATGTTTCAAGATGCTTTAGAGAGTCGTCCTCATGCGCGGCGATATATATTTCTGTCGTGTTGTCGCTCGATTGGGCGCGCGGGTGGGTATGGCCCAACTTGCTAGGTGGGAGCGGCGCGATAGATACGCGGAATTTCGGCGTTGGTAATTGGGTTAATTGCTCTGTAACTATGTTCTCGAATATCTCATTTAATGCCAACGTCGCCCAATCTTCGCGCGTTCTCTTTTTTGCTGGTATGTTCATTTTTTGCTTCCTTTTGTGTCGGGCGCGTGATTGCGCCTTCGGTGAGTATATAGCTATATAGGCGCCTATTTCAAGGGGGGTCAGGTCTAGCGTTTTTTTGCGCGTTTTTTGCCTGTACCTTTTTTGAAAAAGAGGGGCGAATATAGATACAATTTAGATACAAAAAGGTACAAAAAGGTACAAAACGGCGCTTGGTCGACTATAAACACGCGCTTTTTGTGTGGGCTTTGCGTTTTTTGTATCTATATTGGGGCGGAATATAGATACAGATAGTGAAAAAGGTACAAAAAAGGTACAGGGCGTGGCCCTTTAAAAACGCGGGTGTTGGGTTTTCTGTATCTATATGTATCTATATTCTAAGAAAAGTTAGAATTTAATTTTGTTGGGTAATCTAGTCGCCTATAGGGGTATATATATGCCAGCGCCAACTTTTTCTAAAATATAGATACATATAGATACAGATGCCCTTTTTTGCCTTGCATTTTCGCTTGCGTTTTAACGTGCCTGTCGTCCGTTTTGAGCGGTTTAAAATATTAGAATGGCATGGCATGGGTTGGGGTAATCGTCGCGTCTTGAGAGTCTAAGGTAGGTTAGATTGGATTGCGTTCGCGACAATCGAGGGGCAAAGTTTAGGTTTAGGGGCGAAAGGGCGTCACGGGCTCGACAGAGAGCCTGACGCGATAGGCGCCTTTCGAGTATAAACAAGTGAACAGTTATAACCTAAAAGGTAGCGGCACGGCGGCGCGCCTCGCTTATGTTCTCGCTGTTTAAACGCGCTGTTTAAACCTACTGTTTATACAACAGCTAAGAGCCCCTGTTTATGGGGCTCTTAGAGGTAGGGCTACAGGCCCCTGTTTATGTGGCTCTTAGCTGACTGCTTTCAACGCGGTTTTTCTAGATGCCCCCCGGGGGTACTTCGGTTTCGTAGAGTGTCAAATTTAGTGGGCACCCCCATATATTTTTTCTATTTCTATTTAATCGCCTACACCTGTATATTTTTTCTATTTTTTAGTAATCGCCTATATTTTCTATTGCTATAGGCGTTTAAACCACTTAAAATTAAAGCATGACTTCAATGACCGTACCCAACGAATTACTGCTCGACACGTACAATCCCGCAAATCGGGAGTTCACGCAGTCGGTCAACCATATTAAAAATCTATTAGTCACAAAAGAACGCCAATGCAGGCACAGGCACACGCAAGTAGCCAAAGATCACTTCAATGGTCTAAGCAACGCAGACAACGCCAAGAAAAACAAAGTATCTACCCCCACAGTCTACTCAATTTTAAAACGCCCAGAAATAATAGAGCTTGTCGACCTACTCCGCCATTACGCGGGTTTATGGGATGGCCCCAACATACAAGAAAGAAAAAGAATACTGTGGGAGATTGCAGCAGACAATAAAGAGCTAGACCCAAGAGTCGCGATGCAAGCCCTAGACCAACTGAACAAGCTAGAAGGCAGCTACCAGCAAGAAAAAGTAGACCCTGTCATCAGCATAACGATTAACCAGTCAGAAAAAGGAGCCCTCGACGTTGGCTGAGTTTCACTTAGATTACAACGTCCGCCCTTACTTCCAAGGTATGCACGACCGCAAGCAACGGTTCGGCGTCGTCGTCGCGCACCGTAGAGCGGGAAAAACAGTGGCGTGTATCTACGAGGCTGTAATAAGAGCCCTGTATACGCCTAAAAAGAACGCTAGGTACGCTTACATCGCGCCTTTCTTCCGTCAAGCAAAAGATGTTGCTTGGGTCTATCTTAAACAAGCCACCAGCGGCATCGCCCAAGAAGTAAGAGAAAGCGAGCTAAGGATCATCCTGCCTAACGGCGCATGGATCACCCTCTACGGTGCTGATAACCCCGACGCCCTACGAGGCATCTACTTAGACGGTGTCATCGTCGATGAGATAGCTGACTGTCGCCCATCGCTCTGGGGTGAAGTTCTGCTACCAACATTAGCTGACCGCAGGGGGTGGGCAGTGTTCATCGGGACAGTAAAAGGCAAAAATCACTTTTACGACATGTGGGAAAACGCTAAAAACGACCCGAGTTGGTTCAGTTTACTTTTAAAGCCAGAAGACACCCACGTTCTATCAAACGAAGACCTGCAAGAGCTACAAAAGCAGATGGACGAGCCTCAGTACGCGCAAGAGTTCCTGTGTGACTTTACAGCAGCCGTTAAAGGTACTTTCTACGCTGACCAGATACAGCAACTAGAAGCAGAAGGTAAAATTACCCCCAGACCTCTGTATGACCCAGACCTACCTGTTCAATGCGCTGCAGACCTTGGGTATACAGACTCAACGGCTTTCTGGTTCTGGCAAGAAGCGCCGGATGGCCTACGAATTATTGACTACTACCAAGCTCAAGGCGAGCCGTTAAACCATTATATAGACATGTTGGAGTCTAAGCCTTACAACTACGAGCGTGTTTGGCTGCCGCACGACGCCAGAGCCAAAACTCTCCAAACAGGGCGCTCAACAGTAGAACAGATACTCGAAACGGGTCTACCTTGCTCTATAACGCCTAATTTAAAGGTGTTGGACGGTATAAACGCGGTCAGAAAGATTCTTCCTGACTGCCATTTTGACTTGGCGACCACGCATGAGGGCGTTGAAGCTCTAAGAGCGTATAAACGCGAGTTTAATGAGCTTACTAAGTCTTTTAGAGACAAACCTCTGCATAATTGGGCCTCAGACGGAAGTGATGCGTTTAGATACCTAGCAATTGTCTGCCAACGAGGGCGAGTTGAAGAAAAACCACAGAAAAAGCCGGACTTTACACGCAAGCTAACATTAGATAAGCTGCACGAAGAACGAGAGCACGGCCACTCAAAGCTCTCTGTAATTAAGCGGAGATTTTAAGTGAGCGAACAAGGTCAAATAGGCAGCTTAGACGAATTCATGGAAGGCGAGCAAGGCCATAAAGGTCATTGGGACGCTGAGATGGACGCTGCACAGCAAGCGTTTAGAAAGTTTGAAAAACGCGCTAACAGAACAGTTGAAAAATATCTAAACGACGACAGACCTGCTGGCGATGCTAATTTCAAGCTGAACCTGTTCAACTCCAACATCACCACTATTCAATCTATGATGTTCGGCAAATTGCCGGAGATTACCTTTTCTCGAAGAAACATCGACCCAGACGACGATATAGCGCGAGTAGCCGCTATGATCTTAGAGAGAATGCTAAACGCAGACATAGGCAAGCCAAATGACCTGTATAGCACTGCTTTAAAAGAAGCCTTACAAGATCGACTGATACCCGGGCTAGGTACGTCCCGAGTGCGGTACGAATTTGACAAAGAAATGATAGATATAGCGCCTGTATACGACCAGCAAACTGGACAGGAGCTTCAAGCAGCAAGACAAGAAGAGCAAATAGTCGACGAGCGAGCCCCTGTAGACTACGTCCATTGGCGGGATATACGCTGGAGCCCTGCGCGTACTTGGGCAGAAGTCAGATGGGTCGCTTTTAGAACAATGCTCACAAGAGATCAGCTAATAGAAAGGTTTGGCGAGAAGATAGCTAAACAGATACCGCTTACAAACGAATCTATGAGCGTCGAAGACAACTACACTGCCTCAGATGACCCTAAACAAGACGCGTTTAAACGTGGGGAAATATGGGAAATATGGGACAAAACGTCTTTAACCGTCTATTGGTGGTGCAAGCATTACGATAAAATACTAGACGAAAAGTCAGACCCGTTGGGGCTTACAGGGTTTTTCCCTTGTCCTAAGCCTATGGCCGCTAACATCACTACTACTGCGTTTATGCCTATTCCTGACTATATTCTTGCTCAGGATTTGTACAACGAGATAGACCTTTTAGAAAACCGCATCGTGCTTATCACTCAAGCAGTAAAGGTTGTCGGGGTTTATGACCAGTCTGCCGAAGGCGTCAAGCGTATGATGAGCGAGGCGGTTGAAAACGATCTTATACCTGTGGATAACTGGGCCGCATTTGCTGAAAGAGGCGGTATTTCAGGGGCTATAGACTGGATGCCTGTGGAAGAAATTGCGAGTGTTTTAAGCAAGCTAATAGAACGCCGCAACGACTGCAAGGCAATGCTTTACGAGATATCAGGCATCAGCGACATCATGCGGGGCGCACAAGCGTCAGGCGCACCAGCAAGCGCAACGGAAAGATCGTTAGAAGCGCGTTTTGCTAGCGTAAAAATACAAGCATTTCAAGATGAATTTTCTAAATATGCAACAGATTTGATCCGATTACGCGCAGAAGTCGTAGCGATCCATTTCCAGCCTCAAAGCATAGTAAAACAATCGAACATCATGTCCGTACCTTACGACCAGCAGCTTATAGAGCCCGCGATAGAGCTTATTAAGAATCGTAAGGACTTAATCTGGCGCATACAAGTCAAGCCAGAATCTGTTGCTATGGTCGACTACGCGCAAGTCAAGCAAGAGCGCACAGAATATCTCATGGCAACGGCTACTTATTGGCAATCAGCGTCAGTAATGATAGAAAAAGCGCCAGAAACAATGCCTTTGGTAATGGAGATGCTTAAATGGGGCTTGTCAGGCTTTAAAGGCTCTCAAGAAATCGAAGGCGTCATGGATCAGACTATTGATCAGATGGTAAAAGCCCAGAAACAAGCTCAAGAGAACCCCGAGCCACCACCACCATCCCCCGAGCAGATAAAACAGCAGATGGAGCAGCAAAAGCAACAGTTTGAGATGCAAAAACTGCAGATGACGCAACAGTTTGAGCAGGAGAAACTGCAGTTTGAGAAGCAAATGGCGGATCATCAAGCAGACATAGCGTCCAAGCACTTAGCAGCCGAGCTACAAGCTGACCTAGAAAAAGAAGCGGCTCAAGCGCAGCTCAACATCGCGGAAGAGAAAAACGAGACGCAAGAGATGATCAAGCGTGAAACGGCTAAGACGGGTCTGGCGATGGAGCTGAACAAGTCGCAGACGAACAACGCAATGGTTGCAGAAACCGCTAAACCTGACCCCAAGGAAACCCGATGATCCCAAGAAACAAGTCAAAACCCGTTCAACTTGAGCTACCTCTAAAGCCGAAAGAGAAAGCTAAGCCGAAAGTTAAGCCGAAAGCCGAGCTAAACAAAAAGCAGTAGGATGCCTATGAGATATGTTCAAAGAGCCCCAACCGAATACAACGAAGACGGAACTATCAAAAACAGCGGATTTGTTGGAACACAACCTGAAGACGCTGGAAAATTTGTTACTGTTCGTAGCGATATTGCTGATTTTGTCAGTTCCGTTGATGGCAGCGTGGTACGCGGTAGGAAAGGGCTACGAGAGTACGAACGTAGAACGGGCATGTCTAGTGACCTCGACTCCTTGCGAGAAAAAGCTCAACGTAGCGACAAACCAATTGCTCCAACAGACCGAAGCCGACGCGAAATTCGCGCCAATCTCTCCGACACCATAGACCGCATGACTTCGTCGGGTTACTCTCCTTTTAAATAACTACAGTAGGTGTAGATATGTCAGAAATTAGCCAAGATATTAGTGACGCGTTTGACGACGAAAAAGAAATAGATCATGACGATTTAAACAACGGCATGAGGGACGCCCTCGACGCAGCGTTTACTACTGACGAATCGGAGACTGAAGACTTCGTAGCTGAACTTCCCCCGATGGAAGATGTGGCTGCAGATGACGTTAACGACGAACCACCCGCAGACGCAGCACCATCGGGGGAAACCGCCCCTGCATCATGGAGCCCCACGGCCCGAGAATCATGGGCTAGTATTCCTGAAGATGTACGTTCTGAGATCAGCAAGCGGGAGCTACAAGTACAGAATAGCTTTAACGAGACAACGCAAGCGCGCCAGCTCTCAACGCAGTTCCAGCAGCTAACGCAGCCTTATGAGTCGGTATTCCGAGCCCAAGGCACAGACACTTTGACAGGTATAAACAACGCGCTACAGATGACAGCGCAGCTACAGATGGGTACGCCCGAGCAAAAAGCTCAAGTCGCCACGGACATTATCAAGCACTTCGGTATAGATATTAGAGCCCTTGATGACAAACTGGCTGGCGTAGCAACGCCCGCGCAAGAGGTATCGCCTCAAGTTGCTGAAATGCAGCAGCAGCTAAACAACATGAATAACTACATTCAGCAGCAGCAGTACGGCCAGCAGCAGCAAGTGCAGCAAAAACAACACGTAGTTAACCAAGAGACTCAAAAGTTTATCGCTGAGACGCCTTTCGGTAACGACCTTCGCATGGTAATGGCTGACTTCATGGACATCGCAGCTAAACAAGGCACTTCAATTGATTTGAAAACGGCCTACGACCGCGCTTTGGCTACAAGACCCGACATCCAACAAATACTTCAACAGCGTAATTCTTCTACTCAGGGAGCCAACGCGTTACAGCAAGCAAACCGCGCTGCGTCAAGCGTACCGCAGTCTCATGTTGGCGGCGGGGTAAAACAGGCACCTGACAGTATGCGGGGCGCACTTGAAGACGCATGGAACAGTTGACACGTTTAAACAAGGGGCTTACTATAGCCCCTACTGACCATAATCGATGTAGGAAGGCCACGGCTTAGCACACGACTCGTAAAGACTGAGAGCCACGGAGCTACACACGACCCACCCCTCCACGGTTAGAGAATTACACCCGCCACGGCCTTGCACGACGGGCAAAAGGTAATCTCAAGGGCGTAAAAACTTTTGACTCTAACTAAGGAGAGAATTGCTCATGGCATTCCCGAATATTAGCGACATCCTCGCTACGACTATCGAATCACGCACCAAGAAAGTGGCTGACAACGTCACTGACAACAACGTGCTGCTCAAAAAACTGTCCACTAAGGGCAAAATCAAAACAATTTCTGGTGGATCAAAGATTCTTCAGGAGCTTTCTTTTGCCGAAAACACCAACGCTGGTTACTACTCTGGTTATGACTTATTGCCTGTTGGCGTAAGTGATGTGCTTACAGCGGCTGAGTTCGATATCAAACAGGCAGCAGTGCCCGTTGTTATCTCTGGCTTAGAAATGCTTCAAAACTCAGGTAAAGAGCAGATGATCGACTTACTGGAAGCGCGTCTTTCAGTAGCAGAATCAACACTGTCTAACCTTATCTGTGAAGGTTTGTACTCTGACGGTACTGGCGCAGGCGGTAAAGAAATCACTGGCCTAGACGCAGCAGTACCCGTTGACCCAACTACAGGTACTTACGGCGGCATCGACCGAGCTACATGGACTTTCTGGCGGTCACAGGTTAACACTACTGCACTATCTGCAACGACTATCCAAGCAGCTATGAACGGTATGTGGGCTAGCTTGACTCGCGGAAAAGATACGCCTGACTTAATCGTCATGGACAACACAGCATGGGAAATCTATGTTGCTTCTTTGCAGGCTCAACAGCGTTTCCATCAAGCTGAAGTAGGCGATCTTGGCTTCCCAACTCTGAAGTTCATGGGTTGTGATGTATGCCTAGACGGCGGCATTGGCGGTAACGCTTCTGCAGGCACAGCGTACTTCTTGAACTGTGACTACATCCATTATCGTCCACACGCTAAGCGAAACATGGTTTCGTTGTCGCCTAACAGACGGTACTCTACGAATCAGGACGCAGAAGTTCAGATTCTAGCATGGGCGGGTAACATGACTAGCTCTGGTAGCCAGTTCCAAGGCCGTCTAATCAAATCGTAGAGTATATCTTCTATGTGGGGCGCTTCGGCGCTCCTTTTAGACGCTCTTAAATAAGGAGACAAAAATGCCTCAGAATAACCCCACTTACTACGTAAATGACGCGACTCAATTAGTTCGGGAAATACAAGTTCCTAATGCTGATTTTGACGGCGGCATGAACGCTGGTGGATCAAATGCTTGCGGTATCGGTATTGGCCCCGGCGTAAACACTACAGGCGCGGCAGATCAGTTTACGCTGCTTGACCAAGCTGGCGCGGCACGAACACCTCAGTTGAGCCAGCCTATCGGCGGCGAAGCCTTGGGTGATGGTTCTTCGACAGCACCAGTTGCTGCCGACGCGATAAGATTCGCTACGAATGCAGCGACTGGCAACGGTACGCCTACTGCTACTGGTGTATCTACTCTGGTATCACTCGCCGCTGGTTGGACGGCTGTTTAAACATGACTCAATTAATC
>TARA_R110002153_G_scaffold3000_3_pt1 | contig 10815 bp, 18 predicted proteins | sample TARA_R110002153 | Tara Oceans TARA_R110002153 (sample SAMEA4398193) | marine metagenome | biome: Polar Biome; feature: [SRF] surface water layer (ENVO:00010504); material: water (ENVO:00002006), including particulate matter (ENVO:01000060) such as... | depth 5 m
ACTGACCAACTACGGGCGTTGATGCTCGCAAAGCCAGCGGTAATTTCGCTTCGGTCGCTCTGTGGTGCTGCTGGTATTAATTATGGCAATCTGTATATGCGATTGTACCGGGGGGGCGATGCTAGGCAGGACGAAAGCGAGAAATTAGGGGCGGCGCTGTTCTCTGCGCTTCCTTCGGGCTTGTTCTCGGCTCCGGTCATTGAAAACGAGAAAGGAGCGGTAGATGTATTTTAGAATTTTGCATTTTCTAGCGCTTCGGGCGCTTCGCTTGGCGTCTTTGCTTTCGAATCTCGCTATTTGCGCAGCTGTTGCGCGGTCGGTTTCTTGGCATGAATCCGATATTGAAAAGGAACGGGCTCGCATTTTGTCAAAAATCATCAAATAATTCCGGGCCAGCTTTGGACGGTCAACGCGCAATCTCTTCGGGGGTTGCGCGTTTTTTTGCCGAGTCGGTCGGAAATTTTGGATTCGGGCCAGCCCGGATTCTATGGTTACGTGGAAAAGTGTTTTGCGATTCTAGTCGGGTTTGTAAATCTTGATTTTTTTTATTCCAGGGATTTTCGCAATTTTTGGCTGATCCTTAACTTTTGATTTCGGGATTCCAGTGGGGTTTGTGATTTTTGACTGGATCGAACTTTTTGATTTGGTTTTCTTGGGGATCGTTTTTGAAATTCTAGTGGTGTTTATGAATCTTGATTTTTGGATTTCCGCCTGGATTGAACTTTTTGATTTTGAAATTTCAGTGGGGTTTGGAATTTTTGGCTGAACTCTTTTCCTTTATGTTTAAACGTTTTTAGAGCTGATTGCGTCGTGCAAATTCCGCAAGGAGAGCTGCGTCTACAATTCCATCGTGAGGTTTCGACGCTCGCTCGCTCTTAGTCCAGTCGGTTCCCGGCCATAGCTTATTGGCCGCGTTCAATGCTGCTGCCTTGGTATCGAACTTGGTTCCTTTGGGCATCTTCGGTCGGGTCCAGAATTCCTTTTGCCATTTCTGCGGATTGATTAGATCGTAGCGTGTGCCTGAAATCTTCAGAACGGTTTCAACGCATCCAAGTGAGTACCAAGTCGAACAGAGAGCCAGGACGCCAGGAGAGTGCTTTGATGCGTTCTCAAGTAGCGCCATCGTTTGAATCGATAGTCCACCTAGTATCGCGTCAATGTTATGAACATTTACCGCTCGACCCTTGCCTAGTTTGATTACTGGCATGACGCATTTCATGTGGATCTCACCGTTTTCTCCGAGTACGACGATTCCCCCGTCCAAGCCATTATCGATTCCTATAAAATACTTCATCCTGCTGCCTCCATCTCTTTCTTATTGAACTGAACGAACTTCAGAGCGCCTGGAGTTCGTAATTTTTGGTACTGGGTAAGCTTATTGTGGCTATTTCGATTTTTCATTTCCGGTGGAGATGAATCATCTGCTGGGGATTTAAAGTAGGGTAGCTCGATCTGGCTATAGGCTTCCTCAAGGTCTTTCCCTTTGTACGTTATCGAACCTATTTTTTCCGAGAAACTAACGATAGGATCTCCTTTAACTGGCTTATCTGGATGGTAGTAGCAAATACATGAGGCAACCCAACGCTGCATGGTAATTGATTTTATTCTAATTTTGATAATAGCCAACCATTCATTTGGAGTCTTTGTTTTTAGCGCTGATCTGTATGTTCGTGTGTTAGTGCTATTCATACGTTTTATTGTTGTTTAAGGTTAATTTTCATATCCGCTTGGGTCGATAGTGTGATTTTTGGCGGTTTGAATTTTGAGGTAATGTCTTTTCCATCCTTCCTTTTTCCTAGGGAATCGGGAAGGAAGGAAATTGTTCGATTGATAGGTTATGATTACACTGTTTTGTGATTACTCGATCGTCCTACCATTGATCATCAATTCAGAGTAATCAAATTCAGGCCAAAAGTCCCGAATAGACTTAAACGTCCCTTCAGTTCCTATCAATTGATTGTGATAGATGACTAACTTTTCTTGTATCAGTGAATCACCGCGACAAAACTCCTTACCTGATTCGGTGATGTACCAATATCCCGACTCTTTCTTTTTGGTGCTAAGGTTTTTAACCTTAGAGAACAGTCCTAGAGCCGCAATTTTTGCGAAGTCTCCACCACTATGAGATTCCGTAAACTCACGCGAATGATACGCCCTAGCCTCTTGGCTGTTTAATTGGTGTAATTTAAACAATGACTTCACCGTATTAACGGGAATCGTCCTGTGATACACTTTGTTGAATTCGAAACAGCATGGGCAAATAGCGCCTTCTCTACTTTCTGCCGCCTCTGGTAGCCATGTACGTGCGTCATCGAGTAGTGGGAACAGCTCGGAGCTATTGAATTGTTGGGGTTTTTTCATGCGTCATTGGTTGTCAGAGAATAGTGTAAATTGTTTATCGAATTTCAGGTTTACGTCGGTTACTCTGCCCCTTCGGAATTTAAGCTGAAAGAGTTTAATCTCAGGCGATGAGCTTTTCCGTTCCTGCGGATTTCCAGAAGTATCAATCGGCGGCATCCAGAGAGCCCAAACCCTATCGGCATCGTCCTCCAGGTTTCCAGACTCTTTCAGATCGGAAAGCATTGGTGGACGATCTGATGACTTCAGTCCTCTCGACGGTTGGGCCAAACATAGGATAGGGCATTTCATCTCGATACCTAACGGCTTCAATGCTCCAGAGATGTAATTGAACTTCAACCGTTCGTCCGTAAATTTTTGCCGGGTCTTCAAGCAGTGCATGTGATCAATTACGACAAGATCTAGGTTTCTAGTTTCTTGTTCGAGCTTCTTGCATCTTGTAACGATGTCTTCCAAGAAAAAGCGATCGTCATAAATAAAGAGATTATCGCCGCAATGGGATGCGATGTCTTCCAGCGATTCCATGTATTTTTTCTGTTTATGCGGAAGCTCCGACTTGAAATCGTACTCATCGATAGAGCACTTCGACATTTGTCCTGCCATTTGCTCAAGCAACCCTTCGTAATTGGTTTCCCCAAGGAATACCGCGACATTAAGATTTCGGAAAGTGTTATGGGAAACGATCTGAGCCATCAGCGATGATTTTCCTGTCGATGTCGCAGCGAATAGCAGACAATTGAAATCCCCAGTCGCCGTACTTAATGGTCGGCAGTATCTGTCGATACAATAAATACCAGTTTCGATTCGGACAGCCTCGCTGCCGATTTTCCCGTCTACGATGTTCTGCCGATTCTTCAGCGATGCCTTTGCCCGGTCACGATGACTCAACGGCTTCTCGGCAATGTCGATCTCATTGATCGATTGCATCACACCCTTGGCCTTAGCCTGGTTCTCTTCCCAATCCTTGTCATTAGCTAGGGTTTGGAGGATCAATGCGTGGGTAAGCGTAGCTCGGCGTTTGTAGTCGGTGACTATCAGCTTAAAATCTTCGATAGCGTGAAAGCTCGTATCGGCGGCGTCGATCAACTCCATGAACTCGCTCTTGTCCGGTACGACGCCCCCATCCAAAAACATCTGGCGTCTTAGTTTAGGCATATCGACTAGATCGCCTTTAGACCTCTCAGCCATGCAGAGCTTCAGTATTGATCTCAAAAAGTCGTTCTCGATTATCTCATAGTCTAAATTGGCTCTGTCTAGTAAGTCGAGCACGTCGGCGTCGTGGAATATCGCAGCGACAAACCGTTGCTCGATGTCGAATAGTGTTTCGTTAAGTTTCATACCTTGAGAAATATCCTTTCCGGGAGTATTTCGATAGCTTCGCCATCCTCGCCTTCGGACTCTTCGGACTGATGGATTCGTGTACCGGATATTTCAATATCGTCGTAATCTCCAAAATCGCCGCTTACGGTGTAGACCGGAGTGTCCTGTCCAAACTGAGCTGCTAGCGTAGTGAGCTGCGCTATCAATTGATCAACTCTCATAGTGGTTTTTGGTTAAAGTTTTCGCATAGGGTTTCGCCCTTCCATGTTGGGTCGAAATTGAAAGGATAGTCGAACCATCCGCCGTCTTTGCCTTGCTTAAACCCTCCAGCGAGAACTGGCTTGCTGGGGTTTCCGCATTTGATGTGGGCATTCCCAGGAATGTTCCGCTTATGCTTGCACGAATAGCATTCGTTCATGTGATTTCGTTCCATTATTGTCGTTGTTGTTGGGGTTCCTGGATTTTCCGACCGTTCTCGTCGTATCCTACGTTTTTATCGCGCCAGACTTCAGCCATATCGATTGCCACCTTCTTGCGACCGTCGGGATCGGTTTGAGGTAGGCCATTTAGGTTTGGTTTTTCGTGTCCACCTTGAGCCTCCTCAGTCCATTCGGTTTCCCATGCCTTACCGCTAAGGAATCCCGCGCCGTCCAGAACTTTGCGCTCAGTCCTTTTGCAGTAATCCAAATACTGATTAGTAATCGCCCTTAGCGTTTGAGGATGTTCGGATTTCGTTTCCTTCCAGCGTTTAAATGCGGCGGTTTTATTGCCCTTTCTGTAGATTCCCCACCACTCGCTGAAATCTTCAGGATATCCTCCCTCTTTGGAATCTCCCTTACCTTTACCCTTTCCCTTTCCCTTACCCTGGAGGGTATGTATACCCTTTGTATACTCTTTGTATAGGCTATGTTTTTCCAATAATTTGAAATACGAGAGGATCGGCTTCGACAATGATTCGGGATCTAAAATGCCATGTTGAAAGTCTACAAACGACCTAATCCACCACTTCTCTCCACTATCGAAAACATGAATCTTTCCCTTGAATGCCTCCAATAGGGTATCCATAGGGTATGCATAGCCTATAAGCAGGTTTGCGACTCTTAGATTTACCTCCCAAACTCCGACGTTATCGCAGTTGTCGATCAAATATAGCCAGAAGAGCTTGTAACGCGGTTCAAGCTCGCCAAACCACTTGTCCTTCGCCCACTTGTCGGTTTCAGTGAATCTCTTCATACGCCACACATCCCTTCACATTCGGAGTTGAAATCGAATCCGTACTGCCCTTTTTCAATGATTTAACGCCTGCTCCAAGAGACAGCACGTTGTACTCCGTTTCGATCTTAGGTTTGAAGATACTCATCGCATCCCCTCCAGCCTACTTAATTTACGTTTGAGGCGTAGAACCTCGTCGGCTATTTCGAGCATCTTGGCTTCCATCTGGAGCACGTATGCTGATTTTGCTTGATCCTTTGAAGGAGCAGAGGCAGTTTCTTTTTCAGAATTATTAAGCATGATTCAACTATTTAGGGGCTTGGCGTTAACTCGTCAAGTCCTTATTGGTTTGGTAGGTCTTGTTATACTTGCTGCGCTTGTTTAGATGAACACGGCAATGTTGGGTACTTTTTAGATCGATAGGATCGCCACAGAGAACACAGCGCCCCTCAGCCTTCATCTTCCGCTGATAGCGGATTTGCCTGCTGGGTTTCATATCAGTTCGGGTTGATTCTTCGGTGCTTTAAAGTATTTCTCAAGCTCTTCGGTTCGATGAGGGTCTCGAAACCATCCAGTACCATCGCAAGACTCTGCTCCCGCTTCCTCGCAGCATTCTAGCAAGCGGCGGGAGTTGACCCGCCCAACATGAACGCGCGGAAAGTTTTCAGTCCACATTCTTAGGTTACGCCATTTCCAACTAGTTGTTCCTCCAACGAAAACAACATCGGCATTCTTCGGAACGTCATTAACGGTCATCCCGTCTTGAGCTGCAAACGCGAGATTAACGCCGAACGCTGACACGGCCCGCGAATGCTTTTCCCAAAGTTCAAGCGTTCTCTCTCGATCTCCTACCCAATCGGGAACCACTACCCACATTGGCTTGTAGTCGGCAAAGCGGTCGAGAGCCTTGTAAAACGGTTCCTCATCCCATTCGAGACAATTCTGCCAAGCTCCATAGACGCCATTATCCAAAGCCCAAGGAATATAATGCTTCGGTTCCTTCATACACGTAACATTGTGCAAGTGAGCAACTCTGTCTGGGTAGGTTCCGTATATTCGTCCAGCATCGAAACCTACGTTTGCAATCATTACTAGCATCTTTCGGGCGGATTCCCTGCCGCTGTTGTACGCCAAAAGCTTGCATTCCGTTTTTTATACGCTCGCCGGCTTAGTGAATGGCTTATTTTTGGGCGGGGTATTCCTACGCTATCCAACAATCTCCAAAGATCGGTTTCATCCAATGCCGAAACGCATACGCATTCGTTCATCAATTTCTTAAAAGCAGTGTGCTCGCCCAATGGTTCCGAACGGTAGGCATTCCATATGACACAAGCCATCCATGACTTGTACGCCTTACGGGTCGAGACACCAGCTATCACATCGAGCCAGTGTTGCGGAGTGTGCGAGCGTACCGCAAGATGAAATGCCGCGCTGATTCGCTGCGCTTTTAGCCTATTTACACTTGAAGAAGTCAATTGCATGGGATAACTGCTTTTCCGTTTTCAGTGAGTTTCCAACCAGCCTTCTTGTAGAGCTGGGGATTTCTCCGAACCCAAGCGAGCATTGGCTTTTGCGGTTCATGGTACATATATTTCGCCGTGTGACAACGAGAGGGATTTCTTATCTGAATCTTCATATTACAGTAGTCGATGATCTATATGACCGCATTCGGAGCAGACAATTCGGATTTTCAACGGAATCGAATATACAGCTCGACCGTTGAAATCCATCATTGCTTTCCCACACTTCGGGCAGCTTATTCCATTTAACATCGGATGGTCAATTCCGATCCGATCTCTTCTCTTCTCTTCGTTGAACTCATCCAGCGTTTTCATTGAGTATTTCTCAAATGAGTTGGTTAGTCGAAGCGAAATGGCAATCGGATGACGAGTGATTGTTTTGGTTTTCTACTATATTTTGGTTATTCATGGTTATTTATTAAGGATCTTTAGATAGTAATACTTGAACCAGACATAGGCTTTCAACGCTAACGAATGCCAAAAGAGGATCTTAACTTTTCCACCTATGATAACTGGTCGGTTGCCTCTACCTACACGGACACGAACAGCGCGGCCAGACGTAGTAGATACGTCATCGAGTATAACTCCAGTAGTCTTGTCCATATTGGTATCGGAAAAATTGCCAATGTCGATGTCGATGCCAGAGCCAGAATTATTCTTAAAGATAACTCCACGAAGGACTATTCGCTCTGATCCTCCTTTAATGGTCATGCCATACTTATCGCCACCAAATATCCTGGTATCTAAAAACGTAATATCTTTACACTTATTGATGTCTACTCCGTCTTCACGGCTTGGTATGGAACACCCAATCTCACAGTCATTAACGTAAGCTTCAGTGGTATGACTAAACTTCAGGATATCATCGTATTGAGTTGGATCAATAGCAGAGATCGTCTCGCTAACTATGGCCACAAAGGACTTGTTGCTTTCGGATCTCCAATTGTGATCCGGTTTGGTTCTATTTAAATCTAAACCCATATGTATTAGTTGGTTTTAATGTTAATAAGGATTAGGCAAGGTCAATTAACGTCTGCCGTTTCTTCATTTCAGCCCATAGGGCTGACATCTTCGATTGGTATGATTTGAATTCCACCGAGAGCCTAAGCAATCCCGATAGAATCGATTCTGTGTATTCGTCACGCTCGACCCGGTAAAGCATCGACGGCAATCCTGGGCAATAGGCGTAGAAGTCGTTGTATTGAGCTCCTGTAACGGCCATTTCAAAATGTACCTGTACCTTATGGGTATCGGGCAATCCTGGTTCTAGCAGATATTTGCAATGCGTGTTTGGAACCGGGCATTTGATTTGGAGCATCCCTTTGCGATCGTCGATGAATCCATCGGGCGAACAACCGAATCCACCATTGTCATGCAAAGCGAATCCTACCTGCTCGACCTTGTTGCCAGTTTCCTCGGTATAGAACTGACGCGCTTCTGGCTCCAATGCCGTACCGCGACGCATTGCCCAATTCTCGAAGAACGGTTCGAGCTCGCATCCCGACATCTCTGCCAGGTTTCGACAGATAGCAAAGAACGCGGCTTTCTCCTGCGTCTTGTTACGCTTGTCGGAAGTTATCCAAACGCCCATCTCGGACGCCGTGAATACGCCCTTGCGAACATCTAGCCATTCCTCGGTCCCTTGGATCAATTCTTCGTACACCTTCATTTCGATCTCTAATCCTTGGAAATACTAGCTTCGTAATCGGCTTTGTCCTGCTCTCTTGGAGTAAGCTCGACTTCTTCTGGTTCCTCTTCTTTGGATTCTTCTAATTCAGCAGGAACCTCGAATGGATTCTGGTTGGCAGGTTTCGCGTTAGCTGCTTTCTGTTGAAAGCTTTGAGCTTCGAATGAATCCTCCTTCTCGATCTGATCCATGATCTCAGGCGAAAGAATCTGACGCTTCAATAGTCGGCGGATCGTAGTCTTCTTGGCCATTTCGCCCCAATCACTTTTCCACGGGCCAGACTGACCAGCTTTAGAGCGATCGCGGATTGCGTTGATCTCATCAACTGACATGAATTCGAAATCGCGTTCGCCATTTTTGAACGAAACTACCGAATAAGCTCCTAGAACATCTCCACGATCCCGCAGGACAGGCTTGTGGGTTATTTGACGCTCAGTGCCCAAGTCGTACTCAAAGAAGTCATTATCGTACACTAGGGCGGCATACACGTTGCTTACATCGCCGTTACGCTTGCATAGCTCAATCAGTCCCATGTAGGAGATGATTAGAGTACATTCCTTACCGTAGGGGATTAGATATGCGCGGCGTCCATCTGGCTCTAATCCCAATGCCGAGCAATCCAGCATACACCGGAATAAGCTCATTTGGGTACATTGCTGGAGCTTTGGAACTCGATTGAGCGCGGTTAGAGCGACTCGCACAAAGCGATCCGCTGTTAGGTGCTTAGGCAGAGCCTTCGCGAGTTCCTGTTTAAAAGAATCTCCTGAGAGGCGATCCTTGATTGTCAGTGGCTTTGCTTGACTTGGAGCCAGTTTTGTATTTTCAGTGGTCATATCGTTTTAATCTATTTGATTATTCGTATCTTATATCCGACGGGCTGTTCTTAACTGAGCAGTCCGTTGGTGTTTTAGCCGATGAACTGAATCATATCGGCTCGCGGCATGGCTACGGTTCCGTCTTGGAGTTTCACGATCGCTACCGAAAAATTGCCGTAGCCATCCCCCCCGCCATCGTCATCGTAGTCACATCCCCATTGGCAGAACTCTGCCCGGTAGGATGCTACCTTGCTGAATTTATAGCTCTTGGGCGTATCGTTCAATCCTAGTCGCTTCGATTCGAAGACTTGTACATTTAATCCTAATCCACTCATTTCGTTTCCTCTTTTGCTCTTTCCTTTGCGACGTACTTTAACGTAGCAATTGTTTTTTCGTGCCTCTGCTTCGTTAGAATCTGAGTATTAAGCTCGTCCATCAGATAGCGCTTTTTCAGCGCATATGTCTTTTTCCTGAACGCATAGCCAACCATCGATCCGAATATTGTGGCCCCGATGATGATTAGAATCATTCTCCCTGCCACTCCAAAGGCGCAGTTTGAGGATTGAACCCACTGCCCTCGCAGTGAATCAATATTTGTTGGAGTAGCGCGGCCTTCGACCGCTTCTGCTGCTGGTATTTCTCCCAGACCTTTTTAGTATGTGGAGACACTGGCAAATTGCTCAGTAGTATCATTTCTTTTGGCATCGTATTGCTTGGTTTAGTTGAACTTTGACCCGGCCTTGATGAACGCATTTATGTGGTCGAGTTTTGCGGCAGCTTCAACCGGGGCATACGTGATTATGAAATCACGCAACTTATCGATCAAAGGTTAATTTTTACCAGCATTAGAGGTCACCCTCCTTTATCCGGGTCATCGCCTGAGCGTATATGCGATCAAACAAGTCGCAAGCTTCCTCAACCAGAAGCTTGGTGACATTGCTATCTCCGAGAAAAATCGCCGTGATCTCAAGCTCCTCGTCCTCAAACGGCTCGTCTGCCGTCTGATTGATTTCTGGAGTGTATTCGGCTTCGACCTCGAACTTGTGACCGCCAATGTAGGTGCTAATCGTACTCATAATCTTATATCTTGGGAATTTAGCCGACCGACTCACATGAGCCAGTCGGCATCGCACTACCCATAATGCGAATTATTCTCTCCTGTTGAATATCATCAACACAAAGAGGCATAGTACCGATTTACGCAACGTCAAGTATTTTAACGTTAGAATACGGAAGTAGCCAAAATAACAAATGGTTGCATTTGGCGTATAAATTAGTTTAGAACCCGCAGCTAAATGATAACAGAGAGAACAGTCGATGGCTCTACAGATCGAACGATCTATTTTGGAGATACTGGAACCGGAGCATCTTATGGTTTCGAATACTTGAGACCAGGTGGCATTGATTATTACAAACAACCAGGTGGCACATATTTTTACCTTAGACCTTAACCATAATAGACAATGGCAAATATCACAGTATCAGCAAACGTAGACACAATGCTACAAGCCGCGAACAATGCGGCAATTCGAACAGCAATAGGAGCAGGAGATGTGACGCTTGCTGGCACTCAGACAATAACGGGAGCCAAAACCTTTAGTGATGACATAGAAATCAATGTTAATGGTGCTTCTAACAGTAGTAAGGCTATTGTAATAAACACTAGCGGAACTAATTTTGAGTCAGATACTGGGATTATAGAAGGCACTCACGCAGCGACTGGCGCTTATTCGGGTGGTACATGGTTGAGGTTTAGGGCCGGCGGGGTAAATCGGTTTAGAGTTCAAGGGGATGGCGATCTTTATTTTGCCGCTGGAACTGCATCAGGCACAGCCGTTCAGTTCGCAAATCCAGTCAGCTCCCTTTGTCCAGAGCTACGGATGACCCGTCAGGGTGGATCAAC
>TARA_R110002153_G_scaffold230055_2_pt1 | contig 10805 bp, 3 predicted proteins | sample TARA_R110002153 | Tara Oceans TARA_R110002153 (sample SAMEA4398193) | marine metagenome | biome: Polar Biome; feature: [SRF] surface water layer (ENVO:00010504); material: water (ENVO:00002006), including particulate matter (ENVO:01000060) such as... | depth 5 m
GCAAGAGAATCAAAAGATGTTACTTGCTCGTGGTAATTTCCAAATGAAAGCTATAGAAAAAGCTAGGACATATGACAACAAAGGGTTTCAATGGACTAGAAGAATCATAGCACTACTAGCGCTAGGCTCTATTGTTATATGGCCTAAGTTTGCTCCAGTATTTTTTGATACATCTGTTATCTTAACATGGACAGAATTTTCCAGAGGATTTTGGTTCATCATTGAACGAAAAGAAATGATAGTAGATAGAGAATTTGCGGGGATAGTTATTACCCCACTAGATACTCACTTAATGAGTGCGATCGTTGGATTGTATTTCGGTGGTAGTCTAGTTAAAAAATAATTTAAAAATCGTACATCTCGTTAAACTTTTTCATCTTAGCCCTAGCACTTGGTTTCATTTGTGATGATCTAAACCCTGGGTTAACAGATAATAATGCTTGATCCCACAATCTATCCATATCTATAAAGATCATATCTTCAGGAAGTTGTTCGCTATTCCATGCATATAAATCTCTAGTTAAGTCGTTTATTTTTTCTTGACCTGATAGAGTTAAAGAACTATCTCTATTTTTATTACCTATTAGTATATCTCTTATTGCATTTGTTATCTGAGCATTCATTCTTTGTTTCTTTTTGTTACCACTAGTCTCATAAAATCTTTCCATATAAGCAGCTTCACGTGCTCGTTTAGTTTTAGCTGAACCAAATCCCATTAGTTGGGCTACTGATTCCATTATACCTACATCATCTCTTAGTACTGTACCATAATTTGTTTCTACAAATCCTTGGCCTATTGATTGTTGGTAAGCTTTGTAACCGTTACGTATAAATAAAGGTGCTGATTTAAAAGCAACATCTACTATACCTCTTCCTTCTCTCAATGCAGTCTTCGCTTCTTTAAATGGTGTCATGAATACAGATCCAGGTGCCCCTGCAAAATCAGCTGCACTTCCACCATTAGATAATCCCATCATACTTGCAATAGCTCTTACTTGTTGCGACCCTGGAAAATTTCCTAGAGATAATCTACGTTGTACATCTATGTTTAAGTATGCTTCAAGAAATCCATTCTCCATAGCGTTAACTAAGTTAGCACCTATCCCTGCGTTGTATAACATTTCTCTTAGCTCAGCCCTCATATCAGTGGCTAACCCTGAATCAACTCCTGGTACATTGTTCATCATCCAACTAGCTAATGTTTCTATATCATCAGATCCTGGTATACCAAACAGTCCACCTGTCAGTACAATCATTAACATCTGGCGTGCAAATACTCTTCGCCCTGCGGATCTTTGTCCTGGAGTTCTGCCCTTCATTAACATTCTGTTCATGAGTGCAAACATTTGAGATATATAACTCTGGAATAACGCTGGTAAAGCTCCATAATTTCTCATGATGGCTGATCTATTTAATTTACTATACACACCAAAGGCATCATCAATTATATGGCGAGCTACTATTTGCGGAGTTATTACTCCTCCATTATTGTCTACTGCCTGTTGGAATAACTGGTCTCCTTCAAATAAAGTTCTAGCTCTTTCCATAGATTCATTGTTAGTTGTGCCATCGTCATTCATCATTGTTCTCATAGTAGCTATGTAAGAAGTAAGACGAGACGTTGCTTCCATTGTATTAAACATACCACCTATGATAGCATTTTCAAATTGTCTAATAGCTCTTCGTTTTCTTGAACCAAAGTTTTCAGTACCAGGTACTTGCCCTGCTTCATGTAAAGCTTGCCCTTGTTTTAAATAACCTGCCATGTCCTGCATTATAAAATCAATTAAATCAGGTGGCGCTTTAGTCCAGTCAATAAAAGTATCAGTAAATTGATTGTTACTTACAGTCAACATTTTAATAGCATCAGCTTGTGCTTTAGCTAGTTGACCTGCAGCCTTAGCCCCACGTAAAGCAAAGTTACCTCCTGTAATTTCTGCTATCATAGGCCCTGCGAATTGTACGTTAGACATTACTTGTAGTACAGCTGAAGACATGTTGCCCCCTAGGTACCACCAAAATCCTATCTGTCTAAATAATGCAAACTCTTGCTTAGGATCATTTACATACTTCCAATATTTTTCAACTCCGTCTGCTAAATGAGGATCACCATCTGGTCTTTCAGGTGTTTTAACTTGGGCATCAGATAAAACTTTATCCTTTTCTCTTGTAGCTTCATTCATGTATCTATTATTTGCCGCGGCTCTTGAAGCCATAAAAATAAATTGTGATGCAGCTCTACCAAAGTCTGCACTATATCCTGGTACACCACCAACTCTTTGACGTGGAGTTAAGAATGTATCGAACCCTACTAAATCCCTGTTCTCAAATATTACAGTTTTTAATTCCTCTTCTAATTGTTTAAATGTTTCTGCACTTGACTCACTTAGAAAAGCACCTATGCCATCTAAGCCCATAGCTTTTTCTTTAACTGCTTTTTTTAATTCTGCGATATTATTTTTTTGTGCTGTTGATACTGTAGCATTCTCATTGATTTGATATCTTGTTTTTAATCCTTCAATAGCTGCCTCTGCTTCACGTTTAGTTTCAAACAATTGGTAGTCTAATAAATATTCAGGATTAGTTATTACGTATTGAGTTCGAGAACCTTCCTTAAGGTAAGCACCCGATGCCCCCTTCTCCGAGTTAACTTCTTTAGGTACATTATTATTAGTTACCTTAACAAAATATTTACCAAATCTCATGAGAGGTATGTATGTTCCTTTAGACCAATCATCATATTTTTTTAACTCTGCTAATAATCTACCAAGTCCTTTCTTACTTTTAAGATCTACTTTACCATTCTCATCAAATCCAATTAAAGCTCTTATTCTTTTAATTTCTCTTTTAGTTAAGTCACCTGCTGGTACACCTAGATTTTGTATAGCTGATGAGATAGGTACTGAAGGATCATTCTGATATTCAACTGTTGAGGCTATGTCACGTAGAGAAGTTACAATACTTTTTAAATCTTGGTAAGTAAGTTCTTCTATAAGATCACTAGACAAAGGAAGTTGGTCGCCATAGAATTTTTTTATTAATACTAAAGCTTCTCTCAGTGGTTCCATATAACCTCCTGCAATCATGCCTTTTCTAATTTCTGATACAGCCTCGTCCATTACTTTATCATAATCTAAAAATGCTTGAGCTGCATCACCTTCAAGTATTACTATTTCCCCGGGCTTTATGTCTAGCTCAGCGGGGCCACCTTTGTAGTCCATAGGTGCGCGGAAAATTATCTGACCATTAGAATCCATGAAGAATTTAGTACCTTCATCTAACCCTTGTAACGCCTGTGATATGGCTTGGGCTTTTCTAATAGCTAAAGCTATAGCAGGATCACTATCTATTAAGGCTCTGTACCTAGCTAGTTTATTTGTAAACCCAGCTTGTAATTGTCTAGCAAAATATTCTTTGGCTTGTAGTATAGTAAATAGTTTTGCCATTTGCATATTATCTTTAGCCCACTCACGTATAGCACCTACCCATTTACTAAACCAACTAAGAGCTGGCCCGTTAAAATTAGCACGTTGTTCCGTAGTTCCCTCTACACCTTCATTAGCTTTATCAAATCTTCTTGCATTATCTCTAGCCTGCTGTCTATTTTGTGGCATGTAGCTATCCCACTTCCAACCACCAGATGTTTCTGTTGATTGCCATTGTCTTGATGCCCTCATGCTAGGTTGACTCATGTCGTACCCACCTACATTAGTTACAGACTTAAATTGATTAGGTTTGAAAGAAATCCAACTATCCTCCGCAGGATTTTCCCCTAAATTATTTACTATCCATGTCTGTGCTAATCTATCTTCATGTATATTCTTGTATACTATACCATCATAACCTTTACTCTCTAATACATTGACAACATTTTCATAAAATTTTCTAAAGCCTGCATCATTACCCAAATCTCGTGGTATTTTTATAATTTTCTTAACATCATTTACATTTAGTATTCCATCAGACTGTAATTGTTCTAATATTACTGAGGGTTCCCATGTTCCTAAATCTTTCATACGGTATGGATTTTTTATATTTAAAAAACCATTAAAGGTAAAATAACTTTGTCCTATATCAAGAGGATTATATTGTTGTATGTAACTAATATGTCTTTGCGTTGCTGTGAAATGCATACCAAAATCTGCTGATCGATTCATATCAAATGCATCAAACGGCTCGCCTTTTTTATAAGTCTTTGTTGTGTGCATCACAACCAAGGGGGCATTATTACTGTCTACCACTGAGCTTGATTGTCCTTCGCTGTTAAACCATTTATAGAAATTTTTTAAATTACTTATGTTTGGTTGCTTAGCAAACCACACACGTGTTGCTGGTATAAGATTTTGTCCTGCACCTAATGCTGATGTCCCACTCCACGGTTGGTTTACTACAATACCTGTAGAATTAATACCGCCCGTTGATATAATACTTTCACGTTGCAAAGAAGCATATCGTTGCCCTACTATTCCTAAATCAATTTGATTAAAGATTGAAGCTGTAGTATTAAAATTATTTTTTGTTAATGCATTTGCTAAAGCTAACAAGTATTGTTTTAATCTTTCAAATGCTTGAGCCACAGGACCACTTGTTACAGTACGACCTGTCATGTAATCAGCGAATGCTTCTGAGATTGCTTCTTCCACCTGTGCCTCATAATCTAAATCACTATAACGTTCTGCTATTTTATATTTTTTAATCCATTTTTTTCCTGATGCTGTTAGAGCTCGCCATTCATGTTGTTTAAAAAATCCCTCATCTCTAAGAGCATGCATAACTTCATGGTATAAAAGAAATTTATAATTGTCAGCTGGCTCAACTAATGATTCTTGTTCACGAGTTTGAGGATTGTATTTTGTTCTTTGTAATTGGGCTAACCCGTTGAAAGCTACTTCAATTGTTTTACTGCCATTTATATAACGTGCTGCCAATAGATTATTTTCGTGCTCTATATAAGGTAGTACATTTATTTGCATGTTTAAATTTAATCCTGCAATTAATTCTTTTAATGTTTGCAAAACTTGAGGTGAATTTGTTGCAAATTCTGGGGTAAGTCTAGGCTTTATAAAACTTGATTGTTGTGCTGCTTTTTGCCACGCATAATAAACAGGTGACGGTTCATTAGTCGCAGTATATTTAGCATTTAAATCTTTTAATTCTTTAATTAATTTAGCTCCGTTTAAACTATTCCAACCTTTATTAGTAGTAATAGGTTCTTTATTAAAACTTGTTAATAATTTATTAAGACTTTCTCTTTTAATTTGGATGTTGTTAAGGTGCTGTGTATAATTTTCTATTAACTGTAAGTCAACTGCATTTTTTCTTTTCTTACTTTGCAACTGGTTAAGTTTAATATCCATAGCTAGTCTAGCATTCTCACTAAGACTACCCATAACACCTGACTCATTACTAATTAAGTATGTATTACCTACAAAGTTAGCTAATATTTTTTCTTGTGCTAGATACTTTGTTTCTAGTCCTACTGAATTAGCTTTTTTAATTTCTTTCTTTAATTGTTTTATTGTAGCGTTATCTAATTTTACTTTATAAGGTAAAGACATAACAGTATCTAACTCTAGTAATAATGAATTAGTTGCATTAATACGTTCTACTACTGTCATCTTATATAGACCTTCTCCTAATAAAGAAGAACGAAACTCTCCAATAGTTTCTTGGTCTACAACTTCAAGTGGTATTTCTTTTTTAGTTTTTTGTTTTGTGGACTCCATGATGCCCAACATGTCTCTTACATTTTTATTTGAATAAGGTATTTTTTTCTTAATGATATCATCAAGTTGTTTTTTACCACGAGTCCTACTGGGTACTGGATCTTTTTTTAGATCTGAACTTAAATACCATTCGTTTGTATTCATTATTTCACCAGTATTCATGTTTGTAGGTGTACCGCTTACATTATTTGGAGCTTTAGATTTTCCTAATAGAGTATCAATAAAGTTTTTACCATCACTAGAATTAAAATATTGTAAATCAGTTAAAGTTTTTGTGTCAGTTAAAGATAAATTATTTGTAAGATTTACTGCTTTATTCCTAGCTCTTTTAAATTTTTCTTGTTTCCATTCTTTAGTTATTTGTTTTCTTAAGTCAGAAGTGCCGAAGTTCTTTTCGTATTGTTTATATTGTGAATCAATCTTTTTAGTTCTATCTTTATCACGAGCTCTTAATTGTCTTTGTATATCTGCTTCGGTATCATTAATCCATTTCTTTTTTGATTCATTGTTTAACCCTACACTAGTATCTTTAATATTATAACCACGAGATTTAATTATATTTTCATTAATTTTTAATTGTTCCGTTGTATTTTCTAAATTTAAATTAACATTACCAACTTCTTCCCCATCAAAAATATCATCCACCTCTGGTTTAGATTTTAAACCTAAGTTAAGAATTTTATTTGCATCTGCTACAGGTACAAACATATCTCTTCTGCCGTTAGTATCCACTAAAGCAATGTACTTTTTATTATTAAATTCTGTAGAACCTTTAACTATAAAAGTAGGGGTTGCATTATCATTAGCATTAGGCTGAGAAAAATTCTCACCATTCACACCATTAGTATTTGTCTCTTGTTGAGGAGCTCCTGTGTACGTAACGGTATCTCCTACAGTGTAATCTAAATTTTCCCACGTCGTTGGGTCATCAGCTGCATCTGCATTTATATTAATATCAGGTTGAAAGTTTTGAACCTTACCATTAATTGTTATGTCCATTGATGGACCTACACGCATAGCTTGTACTGTACCACCTACTACACCAAACGGGCCACCGCCTGCAAATCCTGCCGCAGTTGCTTCTCCTATTTGTTTCCAGAAATCTTTGCTAGAATATAATTCAGCAAGTGATCTGCCCCCTTCAATTTCTTGACCAGTAGATGTAACTGTTTCTTGTATTGACTCTGCTACTGCTTCACCTGTGGAGGACGCAAGTAAACCTTTACCAAAGGCACCTAACCTTTGTGGAGTAGTTGCTTTCTTAATATCTTTTACAATATCTACAACCTCTCCTTTTTTTAATTTGCTTAAATTTATACCTGCTGCAACTTTTGCTGCACCAGCTTTGTCTACTAATATTCTTAATAGATTTGCACCAGCACCAAATGCCCCCTCTGCCGCAGCATATGGAATACCTGCCGCCAAAGCAATGGCTGCATTAGGATCGTCTGTTTCTGCTAATTGATTTACGTATGTGTCACCAGCACCAAAGCCATAGGCCGTAGCCATTAAACCTAATCCTGATAATGAAGTTGCGCTAGCTATTTGTCTTGCCGCAAAACCACCTGCAGCATTACCTAATAATCCTTGAGTAAACGATTGTTTGATAGCACTCATGCCTACTTGTTTTGCTACAAGACCAGCGCCTATTGCACCTGCCCCTACACCGCCTGACACTATACCAGCTAATACAAATGGTACACTTGTTACAGCACCTTCTCCTACCTTAGCACCCAACCATTCAACAAATGCACTAAATTCTTGATCACTTTCAAAGACTTGTTCTAGTGAACTTATTCTTTGTTTAATTTCTCCATCAGCATTTTGTCTCCACATGTGAGCTTGCTGATCTAATTGATATTGTTTAACTAAATTAATAGCTTCTGCTTGTTTTTCTTCTGCCCCAAATATGTCATACATTGTTGCAAGAGCACCTTGGCCTATTTGCTTTAGTGTATCCATAGAAGATGCAGCACCTGCTACAAATGCATTGTCATCTAGATTATGTTCTTCTAATAAATTTACAGGGTCAAGGCCATACTTAAAAGCATAACCACTGCCAAACATTTGCTGTTCAAATTGTTCTGATTTTAAATAGGAACGGACTTGTTCGTCCGAGAAGTCAAGAGGTACCTCTAGTCTTGGTGCACCACCTTCGAATGTAATATACTTTACGTCTGCCATGTCTTACCTTACTTTGTATTCAGAGCTTACGCCCTTAGGGTTAATTATTTTTATTCTTTTACTTTTGCTTTAATAGTATTGTATGATTGCGAAGGAGCTCCTGCATTGCCAGGCAACTGTGCTTGTAATACATCTACTAGTCCATTCATTACGTCCATAGTTTCTTGATCTAAAGTACTTCCGTATTTAATTAAAAGATCTTTAATACCTACGATACCGTCAATAGATCCTGACATTAAAGAAGGTGCTGCTATTTGTCTTAGCTCTCTAGCATATGCTTCTTTCCATTCAGGACTACCAAATTCATAACCTTGTTCTGCCCCCATTGCTGTAGCAATATCTCTAGCTTGTTTTTGTTTATCTGATAACCATTCTAAAGGATTATTTAATTTAGATGTTTCAGCCGCTGTCTGTTGCATGTCTAAAGCTGCTTGAGTTTTTGCCATGTCAAGTGCTTCATTCTGCGCTAATGCCCTGTTTATATTACCAGGTAACTCATTCATTCTGTTTCCGTATACGTCTTTGCCGTATTTAGTTTGTAACATAGTATCTGATATTGCATTAAGAACAGCATTACGTTTGCCATCATCATTATAAAATTTTTCAAATCTTCCTTTAGCACTGTCATCATATGCTGCTTTTGCTTCAGCTTTAGCCTTAGCATCTGCTATAGCATTTGTTGATTTAATTGCATTTATTTTCTTCTGAATGTCCTCATCAAACACCACACTATCTGCATTTGACTTAGGCGTCTGTGGTAAATTTTTTAAAATATTATTAGTTACAACTGAATCTGGAAAATCCTCAGGATATTTATCTATTGAAGGTACAGTTGGATCAAACGTTGTAGTACCGCCAACATCAGATTCTTCAGCTATTATTTGTGAAGGAGTCTTAGATAAAAAAGGAGTTTTAATTTGGGCAGGAGCTCCTTTAAGTTTATCTAATAACTCCTGTAAATTACTTGTAAATGTTCCCATATATTATCCTATTTAAAAGGTTTCCAACCTAAGTTAGAAGCTATACCTAATCCTTGTGCACCAAACCCTAAGGCTTGTTGGAAGAAACTAGGTTGTTGTGTCATTGTAGATTGTTGTGCTAATTGTGGAGCAGAGTTTGGATCTCCTCCAAGTATACTGCCAAGAAATTGAAGTTGTTCTTTTGGATATTGTACTTCTTCTCTAAATTGCCCGTAAGCTAAATCTAATGCTTGTTGGTTTTGGCCTTGCCCTAGTTGGCCTATGCCTAATTGATTTTGCACGTCAGCTAAACCCATGTTCTGTTGTTGGCCAGCTACTTGACTCATAACTCCACCACCTTTTAACTGTTGCTCTTGGTTGAACTGCGCACTACCTACACCTTGTTGGTATGCTTGTGCTTGCGCTTTAGCATACAGATCACCGATGCCTGATGTTAAATTCTTTTGTCTTTCAGCATCTTGTATGGCAAATCTAGTAGAGTTTAATCCACCTGATTGAGCCGCACTTGCTGCTAATGTATTTTTCTGCATAAGAGATTCATCTCTCATTTTTTGTGCTGACACATCCGCTACTTGCGTCATGTATGGGTTCATGTAACTTTGTATCTGTGCTTGAGTTGGCCCGCTTGCCGCACCCTTAGCTGTATCATATGCTTCTTGACCTTGTAAAGAACTAATACCGCCCATGCCAATACCTTGTTGCATGGCATTTTGTTGTGTCTGGTTAAACCCAGCCATCCTTGGATCTGTGTAAGGTATGTAGTTTTCGTTGGCAACTTCTAAGCCAGCTCCAACCATATTCGCACCAGCTTTTTGTAAGTACTCTGGTAGTTGCGCCGCTGAGGTAGGCTTCATTTCTGGTGTGCCCCCTTTAAATAAAAAATCAAATATTCCCATATTAATTAAATAGTTCTAGTTCTTCTTGACCTAGAGCCTTTCTCCTTCTTCGTTGATATTCGCTGAAGGGTTCTAAACCTATGCCTTCACCTGTTGTCCCTTCAGTCATATACTTATATATGTCTGATTCACTTCTAGGGGCTGTTCTATACTGAGCTACCTCTTGAGTAGGATCAGTTCTAAATCTTCTTTGTAATGGTACACTAGTTTCTTTACCACCTGTACGTGGGCTATTGTATTTCATAGTTTGTGACTCTTCATCTACTACTGTGCCTCCTGGCATAACTTCCATATTGTCTATTGTTTGTTCCATAAATTGTGGGCGATTGTTTTGGTTGCTACCGCTATCTTGTCTTTTGCTAGTAGCGTCACGAGCTGCAACTATTCTTGCTGCTAATCTTCTATCTTCAGGACCACTACCTAAACCTTGTAAACTTACACCAGCTAGTTCTGCCATGTCACCTTGAGTTCCACTGCCTTTAAAATTTTTCCAATATTCTGTAGGATTCAAACGTTTTTGCAAATCACTACCTTGTTCTATATCCCCTTTTTTATTTAACAACATCCTCAAAGAATTTTCGTTCCCTAATAAGTTACCACCTGGCCCAATAGGTTGACCTGGTATTCTGTCATCATACTCAGCAGCAAATGCTTTAATTGCGGCGTCTCTGTCATAGTTACCATCTTTGTCAGTACCATAACCTTTTAGTATTTTGCTTTCTAATATATTTAAATAATTATCATCAAGAAACTGATCTTCATTAGGGCCTGTAAAGTCGGCTGCCGCACTAGATAATCCTTTCATCCATGATGGGATAGGTGCAATACTATCTTTAAGTTTTTGCATCTTTCTTCTGAGTGTACCACTGTTATCTCCAGCAGCAATTTGTGCTTCCATCTCTTTTATTTTCTTTTTTATTTTATTTTCTTCTTCTTTAGATTCACCACCTATAAGGTCATCCAACATATTTTTACCGTCAGTAGCAGCATCTTTAAGCGCTTGTAAAAATTTTGTTAAA
>TARA_R110002153_G_scaffold670_15_pt1 | contig 10805 bp, 18 predicted proteins | sample TARA_R110002153 | Tara Oceans TARA_R110002153 (sample SAMEA4398193) | marine metagenome | biome: Polar Biome; feature: [SRF] surface water layer (ENVO:00010504); material: water (ENVO:00002006), including particulate matter (ENVO:01000060) such as... | depth 5 m
AGGCTTCTCTTATGGCGATAACTTTGTAATTCGCTCTTTTCAGAACGGCACTGTCACTAGCTACAATGCTTTTATCGATCCTTCTCAGATCGGACAAATCGCCAAACTTCATTCTGAACCCACCAACGAAGAAGATGGTGTTGAAATTGAAGTTCCTGTGAACGTTTGTGATGTTGAATTGTTTAGGCAAAAAGCTCAGTCAATTTACCGATTCTTTAAGGTCGATCCCAACGTCAAGGGTAACAAAGATTTTAAAATTAATTCTGAAGTAATTTATTTTCAGGGATCTGATTTTAAATTTATTAAAATAAACTGCGATACTCCTGTTGATAACAAAGCAACAGCACTGATGGGCAACATTGCTTATCCAATTGATGCCGACAAAGTCAATTGGGGAGACGAAAGAGAGTTAAAATCACTGTTCAAGGATCGTCAGGCCTCTGGAATGGAGAAGTTAATCGATTTCAACATTGGCGATTTGGAAGTTTCCGCTTCCCGAGAAGCTTTGCAATACACTCCGCACACTCAAAAGAATATCGTCGCCAAAGCAAGGCAGATCAAAGACGAATGCCTTGCAGAAGTTCGTTCCAAACTTACCAACGGCACAAGCATGTATGAAGCTAAGTGCGTTTACCGAGAGTTGTTCGGCCCCTATGAGACTCCTCTTTCTTTTTTGGGCAGCATCGTCAAGAAAGATGATTTGAAGTTCCAAGGCAGACATTTGATTTCTGATTTTTGGCGTTGGGATGTATTTCGCTCAAACGCAGAACCCTACGCATCCGTAAAGTGTTATCAAACTGAGCTATCTTACCGCTACAACGGAACGGACAAAGTTAAAGGTCTTGAGACCTCTAAGATCGAAGCGAACGAAAATTACGCTTATGTGATCAAAGATATGAAGTCTACGATCATCAATCGTATCGCGCCACTTTGCAAATTTAACGAGAACCATCTTGGTCGTAAATTTAAAAAAGTTTTTTTGATCGAGCCGGGGCCAGAATACGACAAGTTTGTCGCTGACTATCAGTTTGATGTTCCGATTGTCAAACTCTCTGAGCTACCCAAGGTTTCCCTCAAGGATCTTGGATACACTACGACTCGGCACGGTAAAACCGCATCCAACAGCAAGCACACTGCGACAGTTTTCAAGCCCAATTACAATATCGTTTATGCGTCAGCAAAGAGCGATTACTTTGAGTCAGCAGAAGTTGATTTTGAAGCTGGCGGCATTTGGTTTGAAATTGATCGATTCCAACCGAAAGAAGACTTTGGCAAGCATAACTCTACCGAAAATCTTTTGAAGAACATCTCTTCAGCTTGCAAATTGCTTGGGCTTGATCGCAACAAAGTTATCGCAGTCAAATCCAAAGACTGTCCCAAGTTCGCGCATTCTGACAAATGGCTTACGGTCAAACAGTGGGTTTCGTCAGCTTTGCAAACATACGTTACTTCACACAAGCTTGGTCAAGCGATTGCTGACGCCGACGAATACCAAAGGGCCGAAAAAGCTGATTGGGGACATTGCTTTAAACGTATTCCCTACTTTTACTCTGATCTTCGTGACCAGAACGGAGAGATGACAGTTTTCGGCCAACACATCAAGTCGATGCGACCGGGAGAAGAACTTGAGAAAACTAACGCCAAATTGCGAAAATTGTCATATTGGGCCAACTGCACCTTGCAAACGGTCAAGCCTACTCACGGTCTTTGTGACGAACTGAAGCAAGTCAAAAAGAAGTATCCAATATACTTCTATCTTGAAGACCAATGTCGCTACAAGTTTAACTCTGTCCTCAAGGCGATTCAGGATTACGTCAACATGGTTGACGAAGCGGTAGCGGGGTAGTAGTCAGTGGGGGGAGGGTAGTAGCTCCCCCCACTTATTTTTTTCTGGATTGGTAAAAAGCCAACTGAATTTATAAAAAAGTATAAAGCAACTCAATTATAAAGATTATAAAAAAAAATGAAAATTAAATCATTAATCCTCGTAGCTATCGTCGCAGCCGCTTCCTGTGGTTGCTCCTCAACCCCAAAGATCAACCAGAAAGATATTGTAAACATGATACATACTCAAAAGTGTGATGCTCTTGTTAAAAAAGCTGGCAGAGATCGAAGAGAAATTAACCTTTACTATCGCGGCTGGAACGAGAGTGCTGACAACATTGTCCATCACATTCTGCAAAAGTAATTGTTGACACATCTGAAAAACTGAGCTAAGCTGTTCCTACCATGAAAAAATACACCAACCGAATTGATCAAATCATTGTTCAAATTGACAATATCCAACGTGAAGTTATCAACAAGAATCCTTTTGGTGACAAACAAAACCACGAAGAAGCACTGGACGAACTAACCCGTGCTGCTGATTCTCTGGAAGAACTTTGCGGCATTTTTGAGCGGGAGGAAGCGTACGAAGAAGCCAAGAATCAAATGAAACTCGATCTGTAATTAAAGTTTGACAAGTTTCAAAATCTAATCTACTATATAAACCGTTATGAACATACCCTACATTATTACCGACAAATCCGTTACCGTCATTGTTAAAGGCGAAGCTCTGACGATGAACCAAGATCACCCCAACTTCCCTGTTGTAATGGAGAAGCTGGATAACGAACAAACGAGCGAGCAAGATATTAAATATATTTTTAATGTTGGTGCCGCCGTCGAACGTCTGAGCGAAGGTGACATTGTTGTTGAAGATGGTGTTGCTTATTACAAAGGTGAAGCTATCGACAATTACTGCATTGATCGGGCGATTGTCTTTATGCGTGAGGAAAAGCCCTACAAGGCATTGCTGAAGTTCTTTGATCTTTTGATGGCAAACCCTTCTCGTCGTGCGGTTCAGGAGCTTTATCGCTTTCTTGAACACAAAAACATGCCGATTACTTCTGACGGTTGCTTTCTGGCATACAAAGGTATTACTTTTGGTTACCGTGATAAGTGGAGTGGCAAGTTCGACAATAGTGTTGGTCAGATACTGGAAATGACTCGCAACACCGTTGACGATGACTCCAATCGTGGATGCTCTACTGGTTTTCACGCTGGCAGTTACGAGTACGCTAGCCGCTACTGTGGTTCAGGTGGACGCCTGATGCTCGTTAAAATCGATCCTGCTGACGTTGTGAGCGTTCCCCATGACTGTGAGAGTCAGAAGCTCCGTACGTGCCGCTACGAGGTCGTGAGCGAGCTTGAAGAGCGCGAGCCTCTCGAAAACTGTTACGTTGACGAACATGGGTATACAGAGGATGAGGCTGCTCCTAGCGACGGCGATCTCGCGAAAGAAGACGAGTATGCTGAACAAAAGCTCGATGAAGCGATTGCTGAGCGAATCGACACTGCTTATCAACATGGCTACAACAATGCCATAAACAAGTTTCATAACAAGCGGGACGATTCAGGCAAGTTTTGCAAGTAGGATACGGGGTGCATGGGGGCGGGGCAACTCGCCCCCCTTTCTAAATTATTTATAAATTTATGAACACTAAGCAGTTTGACAGGGCTTATAAAAAACTTTTTGGACCAATGGTTGCCTATTCTTCTGGAAAATACTTTGGCTTAGACTTTGAGTCTGTTGTTCAAGAAGCCTTTCTGATTGTTTGGAAAAAGAGAGAGTTTTACGATCAACACAAAGAAAGTTCTATTTGGGCAACTTTAAACAACGTCTTGAAAACTAGACTGCGTTCCAACAAGAGGTATTATAACAAATTAGAATCATACAAGAAGCAAACTGAAACCGTTTACTTTCCAGTAGAAGAAGATACGTCAAAGTTGGATTTATTAAAAAATTTATCTCTTGACGAAAAGAGTCAGAAGCTATATAATATGTCGTATATTGAACGAAAGAAAGCTCCAGAGATCGCTAAGATTCTAGGAATTTCTGTCGGAGCCTTGTATGTAAGGAAAAACAGGCTCAATGAAAAAGTAAAACAGCAATTAACAGCTTGACTTGTCAAACGAACGTGAATCAAAACTCGATTACGGGCCTTTAGCTCAATTGGTTAGCAGCAAACAACTCATAATTGTTAGGTTATCGGTTCGAATCCGATAAGGCCCACCATTTTTAAGATGAAAGAAGAAAAAAAATAGAACTACTTTAATGCTGCCTGTCATCCATCTCTGCCTTCTAAGCAGACCCTTAACTATTGGAGCGGAAAGGCGTAAGGTTCGAATCCTTCAGGCAGTACCACTCACTTCCTTGAAATGCTAAATCATGACTTTATGATTACAAGTAAAAAATTTTAAATGGCAAACATTTGAGATGATCGTGTTGCCTGACAAGTTTCAGAAATCCTTGAATTCTTTAAACGAAGAGAGAGAGAAAGAGATGAGGATAACAACATATGGTAAATGGTAAAGGGGACAGCCCCCGAAATAACAAGTCTAAGTCGTTTCGAGATAACTACGGCTCTATTAATTGGGGGGAAAATATGAACAAAATGGACACAGAACGAAAACACCGGCGATACCAGACATACGAGGGTCAATACTACGAACAGAATGAGGTCGGGGATTGGGCAGAATCTACTGCGCAGAACATCTACGACGAACTATACCTTGAAGGCATTGACCCCGAGGAAATCAACAAAATCATGGAACTGATACCCAGAAGTAGGGGAAAGCCGATGTGTCACGAAATTATCCGCAAAACGAAATGACAAACGACGTTTATCACCAACACGAATACCGACTACGAAACTCAGGAAGCAAGAAGCAGCGTATTAACAAAACGAAAGAAGCAACGGGCGAAGATTACGCGAAGTGGTTCTTCCAGAACGCAGACTTTGGTCCCTCCAGCGGGGACGTGCGACTGTCCATGGAAGAGCAGTTCGAAAGGGAAACTGGGAAGTCCGTCCCACCGGATTGGAGGTATGGATGACGACCGATGGAATCATAAGCCGCCAACGAAGCATTTAAAAAGAATCTTGGCACCATAGACCAACTGGCAGAGTCATTGCTCTTAAAAAGCAAGTAGTGTGGGTTCGAATCCCACTGGTGCTACCAAATTAAAATGAAAGACTATGGTAAATACATTGAAGAAGTTTTGTTTTGGCTTGTAATTTTCTCGTTGCTATGGTCATGGGCTTGGGGGGCAAATTAATTAAATTACAATTGTCCGATAGTGTAACGGTAGCACACGGGACTTTGACTCCTTTGGCCTAGGTTCGAATCCTAGTCGGACAACCACTTCAATTGGATAAAATAAAAATTATTTAAAATTTTATGAACATAAACTACAAGGAGTACGTAGTTAGCCCTCAAGCAGCAGCAAGAGCCAGAAAAGAATCGCTCAACAAAGACCTCAAGAATTCGATCAGAGGAAGAGAGAATGGGTATGTCGCCAGATTAGGCGAAATAGCAGTAGCCCAAGCAACTGGCGGGACAATCAAGAATACTTATGATTATGACGTTGTTCTTAAAAATGGCACCAAGGTAGATGTCAAGACAAAAGAAAGGACCGTTGATCCAAAGCCTCATTTTGAAGTGTCAGTAGCAGACTTTAATACTACTCAAAAATGTGATGCTTACTATTTTGTATCAGTTAATACAAAAAGTTCACCCAACACCGTTAGCATAGTTGGATGGCTCAGTAAGGATGATTTTTATAAGAAAGCCAAGTTTTGGAAAAAAGGACAAATTGATTTCAATTCAGAAAACAAATTTGAGTTTAAAGCAGACTGTTACAATATGGAATGCAGATATTTAAATTCTTTATAAATTATTTAAAATTTACTTTGTTCCACACCCACGTTGCCGCCAAAGAGAGAGAGGCAATGAGAGCAGAAAAATAATACTTGTAATTCTCAAGAGCGGACACTCTTCCTTCTAGGTAATGCTCTTTTTTTTTAACCTCTTTTATGTCGCTGGAAATGTCCTCCAGCTTTTGCTCAATGCGAGCAAAGACAGCATTGTAACTATCAGGATTGTAGCTATCTTTATGAATCGGCATTCCAAGATATGTTACACAAAAACCATAGATGAAACAAAGTAAATTACAAAGAGAGCCAACAAAGTGAGTTGTCTTGTTTGTAACATATTAACAAGCATCAAATCGGCGGGATTATGGAATTATTAATACTTGTAACAGGCTTCTTTGTGGGATTCCTTGGACAACGAAAAAAGATCAAGGATTGTGATGACGAATTCTACTTCAAAGTGTTTGACCCAAATGATTGATTTTGTTCGTATTCCTTAGTAAAACATACCTTTTATATACTATATACATATAAAGAAAACAATGAAGAAAAGAACATGATAACTTGTATTATTAAAGGGAAAAAAAGTGTGAGTGGTTGTGTCCCAAATATTTATTTAAAAATAACTGAAATTTAAAATAATATTAGCTTTTATTAGCTTTTTTGGGCTTTTTCTGGCATCACCAGCTTTTCTAATGGTTTTTCTATGTTCATACTAGATAGTTTTTCATTTTGTACTACTAGTTTGGTACCACCAGATATAACACCATTCTGTATATCGTACAAGAAGAATGTACTTTTAGTCCAGCCAACTCTTATGATTCGACCGGGGCGACCGTTGACAATCACAATGTCGTCTTCATTGTAATCATTGCCAAAAAATACGAATGCAGCGGCGGCAAACTTTTCAATTGTATTTTTAAATAGAAAGGCGAGCAACCCCGCGACAAATACGAATAAGTTATTGCCAAATATACTTTTGATTTGTTCTTCCATACTGTACATTACACTGGTCGCAAAAGTGAATTAGATTTGGCTAAATAAAAAGTGAATTAAAAAAAGCGAAATATAAAAAGTGAATTAGAAAAAGTGAAATATAATCCGCCAAATAGTCAAATTACAAGCATAAAAAAGGACTATAGATATTTAATATCGGGCCATTATCCCTTTAAAAGTGAAATATTTATTGACAAATACCCATATGGAGACATATTGAATTGTATGAAGCGACCAAAGACATATAATATCACATTCACAGTAAACACTGACGGCTCAGCCACTGTTAGCGAGGCTTTCGTTATGCGAAAGTACAACCAGCATCGGAGCGAAATGAGCAAGATTAACAAGCGGCAAGCCAAAACTGCTGTACGCAGTCTTGCGGAGTCTGCCTGATTCCGTCGCCATCGCTGCCCCCTCGAAATGAGGGGGCTTTTTTATTGCCTATTTGTGAATCAGAAAATTTTAAATAATTTTAAATAATATTTGTATTGTATTTACCCCTATAGAAAAACATACATTTGTGAACCAAGAAATTTTAAATAATTTTAAATAATTTCCCCACAAATAAAAAACCAACCAAATAAGCCCAAATATAGCCAAATATGCACAAACACGGTTTCCAGAATTTTAAATAATTTTTTTAAATTTTAACGCCGTCGAATTCAACGGGATTGAACGCCACCACGATTTTGAAATTGATTGCTATCAGGTTGGTTCTATTTTGGAACACGCCACCCCTCAGCATCACCAGAGTAATACAATAAGTATGATACGCTTATAATAAATATTCTCTTGATATTAAAAAATAAATTTGACACCACTTAAAAATTATGATAAATTTGTCGTGTTATGAAACTAAACAAAGATGGAACTCCTCGCAAAAAGGGATCGGGCCGCACCAAGGGTAGCAATTCGTTTGTGAACTACACGCTCAAACAGTTGACCGATCAACTGCCAGAGTTCGCCAAGGTGGTGGTGTCTCGCAAGTGGTCAGAGGCTCTTCAACTGGAAGGTGGAGAATCTCACTCTGTCGTGCCAATCAAGACTCATTCCAATTCTGTGATTCGATCAGAATCCAAGTCAGAAAAACCAACTGAAGAAACTGTCGCTCCAATTCATGTCACCACAATTGATTTCGGAAACCTGTAATTTAGGGGTTGACACTAGTCAAAAATCACCATAGAATCATCGGATATGAAAAACGAAACTTGCTACTTCCCTGAAATTATCGGGCAAACCAGTGCGAAAAAGAAACTAAGCTTTCTCTTGGATAATTATGATCGATCAAACCATGTGCCAAATATTTTATTCAGCGCACCCAAGGGTTGCGGTAAGACACTTCTCGCTCACAAGATGGGCAAGAACCTCAAGAAAGAGTTTGTGGAAATCAACTGCGCGAGCGTCAAGAATCTCAAGCAGTTCTGCGAGACGTTTCTACTACCCAGTGTGGTTGACAAAGATGTGACCATTCACATGGACGAAGCTTCTGAGCTTCCCAAGGATGTGGAAATGGCACTGCTCACCATCCTCAGTCCCAACCAGACTCACAAGACATCGTTCAACTACGAAGAGTTTCAGTTCGACTTTGACTTTCGTCGTCAGTCTTGGATATTCAGCACCACTGAGGCGCACCAGATGTTTGACGCGCTCAAGGATCGCCTCAAGCGAATCGACCTTCAGTCTTATTCGCAGCAGGACTTGCAAGGAATTCTTAACCTTAACTTTAAGAAAGCCAAGATCAAGTTCGATAATAAAGTGTTGCCCGAGGTGGCTTTGGTGTTGCGCGGCAATGCACGGCAAGCCGTGAGCATGTCCAATGATATTATCGACTTTATGAGTGGCAGGGATGAAAAGTTCACCTTGGATCATTGGAACAGTATGCGGAATGCTCTTGACATTTTGCCTATGGGAATCAGTCCCAGCGAGCTTAATTTGTTGGGGTTGATCGCTACACAGACTGGTTCGACCTTGACGTATCTGAGTGCTAAAACCGGCATGAGTCGATCCAGCCTTCAGAAAGATGGCGAGACGTTTTTGATACAACAGAATTTGATAGATATTCGCACCCCAAGTCTTCGACACGCGACAACCAAGGGACTGCTCCTCTTGGATTCTGTTGATCCAACTTTTTGGAAGGGAACGGATCTTCCCACCCAATCTTGATTTAAGCTTTCGGGCGGGAATAGAGCCGTAAGAGAACTACGGACTAGGGTTTTGTATTGTTTGTCCCTACATTGAACACCCGCCTGATTCTTTCAAATATAAAAGCACCAGTAAGATATTAAAACGAGTAAGGTAAATAAATGATGACAAAGAAAGCCGCGACCGATGCCTTTGAGAGAGGCTGTATTCTATTCCTAAAAGGAGCAATCACTAAAGGCGAGATGTATGAACTGAGAGTATTATACGATACTTATGGAAGAACAGAGTGGAAAAGATAGAATACAATAAAGATTGACTTTAGATTCCTCGCCCTAATATAAACAATTGAACCGGGGATGATATAAAAGAAATCTTAAATGTCCGTTAACCTAGGTATTTGTTCACAACTACCTACTTTTGACAACTCTCTGCCAGTTTCGCCATTTTTTTCAAATAACGCAAATAAGATTCGCCACTTTTCCCACAATTACCAAATAACGCAAATAGAGCAAATAATATAAATATGTAATGAATTATAAGTAATCTAGTAATGTTTGTAAGTACTTGATAGTCAACGACTTACGGCGGCGGGGGGGCGCGGAGCGCAAGTCCTTGATAGTCAACGACTTACGGCGGCGGGTGCCGCCCTTTCGTTGATGAGGTCTTGCAGGTCTTTTTTTAGCATCCGGCGGGTGTCATAGGATTCTGTCATTTCTATCTCCTCTTTAATTTGGCTGATTTCGAGATCGATTTCTGGAATTGTCATTTTATCAGTCATATCTGATGGCAAAATTCAATAGAATCACAACGAACCATTTTATCCTGACTATCTGGATGACCAAGGTTAAAGATTTGGCCAATGTAGTAGTCTCTTATCTCACTGTCTGTCCCGTCAATACTAGTGACAAGGGAATCGCCGTTGGAAAAATTAACTCTTACTGATTTCATTTTAATCATTTTGTTTACTTCTTTGGCGATTATCATTTTATTTTGTTTAAAATATCTTTGCACTCGACTGGGTAAAGCTTTTCGGCAACCTTGCAGCACTCCTCGACCGTTAGCTGATCGAAGCTATCCGGTAGATTTTGCTGGATTTGCAGTTTGAGTAAGGCGCGGCCATGCTTGTCAAAATTAGAAGCGTAGACCACACGGTTAATAGTGGCGTTCATTCCGAGTGCGCCCATGAATGATTTTGGATGTCTCATTTTAGCAGGGAAGTAGCGTGGTTCCGTTCGGGAGGCGTTTCAGGGGTTGGAGGTTATCATGCTCGCGCATGCGGTTAATGTGGTCTAGGGCATTCTCTCGCGCTGTCTCCATTTGAGAACTGGCAGCGGTGAAGGAGGTGATTGAGCCCATGTCATCGACAAAGGGAACTGATACGACGTATTTCATAATTTTTTTTGTCTTGTGTGCCATAATTACCACGCGCTGTTTTCGGCGTCGTGGTCCCGCTCGCGAAGAACCTTGACAACGTTACGGCAGTTCTCGATTGCCTGTTCGGGGGAGTTGGCGGGACCAATAAGACGGGCAAGCTCCTCGTCGGTGTGGGCCTCAACGATGTAGTCCCAGCCCTCGGAGGCGTGGTCGTAGTTTTCGATTGCGTGGGCTCTTACTTCTTTGATGAACATGTAAGTAATATACCACGCCCCAAGGATAATGCAACCCCTACTTTCGTATGCCTCAATTCGCGATGAAATCAAAGTAGAACCGGGGGCGGTGCGTGAATTCCAATGAGCCATTGACGCCGTCTGACTTGCGTTGCACGCTCACGATAGGTGCGCCAAAACCTTTGAATTTGTACTTCGCGGTTGCTTCGGCGGTCGTAAGAACTTCGCCGTGCGTGGATTCAAGTTGAGCCTTAATTTCCTGTTCTGTTCCTGTCATGCGGATATTGTAGCAAAAGCCCCGAACTTTACGAGAACAATCGTATCATACCATCGTATGGGTCATCGTATGGGTCATCGTATGGGT
>TARA_R110002153_G_scaffold95673_5_pt1 | contig 10794 bp, 13 predicted proteins | sample TARA_R110002153 | Tara Oceans TARA_R110002153 (sample SAMEA4398193) | marine metagenome | biome: Polar Biome; feature: [SRF] surface water layer (ENVO:00010504); material: water (ENVO:00002006), including particulate matter (ENVO:01000060) such as... | depth 5 m
TTGAAAAAGCTTGGAAATCATTATCAGCTGCAGCAGCTCTAAGTTTAGAGGCTGACATACCAGAAGCACCTTCACCATCTGGATCTCTTTGACCAGCTGATACTACAGTAACACCACCTTCAAAGTTATAGAACCCATGACGGCCTTTTCTGTTATTATACTTATTTGCTAATACTTCGTATTCTTTAACACGATCAGAACCAGCTACAATTGTTAACTTTGTAAAACCTTCTTTGTAACACGTAGTGAGCATATCAAATAATGTACGAACCTTTGGAACATACATTATAGATCTTGCATAACGTGGAAACATTTTACGAAGATACTTTACTTTAGTCTTATAGTCTAAAGGATCTGTTTTAGGTTTTTGTGTTTGAGATGCGTAGACTCTAAAGCTATTACCAGAAGCTACTTTATTAACAGCTTGAAATAGTTTTTCATGACCTATTGTTGGAGGATTATATCTTCCCCAAGCAACGGTTAGATCTTTAGTTTCTTCAGTGACATATTGAGTAAAGGATTTAAATTGCACGCTACTTCCCCTTATTTTGAAGCTTAGTGCGGTCCTTTTGTCTTACTTTTGGTAAGAGTTTTTTAGCCAAACGTAGAATAGCACCTTTGCGCTTTGCTACTTGTTTTTCTAAGTTAACTCTTGAGCCGTAAGATAAGTCACCCTTTTGCTTGTTCTTTAGAATTTTCTTAATGATTATATTCTTAGCTTGCTTATTAGCACGACCTTTAAGAACTTCTGCGGATGCCATCCTACGCATAGAACGTCTTCGACCCAATTGGATCTTAGCTTTGTTTCTACGTAAAGATTGCTTTAATTTCATTCGTTGTTGCACGTTGAGAGCCTCTTCTAATGTGGTCTCTTCGTATATTTCAACAAACTTTTTGAATTGTATCATTTCCGCTCTTTCCATTAGGATCGGGACGGCGTGTCCCAGCCTTTAATCACGTCTGGTGAAAAGTTATTAGTCGAAAATTCCATACGGTCGACTAGTTTAACTGCTCCACCTTTCAATTTATCAATAGCTACATAACCTTCAACACCAGTTACATGAAAGCCATTTTTCTTTTTAATAAAAGTATTCATTTTACTTAATCTATTAAGTTTATTTATAAGTTTTAATTTCCCATCTACAATAGCGTTTTGTAAATCAAATATTAATTTTAAGTTAGTCCTATTGCGCTGTGAAAAGAACTTAAGCAAATCATCTCTTTTTGTAACTTGAACTTGTTTCCCTTTTGCGCTTGATCTTTTATCTATTTCTTTACCATATTTATCATTAATATACTTGATAAGAGACTCAACATGTTTATTAGTATTAGTAACTCTCTGTCCTTTACGAACATATGAGTTATTGTGTGTCTCTATTATCTTAGCTAAATCTTCATTCTTTTCTATATCTTTTAAAGTAGTTGAAGCAATTCGTTTAAAGATCTTACCTGCTAAACTAAGAGCTGCAGTTACTTCTTCAGTATCTTTTTTAGTAAGTGTTACTGTACCAGACATATCTCTAAGTGTAGCATCTTGAGCCCACATAGCCTTAGCACCTTTTAATTGACTCATATTTACTGAGTAAGAAGCTTTCATGTCTTCGAAGGTTTTTCCTTTGTAGGTTGTGTGCCAGACGACTCCGATTTTTGCCGAAGTAATCTCTTTCGCAGCTGGTGTTCCCGTAGGCACAGCATAAACAATCGTATTCGGGTGGAAGGTGACATATTCTTGCCCATCAATCTTCTCCTTTTTAAGATCGCTTTTGACAAACATAATATCCCCTTGAATAACATCTGTAATATTTGCAGATTTCAATGAGTCAAATGCGGCTTTTAGTTTATCAGATAAATCGCCAGAAGTATCAGCATCTATATCTGCGTGTGACTTATAGACCTTAGGATCTTTATTGAATACACCTTTTTTTGCTACAAAGAACTTTCCATCGTTAGGATCTTTACCTGCAAATACTGCTGGTGCACCGTCCCATTTTACAGTAACATCTACTGATTTACTAGAATTTCCACTTAACATATCTCTTAACGAGCGAAGTGCAAGGATTGCATCCCTTGCTCCTTTAACTCCACCATAGATGACTTGATCTTCTAAGTGCATCATATGTGTATTTTTTTGTTCACTTAATAAGTGGGCTGTAAAACTTTTTAGCATTATATTACCTTAGTATTTCTGTTTTTAACGGCTGTAAGTTTAGCCACGATAAAGAACCGAGCAGCTTTAATTCCAAATTGGTTTTTAGCTTGTTCTGGTCTTACATAGTAGTACGGTTCGTAATCCATCTTTGGAACACCACCGTGAATTTCCGTATGATTTGATGTAACTGTATAAACTGGAATACCATTTTTGCTACTTAGACGTTTAAAGTTCATAGGACCTTGAAATAGTACATCAATATTCTGTCTACTGTCTGGTGTCTTATTATACTGTTTACCAAATAAAGTCATATTGATAATTTTTTTATCAACAACTTTACGAGCAAATGCTGTCTTAGGAGGAAGAATTGGTAGTGATCCGCCAGTTAAATTCTTAAGCTCTTTCTTTACATCATCTACAAACTTAAGCATATCTTTTGAGTTAGTAAATTTAAGCTCTGGCATTCCGCCATATTGCTGAAAATGATTTGCTTTGCTGCCAAGCTTATGAGAAATCCAAAAGACTTCTTTATTATCTGGGCTCAACATATGAAAGTCAGACTTTGGAACACCTGGTGTTGTTACAATATCAATAACTTTTTCAGTCTTCTTACCAATTTTGATGTAAATAAAAGGTACTGTTTCTTTTTCAAGAATTGCATTAAATTTCTTTTTAAGATCAGCTAACGCAGCATCTTCACCTTTAGTACCAGATCCAGAACCTTTACCGCCAAATTCTGGTGATTTTGCAAGATCTTTAAGACTATAGTCTTTACCATCTGAACCTTTAAAGGCGATGGCATTCATAGTCTTTCTATCTCCATCATCTAGTGCTTTTTTGTAATCGTTTAGTGATTGACCTTTTTGTAATGTTACTGTCTTTGTGTTATCTTTGTATAGTAAAAAAGGATCACCATCTTGAATCTTTTTAATTAAAGTAGTTGCCCTGCCTTCGCGACCAGGTTTTAACAGCTGTTCTGCTGAAAGTGGTACAAAACTTTCCATTAAAAACCTCTTGAAACTGAGCATTGCATTTGAACCTTATGATTGTGTTATCCACTATATTTATAATAAATCAGACTCCCAAATCTCGTCAGCATACTTCTTTTGTAAACGATATGCTTCTTTTTCCCAAGGTAAATTCCAGTAATCAGTGTCTTTAGGGATGTTTCTACCTTTCCAACATAAGTCAATACCATTAATTTCTTTACGAGCATATTGTTTGATATGTATCATTTCATGACACAAGGTAGTTACAAAATCGTTTAATTTAATTTTCTTATCAACTTCTATTTCAAATGTACGAGTATCATCAGTCATCATAGCAAAACCAACTGCATCTGATTTAATATCACAGATTTCAACATTAATATCAAGAGTCTTCATACGTGGCATTAGCTTCTTAATCATAAAAGCTATTGTCTTATGTGCGATGTCTCTTTGAAATTTATTACCACCACTTACTTCAACAATATTAGTCATGTATTTTTTTGCCTTTCTCTTTTAGCCTATGTAATACTAAGCTCCAATACTCTTTAGCCCACTTTTGATCTTTATCAAGTGAATTGATAAGCGCAATAACATTTTCTACGCGTCTTTGCCATATTGAGTCTACCATTATGCTGCCTCCGCTTTTAACCAGCGGTGAAGTGTAGGAACATCAATTCCAAGAGATAAAGCTAATTTAGCTTCTTCTTCTTGAGCTAGCTTTTCCTGCTCCTCATGAAACTCTTGATCATCCTTCATAGTCTCACATGCGCTGTCAATTTCTTTATTAAGCTCTTCGTCAGACATTTTAGAGAAATCCATGGACCTTGCATATGATTTACTATATGCATCAGCAATACAATAATAAGCTGACTCTTCTAGCTGAGTACGTTGAAACTCTTTAAGAGTACCAGTAGGAACTCTTTCATTCCAATATTGAGTATTTCTGGTAGCTACAAAAGATCCCATCCAGCACCCAGGCTGTTTTGAGAATTCTTTAGCTTCTCTACGTTGAGCGTTAATATAGTCTCTAAGTGCCTGTTCCATTATTCTACCTCCGCATAACCAAAGTCACAATCAAGTTTATCAAAGCCAAAATTAGCTACAACATAAGTATCGGCGTTACTATCGACTAAAAGATTGCCGACTGACACCGAGGTCATTTGGTTATGTCGTGTGATAAGATTCTCTGGACCCATATTGCCAACTTCAAATGCATCATCAAGAGTTTGAACATTTAGATCAGCAACATGGACATATTTGTCAAAGTGATCTTGAGGCTGAAATCCACCCATGCCGTATGTGAATGACACATCAGGGTAGATTGCTTTTTGGTCTTTGATTTGGTAAACTTTAATCATATAATTTCCTTCCTTTTATCATTTTATAAGTATATTATATCACACTTTTCAACGATTGTAAAGGAAAAAGTGAAAGTAAACCTGTTGCGATTTCAATCACTTGTAAAATAATTTGATTTTATTTTCTAGACCTTGAAGTCAGAGTAGTCTTTTCGCTCTGATTTGATTGATTTACCAGAGCTAGAGTTGTCAAATACAGGTATATCATCACTTAGAGTTTGAGCAGATTCTTCTACATCATATAATCTCATCTTAGATCTATCAACACCAACTACAAACCTTTTCTTGAATGTAGGATCATTGTAACGATTCTTAAGCTGTTTGACCATCATTTGACCTAGTTTATCAAGTTCTTCGGTAGATACTAATGCAAACATAAGATCAGCTGTGGCTGGTAGACCAAAAGACTCAGAGGTATCTTCTAATCCAACATCACTATTAGAGAAACCAGAACGAGTAGTTTGAGTAGCAGTCATAATAGGTACATTGAATTCAACAGCTAGACCACGCATTTCTTCAGCAATAGATTTGATATATGAATACGTATTAATAGATCCACCAAGACCTTTCATACGAGATGAAGAACAGATATTCAGATAATCAATAAAGATAATATTAGGTACAAAGTCTTTCTTTAATTTAAGCTCATTCAATAAGGCACGAAAGTGACCAGTATGAGCGGCACCGGTGGGATATTCTTTCACAATAAGTTTACCAATATTCTTTTGAGCAATTTTGGCGATCTTATTGTCAAACATAACTTTACTTAGTTTGTCTAACTGATCAATGGGCAAATTGAACAGATTTGCATCAATACGTTCAGCAATACGTTCTTCAGACATTTCCATAGTAATATAGAGAACGTTTTTACCTTGCATTAGAGCACCAGCTCCAACATGACACATAAAGAGAGACTTACCCACACCGGTACCGGCCAGTGCAACATTCAGAGTTTTGTTTGGGAGACCACCTTTGGTTATGGCGTTAAAATTCTCCAAGTCAAACGGTAGACGATCTTCTACAGTATGGTAGAAGTCAAAGCGTTCATCTGAATTATCAATATAATCATGACCAACATTGGTATCGAAGCATACGCCCAATGCATCAGATAATATCTCAGGTAACGCTTGTTTCGTCAGACTCTGATGTTTACCATCAATAATGTTGATGGATTCCATAATGGCTAGATAGATAGCTCTATCTTGACACCACTTCTCAGTGTTATCAATTAGCCAATCATCATTTACTTTTTCTGGAGTAAACACAAGATCAACTAAACCAGATGCAGGATCAAATGTCCCGTTGGCAGTCATATCAAGTGTAAGAGTTTCCCTAGTTGGAAGCTTATTATACTTGCTTACAAAGGTTACTATTTCTTTAAAGACTGTTTTATACTCAGCTTCAAAGTACTCTTTCTTTAAGAATGGTATTACTTTTCGGAGGTACTCTTCATTGGAGAGTAGATTCCGGATTATCGTTTGTTGTATGTTTGCTTCGATCATTTATTTTCGCTTTCCCATTTTCAAATGCGTCTTCAATTACATGCTGGAGTACTTCGCCCAAGTAGTTTTTAAATTCGTCAGACTGCTCAAGGTCTTCTGCTACGAATTCACCAGCATCTACTATCTTATAATTAAAGTTAATTGAAGCTTCTCCAGTTGCGCTTTCAATTACTTTAATTTTGCCATATACATATGTTACACCTGGCCACTGAGTCCTAAGACGAATAGCCCACTGGTCGTCTTGGTCAGCTTCAGCAAAGGTGTAATCATCAACGGTAACCATTATGCTTCCTCAATATCCAACTCAGCGTCATCCATAGGGATTAGACCAATTTGATATTTAGATTTTACATACTCTTTAAAGTCTGTATCTTCAAAGATTGGTTTCCAGAACTCTTGAGTTAGAGTATCTTTTTCTCTGAACTTGGGATCCACAAGCTCACCAGTGCTACGATCAACACGGCAGTACCAACCATTAGAAGGCTTAGCAACATAATTACCGGCGAGACCAACATCAAGCAAACCACTCCAACGCTCGATGCCACCTTCCCAAGAAACGGAGATAGGTATTTTAGACTTTTCTCGTACAAAACGTGATTTCTCAATGTTAACAATGAAATGGTATCCTTTGATTTCAGTGCCTTGTTTATCTTGCTGCCTTCCAATGATCCAGATGTTATCCGCACTGTAATAGATACCAGTACCACCAGAGACAGTAGCTTTAGAGAACATTTCCAAACTCATGTAGGTATGATTAACCGCTAAGAGTGGAACATCTCGCATAGTAAGATATGGTGTAATCATACGGAATAGACCTTTAAGAGCTTTAGCCCTTGACATATCCGTAACTGATTTTTCATTGATTGCATCTTCTAGTTCTTTCTTAGAAGCTAGGTTACCAATTGAATCGATTACAATTATAACTTTATCACTACGTTCAATATTTTCAAGCTGTCCAATAATATCAAACTTAAGTCTTTCAACATCGACAATAGGAGTATGTAATACCCTAGTTGTATCGATGCCGAATGCTTCGAAGTATGATTGAGGTGAGCCAAATTCAGAATCATAGAATAGCATGATAGCATCCTTATGTTTCTTAAGATAAGCCGCAGCCATAACCAATGCAAACGAAGTCTTAAAGTGTTTTGACGGACCAGCAAGTACTGTAAGACCGGAGGTTAGCCCGCCGTCCATATCTCCTGATAGTGCCACATTAATCATTGGCACATCAGTAGCAACCATTGCTTTGTCTTTAAAGTATATCGATTCCGAAAGAATATTAGTTTCTTTAATCTTCGAATTCTTTTTTAGTTTGTCCATTACTGACATATAGTTCATCCTCTTTTATCATTAATATAAGTATATTATATCATAAATTGGTCCAATTGTACAGGACTTTTTTCATAATTTATTGATTTAGTTTTGTTGCATTGAATAGCAAACTGCGTATCTAACATTTGATTATCAAGTCTGCCTTGTACAAACGACTCTACTTGTTCAGCCATATCTTGAGCTGTAGTTACTGGTACGTTTTGACAAATCATATTTAGATTCTTTAGACCACCTTGTAACATAAAGTCACCTGGTAGTTTCATAATTGCCAGACACTCACGGATAGTTAGATATCTGTCTTCGTCTGGGTGTGTAAGTGAAGATGGCATATGACCTACAAAGGCACCAATATAGTCTTTTGGTATCTCAGTAGTTTTACGCATAATATTACCACCACTCTTTAGTTTTAGATACATACGAGTACACTTACCTGCTTCGTTTTCATATCCTTTCTCTTTCATCCACTCACCGACTTTATTGTATTTAATACCAGCTTTTTCAATTTCATCTAACGGGTTAGTACTCTTTACAATCTCTTTCTGAAACTGAGAATGAGTAATCCCACCATGAATTTCTTCTAGTACATATCTATAAAATGGATTCTCACTTGGAATCTTCTTATTAGTAAGAACATTCATTGGATCGTCTTCTCGTAACTCAACATTGCGAATAGTATCTTCAATCTTTTCATGAGCTCTTTCTATATACCCAAGCTTAGGAATCTTATCACCCTGCCAGAAGAAATAGAAAACCCGATCACGTACTTGACTTAGTCCATGAAGTATAGATTTCGTTTTATAAATGCTAAATGTGTATCCATTTTGGCCTGCAATCCTTCGTAACTGCTCAACGATTGGTTCTCCCATTTTGCTAGCCAGTCTTGGTGCGTTTTCGCCCCAGAATACTTTAGGTTTGAGAGTCCCCAAGACATGACGTGCGGTAGCCAACATCCAATCATTATTGCTATTAGTAGAAGATGCTGAAGGACTAAGACTAGAAAGACCAGCACAAGGGCACACAGTGTTAATAACATCGACATAAGGAAGATCACGTTGCACGCCATCGTCCAAATGATAGTAAGGAACTTTGTTTTCATAATACTCCACCAATTGTCTATCGTTGGCTTCAAAAGCTGAATAGCTTAAAATATATTCAGGTTTAGTATTAGCCACGTTTTGCATGGCAATAGTTTCACCACCAATAAGTGGTACTATGCTTGCGTAATTCATCCGAAAAACTCCTCAAGGTTAACAGCCGTTTCTTCACCTGTCCAATGCGGATAGGATGCTCTAGATAAATGAATTGACTGCGGTTTTTCCATTTTATCAAAATCAAGTTGACCTTGCTTATTCATAAGCGGGTCTACCCATCGAATGATTTTTGTGCGAGTTGCTTTCTTTTCTAGTTGATCTCTGAAAGCAAGACGACAATTATTTCTTTCTTCCCAAGTACCCCAGAATGGTTTATCTTTATAGTAACCAGACTTTGGTAGTTTTCTTGAAATGTCTTCAATAGGCAATAGTTCATAAATTGAAACCTTTGCAATAGGTAAAGCCTCAACTGCAGTTATATATCTATCTGCTAAGTCCCTTGAATTTTGTATAGGATCACCCTCAACACGACATAAGTGATGCCGTATATCGATATTACCAAAGTAACATTCTAATTCTTTGATACGATCAAAGTCTTTAAAGTACATTCCAAGTCCATCATTCAAAGCACCGTTAAGAGTTTTGAATGGAACACTGTTTATTGTCCAACCTGGCCTGTACATACATATAGAATGACTATCACCAATTACAAGTCGATTGGTTGGATTTACTACTTTAATAGTTTTAGCAGTTTCATACATTCGTTTAAGGTTATCAATATCAACTTCAAGCCACTCAGGCTGGATCTCGTTACCCTTTTCAATAGCTTTGTCAATTCGTTCCTGAATCATTTCATGATACGGAGGAAAGTCAATAGCTAATGAGTAGACTTTACCTTTGAACTTCGAGAAGTTACGAGTGTTAGTGACATAAGGAAATCCCTTTACACCACCAAACACATTCATTCCACCAGACCAGTCGTTGCCATGATAGACATACATTTCATCATACTGATTATGATCTTCAATTTTACCAGAGTAATTGATAGTAATATCAACTCCGGTTTGCTTAATCATATCAGCATAAATTGCACCCTGAGCACCTCTGTGAGATGCCATACGAGTAGCAACTGGAATAAATGGAGCGTTTAATATAGCTTTTTTCATCATCATAAGAGTATTATATCACACTTTCACACAAATGTAAAGGATTAATTCATAAAAGATTCTAATGGAGAAGGCTCAAGTCTTTTCTTAAGATCTTCTGCAATATCAACAAATGAGTCAAAAGTCAAGGGTAACATCCTTTTAGTTTGAGCTTTTGCATTATCTTTAATACCTAAGAAACAGTTGAACTGACAAAACGTAATCTCAGTACCAAAGGTAGTTAAATTACCACCACGTTCAAGATTATTTTTATAAAACGAAGCTTCACTATCAGTCATTTCAAAGAACTCATGTTGATGATCTCTAACTGCTAATATATATGCTTCCATAATAAAGTTGTTCTTAAACTTGACTTGTGGAAATACAAACTCAAGACCTCGTTTAGCACCAGGACCAACTAGACAATAGTCATCATCTTCATCAATATTAGGTAAGTCATCACAACGAGAAAAGTTACAAGGTGGATGATATGAGAAGTAGGGTCCAATACCGCGATGTGTAGAAAACCAATCACATACATCACTAAGTTTATTCTTTGGATTTTGAACTACTTCACTCATACCTAAATCATCTAAATGAGCCATCCACCTTATCATATGTGATAAAGCAAATCTCTCATTTGGATCATTGTCTTCTTCACGGCAAAAGTTACGAGCTGAAGTTTGAAGACTAGTTTGCAGTTGCGTTGAACCCCAGATCTTTAGTTTGTTTTTATTAAGATCTAAGTTGTTATTGATTAAGCTATAGTAATCACCCTTTTGTTTATATACATCAAAATCAATAATATTACTATAGTCAGTAGAGTTTGTTGCAACCAATGTAAGTGTAGGCATACCAACAAACTTTACTGCCATAGCATTTAGAATCTTATTACGCATAGAAATGTCTTGGTTGAAAACATGATTCTCCAACCAATACACTTCAGCATGTTTAGATCGATTAGGATTCCAGTATGAAACTTCCTGTCTCATAGCTGGACCGAACTTTTCGGGATATTTGTATTCGTCAATTAGTCCTGTTTCTCTTAGTACCTCTCTTTTAAAGAAGTCAAGAACCCAGTCATTAAAATAACGAAAGTTGTTCTGATCCCGAGTCTGTCTCAGTACTTCCAGTGTTAGTCCACTCATGCCTTACGTTCTCCTTCTCAACTAAATCATGCTGTAATAGAACCACATTAATATGTGGCATCATTTTTTTGATAACC
>TARA_R110002153_G_scaffold50514_3_pt1 | contig 10782 bp, 17 predicted proteins | sample TARA_R110002153 | Tara Oceans TARA_R110002153 (sample SAMEA4398193) | marine metagenome | biome: Polar Biome; feature: [SRF] surface water layer (ENVO:00010504); material: water (ENVO:00002006), including particulate matter (ENVO:01000060) such as... | depth 5 m
ATTTGAGTCTTATGGTTCTTATGGTGAACACAAATTTATAGTATTAGAAGAGAGTGACGACAATGGTGGTTCGGACACTTTTATAGAGGGTGAGGAAAATTTCACTGAAGAAGAAAAAGAACTAATTTATGAAGCTGTAAACGAATATATGTAGTATGGGAAACACGATTATAGTCACATTACTCATAGTTACGGTGTTTGGTTTAGGATTGTATGTGGCGTCTAAAATTACGAACCATATAGAAAATAAAAGTCAACATAAACAACTCATGAAAAACTTAAGGGACTTTGAGATGAGGGATATTATGGATAAGTCCCAAAACACAGAATTAAAAAATGGAAAAAACTAAATTACCAGTGTGGTTTGATGGGGAGACCTATGAAGAAGGTGGTACAGTAACTAACAGATTTTCGGGTGAAGAATACGAATTAACCAATAAGGAACTATCTATGTACGATTTTATTATGGGTGCTACTATGGTAATGGAGATGGGTGGGGCCCCAAAAGGAGATAGTATGGTAAATGACCTAAGAAAAGGTTTAGAGTGGTTTAGAGAAAATAACAATAAAGCCTATATGGTCTTATTAGATTAATAATAAATTAAAAATTAAAAAAAGAAAAATGGCAGTAGAGATTAACATTATGGAAAATGGACCAATTTTGGTCAAAGGAGAAACCACAGTAATTAAGGGTGGTGAAAAAGTAATAGTAGGTGAAAATTACGCGTTGTGTAGATGTGGGCAATCCAAGAATCAACCAATGTGTGATGGAACACATAAATCATGTAATTTTAAAGGATAAAAATATGTATTATCAAGCAATCATCGCATTTGAAACGGGAAATGTAGACAATGAAGGAACCCCAAAAGTTAAAAAATATAAATATATTGTAGAATCAGAATCAGTTTTTGAAGCAAATAAGAGACTGGCTCATTACATTTCTGAAGACACTAGGGACTCAGAAGTTATATCGGTGGTTAAAGCACCTTACGAAGACATTCTACACCCAGAACTAACACCAAAATACTATGGACAAAAATAGTAATACTTGGAGGGAAATAATGGATTTATCGAAAAATAACCCAAAACAAATGGACGATTCGTCTATGTTACGAAGTTTAGGGTTAGATGAGGAGACGATGAATAAAATAGAGGAGGATACTCTTGAGTCAGCTAAGGAACAAATTAAGGTAAGAGTTAGTTTTATGAACACATCTTCAAACGAAGACCCAAAACACAAGTATATAGATGATAGTGGTATGGATTTACGTGCGAATTTAGAAGAACCAATTTCAATTAAACCAAGTGAAATAAAACTAATACCTACTGGCCTTCATTTCGAGTTACCTGAAAGTATGGAAATACAGGTAAGACCTAGAAGTGGATTGGCGGCTAAGAACGGAATTACCGTTTTAAATACACCTGGTACGGTAGATAGGGGTTATAGTGGTGAAATAAAAGTTATCTTAATTAACTTAGGTAAAGATAGTTTTTTAGTGAGTCATGGTGATAGGATTGCACAAGCGGTTATTTCACCAGTAATTTCTGGTAGGTGGTGTATACTAACTAAAAAAGATAAACTAGCAAACACCAAAAGAAGTGATGGTGGTTTCGGTTCAACAGGTATAAATTAAAATTATAATATGTCATTATCAGTAGTATTCAGTTCAAAAGAAATAAATAAAGATTTTATAGAGTTAATAAAATCAACTTCAGGTATTCATAAAATAGAGATTTTACCATACGAAAATCCCGGGAAATACTCTTTAACTGAAGTCTATAATATGGGTTTAAAAGACTCAAAAAATGACATAGTTTTATTTTGTCATGATGATATAAAATTCGATACTAAAAATTGGGGTCGAAAGTTGGTTAAACACTTTCAAAAAAGTGACTACGGTATATTGGGTGTTGCTGGTTGTAGATACTTACCTGAATCTGGAAAATGGTGGGAAATACCTTCAGAAATGATGGGGCAAGTTTACCATGAAAATGAAGGTAAAAGGTGGCTTTCAACCTACAACCCTAAATTCGGTAATAACATATTACCTTCAGTTTTGGTTGATGGGTTATTTTTTGCTGTTAGTAAAAAAGCCTTATCTACGGATTTTGATGAGTCTGTTACTGGGTTTCATTTTTACGATTTAAACTTTTGTGTACAAAATTTTTTAAGTGGTGTTAAGGTGGGTGTTATATCTGATATCGACATAACTCATTTATCTATAGGTCAGACCAATCAGGAATGGGAAAGGAATAGAATTCTATTTAGTGAAAAGTATGAAAAAGAATTACCTTTAATAGTTAGTTTAGTTATGCCTGAACTAAAACTTAAAAAAAATAATCCTTTAGTTTCTATTATAATCCCTGTTTATAATTACGGAAAAACCCTAGATAGGGCATTAAGTTCTGTATTTGCTCAAACCTATAAAAATCTAGAGATTATTATAATCGATGATGGGTCCACAGACAATTTTACCAAACTAAAACTTAATCATCTCGATATACCTAACACTAAGATTATTTTTCAAGAAAATGGAGGACCCTCAAAAGCCAGAAATGAAGGGGTAAAAATTTCTACAGGTGACTATATACTACCTTTAGATTCTGACGATTTAATCCACCCAACATATGTTGAGCAGTGTATTAAATTAATAACCCAAGATAAAAACTATAGTCCTATATATTGTGATACCGTACATCAAGGACAGATGAAAGGCATTGAAGAAAGACCTGAATGGAGTAAGGAAAGATTAATTAATGGCCCATTTATAGTTAACTGTTCAATGTTTAGTAGGGAAGCTTTTGATTCTATAGATGGTTATGATGAAGATTTAAAAGGTTGGGAGGATTATGATATGTGGTTAAGAATGATGCAGAAAGGTTATGTTGGTAAAAGAATACCTAGCCCTTTATTTATTTATTTCCATCACGAAAGTGAGGGTACCGTATCTACCATAGCAAATCAAGATACACAGTCATTACATCAAAAAATATTAATAAAGAATAAATTAATAACCGACCCAACTAAAACATCTATATATAGCCCTCTAAAAAATAATAACACATCATTTAACTCATTCGTATAAAATATGGAAACACTAACGGTACTATGTTCAAATTACAACTCAGATAGGTGGATTGACGGATACCTAGAATCTCTCGATAGTCAACTACTTAAAGAATTTACCGTCATATTTGTTGACGCAAATTCTACCGACCACTCACTTAAAACAATTAAAAATTATAAATTTAGAGATGGTATTACTAAAAAAATAATAGAGAACGATAAAAGAATTACCATTTATGAAGCTTGGAATTTAGCTGTTGAGTCTAGTAATAGTGAGTTTGTTATTAATTTTAATACAGATGATAGATTATTTCCAGGTGGACTTTTAACCCTTTATAATTCTATAGTACAGAGTCCAGATGTGGATATCATATATGGTACTAGTTTACTTATGAGTGACGAAAAACACGTTAATATAAAAGGAATTCAAAACTGGCCTCAACATACACACGAAATATTATTAAAAAATTGTATTTGTGGACCTTTCCCAATAGTAAAAAAATCAGTACTTGTAAAAAATGGGTTATTTAACCCAAAATACACCATATCCGGGGATTATGAAATGTGGTTAAGATTGTCTAAAAGAAATTATAAATTTAAAAAAATAACTGATTTTGTGGGTACGTATTATGACAACCCCAAAGGAGTTAGTTCTAATAATACCACACTACAAGAACATATAAAACAAGATACCGAAATAAGAAATTTACATAGATGAAAAAATTAATCTGTTATAGTTTGTGGGGTGACAACCCAAGATACACTAAAGGAGCTATTAGGAACGCAGAATTAGCTAAATTAATATATCCTGGTTGGACTTGTAGGTTCTATACTGGAAATTGTGTACCCACTGGAATAATGGATAGTCTTAGGTCTTTCGATAATGTAGAGATAGTAGATATGGGTGTTGTGGGTGATTGGACTGGAATGTTTTGGAGGTTTAGTGCTGCTGATGATAAAGATGTGGAGGTTATGTTATCTAGAGATACTGACAGTAGGTTAACTTTAAGAGAAAAATATGCTGTAGACGAATGGTTGGGTAGTCGACTTAATTTTCATATTATGAGAGACCACCCCTACCATTCTACAGAAATTTTAGGTGGTATGTGGGGTGTTAAAGGTAATATATTGGTTGGTATAAATGATTTAATAAGTGATTACGTTAAAGGTGATTTTTGGCAAGTTGACCAAAATTTCTTAAGGGAAAAGATTTGGAGTACTGTTAGGGGGGATTCTTTTACTCACGATGAATTTTTTAGTCACATTTTTGGCCCCTCTAACCCATATAAATTTAAAAGAGACCCCAAACATTTCATAGGTCAAGCTTATGATGGGGATGATAAAATATTAGACGATGATGTGTATTTTATAGATTACGTATATGAGTCTGAAAAAAAATAAAAATATGGTAGTTTACGCAAACATAATGACAAAAAATGAGGAATTACTCCTAACTGAACTATTGCCGATATGGGACAAATATCCAGTAGAAAAATTTATTTTCTACAACGATAATTCGACAGACGGTACTGTAGGTGTGATAAAATCTTATTTAGGTGATAGAGCTGTTATCCTTAACGACAATTTAGAAGAATTTAACGAATCACATAATAGGTCTAGAATGTTAGAGTATAGTAGAGAAGATGGTGCAACTCATGTTATAGCTATGGATTGTGATGAACTACTATCAAGTAATATTGTAACTAATTTTAATGAAGTTATTAATATGTACGAAACCAAAGACGTTTATCTTTACTGGTATAACGTAGTAAATAACACTTTAAAAGAGACTAGGAACGACCCTTCTTATGTACAAAACCATCGTAGTTTTATACTACCACTTAAAAATACTGGTAAGTTTAATTTAGCTTTATGGAAATATCATACACCTAGAACACCACAAACAAACCTACCAAAAACCACAACAAAAGACTACGGTGTAATACACTTACAATCGATTAACACAAAATTTTACGCTTTAAAACAATTATGGTATAAACACTATGAATTTATTAAATATAACCACCCGGTTACGTTCATCAATCAAAGATACGACCCGGTAATTAATAATTTAAACTTTATGTCGATACAAACACCTGAAGATATTCTTGGAGATATAAAATTTGACCATACGGTTTATGATGAAATGTGTGAACATAAAGGATATTTAAAATTTATTAAAGAAAACTATAACCGTGAACTAGTTACTTTTGGTTCAGAATTTTTAGACTAAATCTTTACGTAATAAAAAATATTATATATATTATACCATGGACAAACACGATACAAAAAATTTTAATTATATTAGTAAATTTATAGTTGATGGTGATGTTTTGGTGGATGTAGGAGCTCACTTAGGGGTCTATAGTGATTTTTTTTTAAAAAGTTTAAATGGTACTGGTAAGGTGTACACTTTAGAACCACACCCAACTAACTACGACAGGTTATATAGAAAATATAAAAACTCGGACAAGTTAGACTCTAAAACAATAGTTTTAGAAAATAAGGCTGCTTCAGATATAGACGGTATAATTGACGTCTATCACGATATGGGCACACAGACCCAAACCACAAACATAGTAGGATTTGATGTTAATGGGGTTAAGGTTGGTAAGATTGGTGATGTGGAGTGTACTAGGTTAGATACTTTATTAATGGGTGAAGAAAAAATTAAGTTAGTAAAAATTGACGTAGAAGGTGCTGAAATAAAAGTTCTGGAAGGATTATCTGGTGTTATAGAAAAAGTGAGTAATTTACTAGTTGAGTGTCATATGGATGAGGACTGGGGTACGATTAAGGACCTACTACTAAATAAATATAATTTTTCATGTTATGATGTACAATTTGAGTCTCCAGTAACTATCGATACAGAGGAAAGGTCCTATCAATGTTTATGTAAAAAAAATAATTTAATATGAAAAAAGTAATAGTTACAGGAGGAGCTGGATTTATAGGTTCTCATCTGGTGGATAAATTAATATCTAAAGGTGTGTCAGTTATTGTATTAGATAACCTATCGTCAGGTAAAGAAAAAAATATAAATCCCAAGGCGACACACATAAATGTGGATTTAAGTACTATGGATACCAAAAAACTTCATTGGGAATTATATCCTATGAAGTTTTTTAAAAATGTAGATACCGTTTTTCATTTGGCAGCTACACCACAAGTACAATACTCTATAGAGAATCCAACAGATAACAATAATTTAGATTCTTTAATTAATATTTTAGATTTAAGTAGGATTATAGAAGCAAAAAGATTTGTATTCAGTAGTAGTTCTGCTGTTTACGGTAACCCAACTTATACACCAATAGATGAAAATCACCCACTAAACCCATTAAGTCCTTATGCTTTACACAAATTAGTTGGTGAGCAGTACTGTAAACTGTACTCTAACTTATATAATTTAGATACTGTGTGTTTAAGGTATTTTAACGCGTATGGTAATAGAATGCCTAACAAAGGAGCTTACAGAAGTGTAATATCTATTTTTATGGAACAAACTGAAAAAAATCAACTACTTAATATTGTAAATGACGGTGAGCAAAAAAGAGATTTTGTACATGTAGAAGACATTGTTCAAGCAAATATTCTATGTGCTAAATCAAAAAATAATCTTAATGGTGAAATATTTAATGTGGGTACCGGTGAAGCTTTTACTGTTAACGAAATAGCTAATATGTTCGGTGGTGAAAAAAAATATGGTGAACTTAGGGTTGAGCCTAAGGATTCGGTAGCTGAAAACGCAAAAATAATTTTAGATTTGGATTGGTCACCTACGGGAAACTTAAGTAATTGGGTAAATAAAATATTAAATAATGAATAGTAAAACCATATCTTTATGTATTACGTGTTATGATGGTGATTATCATTTACTAGATACCTTATTAAATGAATGTAAAAAACAAACCACACCACCTAATGAAATAATAATATCTTCTAGTGGATTAAAAGATGAATCTTTATTGGGTATTAATACTATAAAAATACAAGGGGAGGATGTACCCGTTATTAGTGTTAACTTTTTAGAAAGACATTCTGAAGGTAAAGCTAGAAATGAGGGTGGTGCAAAATCAAAAATGGACATAATCCAATTTTTTGATGTTGATGACGTTCCTCACCCACAAAGAATAGAAATAACTAAAAGGGTTTTTGATGGTGGTGAGTGTGATGCTTTAGTTCACAGTTATCAAACCAATAATAAGAAATTTGACAGGTTATCCTTTGAAACTTCAAAAGTTTTTGAGTGTTGGTGGAATCCTGATAATGGTTTAGGTGGTGGTCAACTTAGAGCTAACGAAGAATGTAATATAGCTCATGGTCCTATAACAATAAAAAAAGAGATTTCAGAAAGCATAAAATACACTTTTGATAGTAGAGCTGCGGATTGTAAATTTGCTGGCAAATTAATGGAAAATAACTATAAAGTATTTTATTATGATGATATATTAATGAACTATAATTTATAACATGGAAAACTACACTACATACTGTTGGTGGACAGGTGATAACGAACTATCAGAAAATAGAAAAAAATCCTTAGAGACTATGAAAATAGCTCCTGGAGGTAATATTGTCTTTATAGATAAAAATAATTTAAAAGATTATATATTAACAGAACACCCATTACATGAAGGGTATCAGTACCTTTCACCAATTCAAAAAGGTGACTATTTAAAATGTTATTTTATGCATCATTACGGTGGTGGTTATAGTGATATAAAACAAACTTCTAAACCTTGGACAGAATACTTTGATAGATTAGGTAAGGATAAAAATTTATACGCTATAGGATACTCTGAAAGGGCTCCAAATCATGTAGCTTATCTAGAAGATTGTAGGTTGGACCCTCAGGAATCAATTAAGTGTAGAACCAACACACTTAGTGAAGACGGCAAATCGTGGACATCTCAACATCTAACAAATAACTGGACTAAGTTAATAGGTTGTGGGTTAATGATTTGTAGAAAAAATACACCATTTACTCGTGACTGGTGGGAAGCTTTAAATGAAAAAATGGATGGATACTTAGAAGAATTAAAAAAGTACCCATCTCAATGGCCTAGAGATTCCCACAACCACGTAAACCCTAATACTGGTGAAAAATCTAAATACCCAATTGCTTGGGCAGTATTACACGGACATGTCTATCACCCGTTAACACTAAAATACCACAAAAATATAGACCAGGATTTAACATATCCTGTAATGAGTAATTATCAATAACTATGAGTTTACATTCACACTGGTCAACAGCCACAGATAAGATTTTCATTAAAAAAATATATGACAACATTGGTTCTTATATTAACCAAGGAACTATTCTGGATTTGGGTGTTGAGGATTATAATTTTAATTGTAATGAGTTTATCGACAACAACTCTATAGAATATTGGCAGTTAGAACCTAATCGAGTTTGTGAAAATAATGACGGGTTTTTTAATTGTACCGTGCAAGAGTGTTTAGAAATGTATCCTGGTAATGAAAATAAATTTGACTCAATTTTAGATTTTGGGGTGTTGGGTTGGAACGGTATTAGATTTTCTCAAAAAGAACAGGAAAAGTATGTTACTACCATTCTTAAATTACTAAAACCTGGTGGTTTGTATATTTTGCATGGTGATAGGGTTGAGGTGGATATGGAGTATAAAATTAATATAGATAAATTTATATCCCCTAACTTTGAGTTGGTTTCGGTTATGGGGTTTAAGTCTCATGAGATTATAGAGTGCCCTAGATGGGGTACCGTATGGGATATAAGATTTTTTAAGAAAAATATAAAAATATGAAAAAAGTATTACTAGACTGTGGTGCAAATCATTTTCAAGGACTTAAAAAATTAATAACTGACTTAGATGTTGATTCAGGGTGGGTTGTGCATTCTTTTGAACCTAACCCTAACATTAGTGTTCATGCACCCCCCAACGTCACACTTCATCGTAAAGCGATATGGATAGAAGATGGTATACAACCATTTGCTGTAGAATCTTCAAGAGCGGAGACGGGGTGTGATATTAATACTGGTGGTGGTTCCACACTAAACCAGAATGAGTTAATTCAAGACCTTTCCTCACCAGTAAGTTTTACTAAAATAGATGTACCAACCATAGACTTCTCCGAATTTATAAAAAATAATTTTTCAAAAGAGGATTACATAGTGGTTAAAATGGACATTGAGGGGGCTGAGTTTGAGGTCATATCTAAATTAATAGATACCGGGGTGATACATTATATTAATTACTTACTTATCGAATATCACGATAAAACTTTTAAAACAGCACCTATAACACCTAGACCATTTTCACGAATTAAGTGTGAACAAATAAAATTTTTTAACGATAATAATATTAAATTTGAATTATACTAATGAAATACAAAAACACAAATAAATTAATGATTGTGGCTCATGCGGATGATGAGTTAATTTGGGCTGGTGAAACACTACTAAAAGAGAAAGGCCAATGGGACATACTTTGTGTTGTTACCCCTGACCACCAAAGTAAATTTAGAATACCTATGTTTTTAGAAAATGTTAGTAATTACCTCGAATGTAACACTACAATGTTAGATTTTATAGATACTGGTTGGAGAACTAATGACCAGGCAAATCCAATTAATGGTGACATAAGCACACCAATAAAAGAAAAGATAAATAGTAAGAAATGGTCTATGATTTTAACACATGGTGAATCCGGTGAATATGGTCACTACCACCACACTCAAGTACACCAATCAGTAAAAAAGGCATTAGGTGAAATTAACAAACTAGAAAAACTTTTTGTGTTCGCCCCAATTAAACACTCAAGTCCTTTAACTTTATCCAAAGAAAAATTATCTTTATTCGAGAATACCTACGATATTGAGAGTGGTTTACCTACAGCTCACCCAAGACAATGGATACATGGGTGGAACACTAATATGGGTTGGGAAGAGAAAATAATAAATTACAAAACTAAAAAAGTCTTATGAAAAATGAATTATGTATACACCATCACTTAGGTTTAGGTGACCATTTTGATATGAATGGTATGGTTAGGAATTACCTTAAAGAATATGACAAGGTACATATTTTTTCTAAACCGAATTACTATAAAATGATTGATTACATGTATAGAGATGAGGATAATATCGTAGTGGTTGAAATTCCTGGTGGCCCTCAAGAAGTATCACAAGGTGAAGAATATTATAAAACTAGTGAATGTGGTGAATTTTTAAGAATTGGTTTTGAAAACTATCCGTTTGGTGAAGAAAACTTATACGATAAGAATTGTTGGGAGTTCTTCTATGAACAGGTGGACGTACCTTATGATGTTAGGACTAGTATGTTCTACGTTAAACGTAATAAAACAGATGAAGATATTTTACTTAATAAACTTAACCCTAGTGGTGGTAAATTTATTTTTGTTCATGATGACAAATCTAGAGGTTTTGAGGTGGAGCGTAGTCATTTTATTGACAAATCTCTATTAGTTGTTGAAAATGATGTTAGTGAAAATATTTTTCATTTTATTAAAGTTATAGAGGAGGCTGAAGAAATTCATTGTATGGAAAGTTCTATGAAATCTTTAATAGATTTGTACGCTAAAACAGAAAAAATTTTCTATCATGATTTTAGGAATCAACCGTTGGGTAATCTCACAAACAAAAAATGGGACGTGATAAAATATGACTAATTTAATAAATTATAACTTTATGACTAAACCCGCTTCTC
>TARA_R110002153_G_scaffold1580_15_pt1 | contig 10777 bp, 9 predicted proteins | sample TARA_R110002153 | Tara Oceans TARA_R110002153 (sample SAMEA4398193) | marine metagenome | biome: Polar Biome; feature: [SRF] surface water layer (ENVO:00010504); material: water (ENVO:00002006), including particulate matter (ENVO:01000060) such as... | depth 5 m
ATGATTGAAGAGTACACACGCCGCTTCAAGAAGACGCACAAGTGTGCCGCAGTCTTAGAAAAGATTGTATCTTTGTTTGACCCCGGACACTTCCCTACCCACGAGCCCACACCCCTTCGCATGGCGCTACCGGATCATTTCCGTTCTAGTAACATCGTGGAGTCTTATCGTCGTTTCTACGCCAGCAAGCCACGAGTTCGTTACTTCGAGAGCAACATCCCATCCTGGTTCCAAGAGTACCGAGGAGACAAAGAATTTCAAATCATCGGAGACAGAGATTGAAAAAGGAAAGACTTCTTCAGACGCTAAGTGAAGAGAACCCAGAACGTGAAATCAAAATTGGATACCGCAAACTCAAGAAGAACCGTGATGCATATGGATACACCAGATACGAGATACTGAAGATAGATAAAGTAGCAATCTCTAGGTGGCTACCACACGTCAACGACCTCTCGGACAAATACTTTGACGCCCTTTTGGTTCGTTTGCGGAGAGATATAAAAGATTATTTGAAAAGGAAGAAGAATGAAAAGAAGTAGAATATTAATAGTAGATGGGCTCAACGCCTATTATAGAAGTTATATTGTGGACCCTAGCCTATCGACTAACGGAGTTCCAATTGGAGGAGTCAAAGGCTTCCTCAAGATCTTACAGAAGCTTGTTAGGGAAACGACACCAGACCGAGTAGCCATTATTTGGGATGGACCAGGTGGCTCTTTACGCCGCCGCCAAGTCAACAAGGGATACAAGGAAGGTCGCAAACCTATCCGTCTCAACCGAGATGTCAGAAATCTAACAGAAGACCAAGAGCTAAAGAACAAGGTGTGGCAACAGATGCGCCTCGTTGAGTATTTAAACGAACTCCCCATCAGCCAGATTATGATTCCAGCCATCGAAGCCGATGATGTTATCTCTCTAGTCACTCAGCTTCCGACCCTCAAAGGCTGGCAGAAGGTCATCGTATCTAGCGACAAAGACTTCTTCCAGTTGTGCGATGACGAGACAGTCCTGCTCAGACCAATCCAAAAAGAGGTTCTGAACAAGAATACTATCCTAGAGAAGCACGGCATTCATCCTACCAACTTTGCTCTCGCCCGAGCAATCGCAGGGGACAAGAGCGACAATCTCCCTGGTGTACCTGGAGCGGGCCTCAAAACCGTCGCAAAACGCCTCCCATTCTTATCGGAGGAGAAGAGTTATACAATTGATGAGGTGATAGACTTTTGTAAAAACACCGAGAGTAGTCTGAAAGCGTTCAAAAGCATCGTCGAGAGCGAAGATATTGTTAAAGAGAACTATCAAATTATGCAACTTTATTCTCCAAGTATGTCTCCCCAGGCAAAAAGGCAAGTCAAGACAGCCATAAACGATTTAGAACCAGAACTTAACAAGACTGGTGTGATAAAGATGATGCACGAAGATGGCTTTGGAAGTTATGACTGGTCAGATCTGTTCTCTGCTATGAAAAGAATTGTTTCTTTTCCCGTTGACAAATCATAAGTTATGTGTTAGAATGCTCGAAGAGCATCACGATTGGAATGGAGAAGAGTAGTTGAGAACAAACGAGAAAGTGGATTTTAGTAAGTTTGGTAAATCATTCCAAGAGAAGCTCTGCCAACTAATTCTCCACGATAGACCCTTCTCCGACCAGATCGGAGAAGTATTAGACTATAGCTTCTTCGAGTTGAAGCACCTCCAGGTTTTTGCTCGTAAGATTTATGACTATAAGAAGGACTACAGCGTCCACCCAACTGTAGACATTATGACGACGGTGCTCCGCACGACTCTCGATGAGGAGAACGAAGCAACAAAGCAAATGGTCCGAGATTACTTTGCCCGCACTATGGCTTCTGAAGTTTCCGAGCAGGAGAGTGCGTTTATCAAAGAGCAAGCTATTGACTTTTGTCGGAAACAATGCCTCAAAAAGGCGATGATTAAGTCTGTAGACTTGTTGCACAATTCGTCCTTTGATGAAATCTCACATCTGATTAAAGAGGCTATCAAGCTTGGAAGTGATAATGATTTTGGATATGACTACCTGCAAGACTTTGAAGAGAGATTCCTCACAAAAGCACGTAACCCAGTCCCCACGGGCTGGAGTGAGATAGACGCCATAAGTAAAGGAGGTCTAGGGTCAAAGGAACTCGGAGTGGTCATTGCCCCAACTGGAGCAGGAAAAAGCATGATGCTCGTCCACTTAGGGGCCGAGGCTTTAAAACAGGGTAAAAATGTGGTACACTATACACTAGAGCTAGGTGATACGGTGGTAGCCTCTCGTTATGACAGTTGTCTTACCGGCGTAAAATTAGGAGAGCTTTTTTCTTTTAAAGACCTTATTTATGATAAGGTGCAAAAGATAGAGGGAAAATTGATTGTAAAAGAATACCCCACGAAGTCAGCCTCACCGGCTACCATTCGTACCCATTTAGAACGAGTGCAGCAGAGAGGAACAAAAGTTGACATGGTCATCGTTGACTATGGAGATTTGTTGCGACCCTCCATCATCAGAAAAGAAAAGCGCCACGAGTTGGAAACAATTTATGAAGACCTTCGTGCAATCGGTCAGGAGTTCGGTTGTCCCATTTGGACAGCTTCACAGACCAACCGATCCGGTCTCAACGCCACCGTCGTTACGATGGAGGAGATCTCAGAGGCATTCAACAAGTGTTTCGTCGCAGACTTTATCTGCACAGTGTCGAGAACCAAGGACGATAAAATAGCAAACACAGGAATTATGTTTGTCGCCAAGAATAGAAACGGACCTGACGGAATGCAGTTCCCTCTCTTTATGGACACGTCTAACGTCAAGATAAAAGTGCTAGAAGCATCCGAAGAGAACTTTACTCGCATTACAACAGCCCGAGAACAGAAAGAAACATTAGCAGAAAAATACAAAAAGCACAGAAAGGAGGTAAGAAATGTTTAATCCAGAAGAGGTTAGAGAGGCTACCCTGAGTTACTTCAACGGGGATGAACTAGCAACAAATGTATGGATGACCAAGTATGCTCTCAAAGACAAAGAGGGTGGCTTCACAGAGAAAACGCCAGACGACATGCACTTGCGTCTGTGCAGCGAATTCGCTAGGATAGAGAAGAAGTTTGGGGGATCCCGAGCCGTATCCGAGACAGAAATCTACAACCTTCTCAAGGACTTCAAGTATATTGTTCCACAAGGCTCGCCGATGATGGGTATCGGAAACGACTACGTCAACGTGTCCCTCTCCAATTGCGTAGTTATTGAGTCCCCCATAGACAACATCTCCTCCATCATGGAGTCGGGGAAAGAACTCGCCAACCTATTCAAGCGCCGCTGTGGTGTTGGATTAGACATTTCTGAACTCCGACCAGACGGAACATCGGTCAACAACTCTGCTGGAACAACAACTGGAGCTTGGAGCTTCGCAGACTTTTATTCCTATGTCTGCCGAATGATTGGGCAAAACGGACGCCGTGGCGCTCTGATGATTACAATGGACGTTCGACACCCAGACATTGAACAGTTCGTCACGATGAAGCACGACATGACCAAAGTGACAGGGGCCAACGTCTCTGTCAAAATCACAGATGACTTCATGCGAGCCGTCGAGAATGATGAGGACTATACTCTCCGCTTCCCAGTGGAGGCTGAAAATCCAAAGTTCTCCAAGACCATCAAGGCAAAGGATCTCTGGAATACAATCGTAGAGTCAGCCACTAAGACCGCAGAGCCAGGTCTTATGATGTGGGATAACATCCTCAACAATCTTCCAGCCAACGAGTATGCAGACCAGGGCTTCAAGACCCTCACCACAAACCCTTGTGGAGAAATTCCTTTGTCAGCTTATGACAGTTGCCGTCTCATCTCAATCAATCTTAAGAACTTCGTGACCAACCGTTTCACCGGAAAGGCAAAGTTTGACTTTGATAAGTTCAAGGACGTTGTTGGAATTGGTATGAGGATGTCTGACGATCTCGTAGAATTAGAGGTAGAGAAACTGGACAACATTATTGCAGCAGCAGACACACAGGATGAAAAGGAAATGTGGAACCGTCTGCTCACTGCCTGCCGGAACGGTCGCCGCACAGGCTTGGGCACTCACGGCCTAGCAGACGCCATGGCTTGTCTCAACCTCCGCTACGACAGTGACGAAGCGATTGAAATCATTGAGGAAATTTATAGTACCCTCCGTGACTCCGCTTACTGTGAGAGCATTAATCTAGCCAAAGAACGTGGAGCCTTCCTCGTCTTTGATTGGAAGACTGAGAAAGACAACGCCTATATCCAGAGACTTCCAGCGGATATTCAGGAGCAACTGGCCCGCTTTGGCCGCAGGAACATTTCTATCCTGACCAATGCCCCCACTGGCTCTGTGTCTATTATGTCCCAGACAAGTTCTGGTTTGGAGCCAGTCTTCCGCAACGCCTACACCCGCCGCAGGAAACTCTCCCACAACGAGAGGGACGTTACACCCGACTTCATTGATGAGTTGGGAGACCGATGGATGGAATACAAAGTCTTTCATCATAACCTAAGAGATTGGATAGACACCACAGGCAAGACGGAAGAGGATATCCCAGGCTTTTTCATCACCAGTGAAGAGATTAACTGGTCCCGCCGCATCCTTGTCCAAGCAGCGATCCAACGAAGCATTGACCATTCCATCAGTTCAACAATCAACCTTCCCAAAGACACCCCTCCTGAAGTCGTAGGCGAGTTATACTTTGAGGGCTGGAAGCACGGACTGAAGGGAGTGACTGTTTATGTTGATGGCTCCCGCACAGGGGTCCTCGTCACCAACGACGAGATGCCGACAGGAGATGACTTCCCTCAGAACAAAGCGCCCAGACGCCCCGAGACGCTTGACTGCGACATCCATCATACTACTATCCAAGGTGAGAAGTGGGTTATTCTTATCGGTCTGATGAACGGGAAGCCCTACGAAGTGATGGGAGGACTATCAAATCTAATCGAGATCCCAAAGAAATATGAGACTGGACACCTTCTTAAGCAACGTTACAAGACAAAAGAGAACCGTTATGACGTTGTAATCGGGGAAGAGGATGATACATTTGCCGTGCGAGACATCGTAAAAGTCTTCGATAATCCAGAGCACTCAGCGTTCACCCGAATGATTTCCCTTGGCCTCCGCCACGGAGCCAACATTACCTATGTTGTTGAGCAACTCCAGAAGGATCGAGACAGCAACATGTTCAGCTTCGCCCGTTGTGTTGCGAGAGTATTAAAGAAATACATTCAAGACGGAACACAAGCAACTGACAACACATGCCCTAAATGTCAAGAGGAAGGGCTTATCTACGTCGAAGGTTGTGAGACTTGCACGCAGTGTGGTTTCGCAAAATGTGGATAAATTACTTGACAAACCAAAACACCTATGATACTATGGTATCAACCTTAACGACATAAAGGAGAAATAAATGTCACAAGATACTGACAAACACATCGAAAGTTACATCAAGACTCTCGCAGCTATCGAGAACGAGATGGAGCCGTATAAGGAGTCGAAGAGAGACCTTAAGGTTTCATACGTTGAAAACGGCTGGCTTACTAAGGAAGAGATTTCACTGGCTGTAAAAGCCTATCGCCTCATCAAAGGCGAAGTCGATATGGACCAACTGCGTGATTTCTACAACCAGGTTTCCAAGACGATTGGGAGAGGTTAAATGAGATTCAGTCCTAGAAATCGTCACCTTCTAGTGGAAGTCTTGAAGCAAGAGTCAGGGGAGGAGGATCGCAAACCAACGATCCTCCTCCCTGATGGCTATAAACCAACAGAGACTGAGCAGGAGTACATCTCAGTGAGGGTGAAAGAAGTCTCACCTGACTGTACAATCAGCATCACGAAGGGAGACTTAGCAATCGCTTCAAGCAGAATGATTGAGGAGATTACTATTGGAGACGAAACATCCCACCTAGTTCTTGAAAACTATATCATCGGAGTGATGAGGAGATAATAAAATGACACTTGCCGAACTATTATGTTCAGCATACATCGCCCTGTCTTTGCCTAACGCAGAGACGGCATGTATGAACATGGACACAGTTGTAGAATCCAGCTACCGACACAACATTGACTCATCTGTTTTAACAGCCCTCATCTTCTATGAGAGCCGGTGGAAACCCCGAGCAGTCAGTGGGTCAAATGCGTGCGGCCTCACACAGGTTCTTCCTAAGTATACTCGCACCCCCCGCAGGACTTGCAAAGAACTTTTGGACCCCACAGTGAGTATCAATACCGGAGCAAAGACTCTTGGCCAATGGCAACACGGACGTTACGCCAAAGGCCGGGTAAAGATTGCCCTCTGCGCTTACAGTAAAGGTTATCGCTGTTATGGCCCCGACGCCCACCAAGGTGCTCACAGGTACGCCCGCCGGATCATGCGCTTGTCGAAGAGGCTTAAAAAGAAAATGTTGAAAGTCCAAGACGACCATGACCGAGGGGTTGATGTACCAGGGTGCTACGATGACCGTGCTGACGACACAAGACATTATGATTAAGCACACGTATGAATACGACGAGATAGTAATAGGGCACGACTTAAGTGCCCTATTTTATTCATACTTCAACTGCAAGCCCCTTATCTTAAACAGCACACGTAAGCCCTTCCTCTTTGACTTTCTCGATATCGATACTGAACTAGAAAAGATCTTTATGGAGCCAGTAGAGTATGAGATGGCAACCAGAAGCGAACCAAAAAAGGTAGGGTGCCCAACCATCACAGCCTGGGACCGAGTATGTTTCCCCCTGTCGCTCGCAGGTCTCATGCCGATAGCAGACAAAGTCCAAGCAATCAGAGTGGAAGACGACACACTCAGGGTTACAACCGACCGTTCAAGATTAATAAAATACAAGTTCAACAAGCTAACAATCTTTAATGACAACAACATCGCAGGCTTGGGAATTCCAACCGAATACAACAAAAGGTTCAAGGTCCTTGATTGGATTGATGTCCGCTCAGGAGCAACGCATCAGTTTGATTACTTTGGAACCGAAGACGACCTAGCCAAAGAAGTTTACTTTTACCCCTCACCAAGACTAGGTGGAGGAGAGAAAGACAAAAGAAAAGATTGTGTTTCAGTTTCGCATATGAACAAAGAAGAGCTTGACAACTTTGATTTTTCTGATACAATGGTCAGGTTTAAGATTCTAAAGATGATGAAGGAACAAGGCATCCGTGGTATGAAAAACGGACGAGACAAGAGACGCCCAGGTAAATACTATCACTATGCCGTCAAGATCGAGCCGAGAAAGAGAGAAGTAATCCAGTTAGACAAAAACAAATACGAGAACACAGAATTAATAAACTATGATTACAGAACTCCAGAAGAACTCTTAGAACAGTCAGAAGTCTCTTACAACTATCTTTGGAAGATAAACAAGCATTTGATGCAGCGATAATGGAAAAGCCGGAACAAAACATTAGATCGTTCCACCTCGCAGGCATTGTCCCTGTCGCAGGTCAGCCGTTGGACTTTAACTTCCCTTGGCATGATTGTTGTATGCCGATTGCTCAAAACTATCTGGCCATCGAACAAGCCGTTATGGAATGCGCTCACGCAGGCTGTGAAACGATCTGGGTTATTTGTAACGACGATATGCAACCCCTCATTCGCTATCGCCTGGGTGACCACGTCTACGATCCTGTAACCTACAAAGCAGAGTATGACCCAAAAGCAAACGAGAAGAAGAAGGAAGTTCCTATCTTCTATGTGCCCATCCACCCCAAAGACCGAGACCGACGTGACTGTTTGGCGTGGAGTGTTCTTCACGGAGCCAACTCTGCCTATCACATCTCTTTACGTTTGAGCAAGTGGATTACACCAGACCGGTACTACGTCTCGTTTCCCTACGGTATCTTCCCAGCCGACAGGGTTCTACGAAAGCATAGGCGAGATATTTCAAGCACCAAGAGTTTCTTTTTATCCCACGAGGGAAAGACTGTAAGGGACGGAGAATACTTGAGTTTTACGTTCTCCCCTGACGAATTCATCAGATACCGACGAGACTTAAGACAAAGCGCAACAAAGAAGTTCGTCAACTCAGGAGACCAGATTCCCACGGAAAAGCTTCCCCTCGAAGAAAGATACTCAGCAAGACACTTTTCTCTTGACAAAGTCTTCGGATCTGCTATACTAGATGACGCCAATGTAATTGAAACACCTTGGTATTATAACATAGGAAGTTGGGAAGGTTATTGTGAATACATTGCGTCCGAAGACAAGAAGATCATAAAGAGACCTTCAAGAACGTTTTTTGGTTACAGAGAGTTTAACGGAATAGGAATAGATAATGAGAACAGAGAGCAAGATTAAATTTGTGGGACTCCACGCACACTCAGGGATGAGTCTTAACGACGGCCTGGGTTATCCACAAGACCACATGGACTTCGCATACGAGAACGGAATGGACGCTCTTGCGCTCACTGACCACGGTCATATGAACGGTCTGGCGTATCAAGTCCTCCACGCTCAAAAACTGAAGAAGGAGAACAAGAACTTCAAGCCTATCTTCGGCGTCGAGGCATACTTCTTGCCCTCTATTGAAGACTGGAAGACCGAGTACGACAGTGTGGCCGAAAAGAAGAAGAGCAAGAAAAAGAAGAAAGACGACATTAAACTATCTATTGAAGATGAAGCCGCCTCAAAGCGGGCAATCAAGAACATCCTGAACCGCAGGAACCACTTGATTCTTGTTGCGACAAGTCAAACAGGGCTTAACAACATCTTCAAATTGATCTCGGAGAGCTATAAAAATGAAAACTTTTACAGGTATCCTCGTATCGATTATGACTTGCTTGCTCGCTATAGCGAAGGGGTCATTTCTACTAGCGCCTGTCTCGGTGGCGTGTACGCTGGCAACTATTGGAACAATAAAGATGGAGGTGAAGAACAAACGCTATCTGCGATGAGGAAGACGACCGAGCGTATGTTAGCGATCTTTGGAGACCGCTGGTATGGCGAGCTTCAATGGAATGCCATCCCCGAACAGCACGAACTAAACAAGTACATCATCCGAGTGTGCAAGGAGTACAACGTCCAGCTTGTTTCCACAGCCGACAGTCACTACCCAAACCCCAACGCTTGGACAGACCGAGAACTCTACAAGCGCCTTGGTTGGTTGAGCAAGGGTGGCCTTCCAGACTACATGGACGCCAACCTCCCTGTCTCCGTTGAAGAGATCGGCTATGAACTCTACCCAAAGAACGGCGACCAAATGTGGGAGAGTTATAAAAAGTATTCTGAAATGCTTGGTGTAGAGTATGACGACGCCCTTGTTATGGATTCCATCCAACGCACCTACGAGATCGCTCACGAACGTATTGAGAGCTTCTTACCAGACAACACAGTCCGACTTCCCAACTTTGTAGTCCCCGAGGGAATGACGGAGGTCGCCGCCCTCACATCCTCCTGCGTCAAAGGACTTAAGGAGAAGAACCTTCAGGAGAGCCAAGAATATATTGACCGCCTGAAGGAAGAACTCAACGTCATCAAGGACCGAGGGTTCAGCAAATACTTCCTTACGATGAAGGCCATCGCAGATAAAGCCTCCGCTGTCCAACTTGTCGGCCCAGGTCGTGGGTCCGCAGCAGGCTCTCTGGTTGCGTATGTCCTTGACATTACACAAATTGACCCCATCAAATACGGGCTCCTGTTCTCACGTTTCCTTCGCAGAGACGCAACAGATTATCCCGACATCGACTATGATGTAAGCGACCCGATGGAACTGAAAGAGCTTTTGATTGATGAGTGGGGAGACACAACTGTTGTTCCTATCTCCAACTATAACACACTCCAACTCCGCTCCCTGGTTAAGGACGTGTCCAAGTTCTACGACATCCCCTTCACTGAGGTCAATGCAGTCACGGGGAAGATGCTCCACGAAGCCACGCCGCTGGCAAAGCAAAAGCACGGTATCAAGGCAGGCGTCTATGTCCCTACCTTTGAAGAGGTGAAGGAATACAGCGCCAGCCTCAAAGACTTCCTCAAGAAGTATCCCCACGTCTCCCATCACATTGATGCTCTCTACGGACAGGTCCGAAGTGTCTCTCGTCACGCAGGCGGCGTTGTGGTTGGGGAGAACCTAGACGAGTGGATGCCCCTCGTCAACAGCAAAGGCATCCGACAAACGCCTTGGAGTGAAGGTCAGAACGTCCGGCACCTTGAACCCTTGGGCTTCATTAAGTTCGACATACTCGGTCTCTCTACGCTAAGGATGATTGAGGGCTGTGTTCGCAACATCCTCAAGCGCCACCACAACACCCCTGAACCAACCTTTGAGGACGTCAAGAGGTATTACGACGAGAACCTCCACCCAGACGTCATCAACCTGAACGATCAGAATGTCTATAAGAACATCTTCCACGAAGGAAAGTGGGCAGGCATCTTCCAGTTCACCGAGCAAGGAGCACAAGGTTTCTGCAAAAGAGCGAAGCCACAAAACATAGTTGACATCTCTGCTATCACTTCAATCTTCCGACCAGGCCCATTGAGCGCCAAGGTAGACAGGAACTATGTTGCTGCAAAGCAAAACCCAAAGGACATCGAATACGTCCATAAGATCGTCAGGGAAGTCACAAAAGAAACCTACGGCTTCTTGATTTTCCAAGAGCAGATTGCTCTACTTGCACACAAACTAGGAAAGAATGTTTCTCTTGACGAAGGAAATATGCTTCGTAAACTACTAACTAAAAAGGGCACAGGTAAGGGGGCACAGAAGAAAAATGAAATCCACAAGAAATTCATCGAAGGTTGTATATCTAAAGGACTATCGGCGTCCGC
>TARA_R110002153_G_scaffold192296_2_pt1 | contig 10777 bp, 7 predicted proteins | sample TARA_R110002153 | Tara Oceans TARA_R110002153 (sample SAMEA4398193) | marine metagenome | biome: Polar Biome; feature: [SRF] surface water layer (ENVO:00010504); material: water (ENVO:00002006), including particulate matter (ENVO:01000060) such as... | depth 5 m
AGGAGTAAAATCCTCCCACATTTTTAACAAAAGGAAATAAAGTATAATGACAGAACAGAACAAAAAAGTATCACTAGCGAGTCTTTTGACTCCAAGTAAAACAGTAGCAGTAGATTACCCTTCACTAGAAGGATTCACAGTAAATATTTGTTACTTAGCAAGAGAAGAACTACTTAAATTAAGAAATAAGTGTCTATCTCAAAAATTGAATCGTAAAACAAGAGCTTTCGAAGATACTCTTGATGAAGATAAATTCTTAACAGAATACTGTAAAGCAGTAATTAAAGGGTGGTCTGGAATGAAATATAAGTACCTAGAAGAGCTTCTATTGGTAGATATATCAGGAGTAGACCCAGAACAGGAATTGGAATTTTCTCAAGAAAATGCAGAAACTCTAATGAAAAATGCATCAGACTTTGACACGTGGGTTACGGAGGTGACCGGTGACTTAGAGCATTTTACGAAGACCAAGTAACACAAATACTTGGTTTACTAGAAAGACAGTATAAACCAGGACAGCTATCTCTTAACGCATATTTAGAAATGTGCGATAAGTTTGGTAGTGACCCTAACGACGACGAAATGCCGCCAGCTATGGGAGACTATCCTTATGAAGTTCAGGTGGCATTTTTTATACATGACATATTGCCGGATAGGTGGGAAGGTATGAGTGGCCATTACATGGGAAAAGATATGTCCTCACTGGGAACAGTTATGGATATATACGATGTAGAAGATAGAAGAACAACTCTTTATTTCTTAAAACATATAGAAATGAAAAATGCTAATCAGATTAATGAAAAAAACGAAAGAGCTCGTAAATCAAAATCAACAGCAAAAGGTGGAGGAATTAACTCCGCGGATATACCTAGATAAAAAATGGCAAAAGATAAAGCAGGCGCAGTAATAAAATTCATAGTCAATGACGACGGTTCATTATCTCGTCTTGGAAAACAAGCAAAAAAGACCAAAGGAGAAGTAGATAAACTAGGTAAATCTGAAGCAACTCTAAATCGTAACTTTAAAGGCGCATCGCGTCAATCATCAAACCAAACCAAAAATTTCTCTAAGATGGCTCAGGGCATCACAGGCGGACTTGTGCCTGCTTATGCTACCTTAGCTGCTAATATATTTGCGATTGGAGCAGCTTTTAGATTTTTACAAAATGCTGGTGACTTAAGAATATTACAACAAGGACAAGCTGAGTACGCCCAAAGAACAGGACAAAATTTAGCAATCATGACTCGTCAACTTCAAGCAGCCACAGATGGTCAATTAGCTTTTGCAGAAGCAGCACAGTCTGTAGCTATTGGTACAGCAGCCGGGTTAGCAACAAAACAAATTAATCAATTAGGTATTGTTGCAAAAAACGCTTCTCTTATGTTAGGTAGAGACTTGACAGATTCATTCAATAGATTAGTTAGAGGTGCGGTAAAAGCAGAACCAGAATTACTAGATGAATTAGGTATTATTTTAAGATTAGAAACTGCATCTGAAAAGTATGCATTATCTATCGGTAAAACAAAAGACCAATTAAATATTTTTGAAAAATCTCAAGCAGTTGTAAATGAAGTTCTTGCACAAGGACTAGAAAAGTTTGGAGGAGTAGAGACTCAGACTAATGAACTTAGTAAACTAGCAAAAGCTTTTGATGATTTAGTTAACTCTTTAAAAAGAGCAATAGGTCCAATGGCAGAGTTTATGGCTACTGCTCTACAGCAAAATACTCTGGCAACAGCTGGTATAGGTATACTAACTGGTACTAGTCTTTTAAGAGCTCTTACTCCTACTGTACCTGCCATGAATTTAGGAAATGAAGTATCTGGAATGAGAGAAACAGTAGGACAAACAGGAATGTTAAATGAAGCTGGAAAAGCAAAATTTGGTAAATTACAAACGCAACAAGATTTAAAAAACTTTGAAAGGTCATTACAAGCAAAAAAATCCAAATTTTTAAACTATACAACATTTACAAAATCTCAGTCTAAAAGAATGGTATTAGTATTAAAAGCCCATAACTTAGAAATGCAAGCAGACCAAGGTGGTGCAGTAGATAGAATGAAAAATAAATTTCTTGGCTCTTTATACCTTATGCAAGCAGAGTACGGCAGATTTGTAGGCACAATGAAATTTTTAGGTAGAGGTTTATCAACAGCAATATCATTTTTAGGGTATGCTGGTGTATTAATTTCTGTATTTGGAATTTTAAAACAATTTATGGATAGGTCAGATGAAGCAGAAAAAAAATACACGTCAGCACAAAAAGTATTTGGAGATATGTATTCAAGAAATGCAGAAGATTTAGAAAGCATGGTTCAGGGAATGAAAACTTATGATTCTGCCTTATCAAATGCACTTCAATCTGCAAGAGCTTTAACTAACATTGACTTTAGCTCCGCTACTGGAGGATTAGGAGAAGGCTTTGGAGGCTACAAACTAGGACAAGATGGCGCTAGTCTAGAAGGATTTAGAAAAGGTTTTTATGATATATTGGATGGTATGGGGATGCTTTCATCAGATAATAAACTTGGAGTTACTTATGACTCAGCATTAAGTGGCGACCAAACTTCTGGCCTACAAGGGTTTTTAAGAATATTAGAGCAAGAAAAAACTTTACTACTAGCAGGAAGCGAGGCACATAAACAACATACTGATGGAATAGAACGACTAACTACATTGTTAGCAAACCCTACTAGTCAAACTGCTTTTGATAATGTATTAAAATTTACTAAAGGAATAGAAGATGGAACTATAGCAAGTAAAGATATGAATAATCTAGCGCAGACAACTCAAATTATGGCAAGTTCTGCACAGGATTTTAACAAAGCTTTGAATTCATTTAAAGCGCCTCAAACACAGTTAACAAGATTAACCACTAATATAAGGTCAGTAGGAGAAGCACTTACTGGAGTATCTGAAGCTTTCACAAAAGAAAATATAGCTTTAAAATTTAATGCAGACTCAGGAACTTTATTTGATAAGGCTACTCTTGATATGCTAACAACTTTTTTAAGCCCAGAGCAGATGGAGGGTATGCAGGGTACTAACTCAAGGCTTAGAGCTTTATCAACCAGAAGAGATGAGTATAAAGAGTCTGGCAACACTGAAATGTACGATAAAACAGTAGGATTAATTACTACTGCAGGTAGTAAAGCATTCAGTAAATATGGAGCGCTGGTAGAGGCAGAGGCAGAACGACTTCATCAAATAGAAATGGGTATGATAAAAGACAAAACAAAAGTTCAAACTAATTTAACTCTTTTATCAGTAGGTGCAACAATAGGACAAGCCAAACGATTAAAAATGGAAGGAGCTTCAGCACAAAATCTTCTACAACAAACTAATCAACTAACATTAATAGAAGAACTGAAGATAAAAACACTAGATAAGGATGATGCTCAAGTTCAAATGGAACAAGGCAAATTAGACCTATTGGTAGCACAAGGGATACAACTAGATAGAAATTTAGATAGACAACTACAAATTACTGATGCAATGAAACAAAGTCTAGAAACAGGACTAGCATCAACTTTTGATGATTTAATGACAGGAAAAAACAGTAGTCTTTCAGAAGGAATGGCAAATGTTGCTAAAGGAGTATTTGAAAGTGTTTCTAAACAATTGTCTAACCAAATGGCTACAGGAGTTACTAATTTCTTATTTGGTAATAAAGAATTAGAAGGATACCAAAAAGGAGCTGAAATAATAAAACAAGCTCATATTGACGGCATTAATGCAGCAACAGGTAATCAGGTAGGAGACATTGCGGGGTCTGAATTAGATGGAAGTGATTTCGGAAAGTTTGTAGGCAAAATAGCTAGCTTCGTCGGTTTAGCTAAGGGAGGAATCTCACCAGTATACGCAGCAAGTGGTGGAGTCTTCTCCGGCTCAAAAGGAGGTTATCCTGCAACTCTACATGGAAACGAAGCAGTAGTACCTTTACCAGACGGAAAATCAATACCTATAAGTGGAAACTTAGGTGGTACCGTAAATGTAGCTGTAAATATGACAACAGGAGAAACGTCTTCAACGTCAGACTCTGCTGATATGGTAGCAATGGGAGAATCCATAGCACAAGCAGTACAAAACGAAATAGATAAACAACAAAGACCAGGCGGACAATTAAGTCCTTATTAAATAGATTATGGCAATAGGATTCAACGTAGGAGGCTCATTAGGAACAGTAGTACCAGATAAAGGACTAACTTTAGCTAACAAGCCGAAAGTACTTACTAGCACATTTGGGGATGGCTATGAGCATAGAATTGCAGATGGTATTAACAATACTCCTCAATCTTTTTCATTATCATTCGCTACTAGACCAAAAGCAGAGATAGATGATATAGTAGACTTCTTTGAAACAAAAGGAGCAGTAACACCTTTTAGTTATATAGTTTCTGATAGTAATTCAGGAAGTAACGAAAGAACTGTAAAAGTCATATGTGAAACATGGTCTCAAACATGGGCATACGATAATTTTTACAGTTTAACAGCAAAATTTAGGAGAGTTTACGAATCGTGAGCATTATACAAGACTTACAAACGCAATCACAAGCTTCACCACTTGTTCAATTATTTGAAGTCGAAAAAGGCGATGGCACTTTTACATATATAAGTCCAGGAGAAGATAGCGATGGGTCATCTTTACAAATGTATGACTATAGTAGTAACACTACTCTAAGGACTTATGCCCCTTATCCTGTAGTAGCAGATGGCTTTGATATAAAAGTAACAGGAGCAATAACTCGACCTACTTGTAGTTTTTCAAATGTAGGAAGTAATTTTACTACTTTAATTGGTACTTCAGATATAGATAGCATAGTAGGTAAAAAATTTATAAGAAGATTAACATTAAAAAAGTACTTAGCAGGAGAATCAGCAGACACAGGCTCTGGAGCACAATCAGTAGAGTTTACAAGACAGGTTTGGACTATAGCTAGAGTAGTTAGCAAAGATTCAACACTAGTCATTTTTGAACTTTCTTCTCCTTTTGATTTACAAGGAGTAAAAATACCTGCAAGACAAATAGTAGCAAATGCATGCCCTTGGGAATATACAGGAGCTAGTCCTAACTTAACGGAATCTAATAAATGTGGAGGCTGTAGTTGGCACAATGAAGGAACTTTCCAAGTAAGTGCATATAATAGTGTAAGTCAAAAAGTATTTGTAACAGCAGACGATGAATATATACACAGTTCTTCTGCGAGTTACACAGACTACACAGCTGCTGCTAGTGGTACAAGTTTTGCTTTAAATGACTATATAAAATTAACAGGACAATCAGCAAAACAAATAGATAATACAGGAACTATAACAGCAGTAACAAATGTAATAACATACTGGATAGTAAATACAGCGGGTACAAAAGCAGAATTAGGAACACCTAGTGCAGTTAACGCTAAGTTTGATTCTGTGAGGGTATATAACACTTACAATGCGAGCACTACCTATAAAGTATATACAGATGATAGATTAAATGAAATTGCACTACATAGCAATACTGTATGGAAAGCACAACAACAAACAGTAGGCAACGCTCCAGGATTTACTAGATACTGGAAAAGAGCAGACGAGTGTGGTAAGAGATTATCGTCTTGTGGTAAAAGATTCGGATTTAGTCCTGTTCTTGTAACAGACGCTAACTCAAGAGCCAAAGCCTCAATCAATACTTCTAGAGTATTACCTTTCGGAGGATTCCCTGGGTCTAAACTATTTGATTAAGTTTATAGAAGAAATATTTTCCTATGCAGAAAAGGAAGCTCCACGTGAAATGTGTGGACTAATAATACAGGAAAATAACGAGGAAAAATGGATTCCTTGTGAGAACAAATTTTTAGGAGAAAATCAATTTGAATTTGACGCAAAAGTTTTCGCGCAATATCAACTATTTTCAAAAATATTATATGTAGTCCATAGTCACTACATGCAAGATTGTAAACCAAGTCAGCATGATAAAAATGTTGCAAAAAGTTTGGGTATACCATTTTTAATTGTATCTTACCCAGAAAAAGGAGTTGAAGTATATGACCCACGTTAAGTTAATGGGAGAAATTGGAGAAAAGTTTGGAACAGAATGGGACATGAATGTCTCAAGTTTTCGTGACATGTTTCGCCTTATTGATTGCCAAACCGAAGGGTTTAAAAAATACTTACTAGATTGTGCCGATAAAGGAATAAATTTTACCATACAAAACGGAGAAGACTTAGTAGATGGAACACTAGATGCTATGATAGCTCCAGTAAAAGAAACAGTTATTATAACACCGATAGCAGCAGGAGCAGGTGCAAGTGATATATTTAAGGTAGTAATAGGAGCTTTATTAATAATTTATGGCCCAGGGTTAGTGGATAGTTTATTTGCAGCAGGAGGCGAAGGAGCAGTAGTCACATCAGAAATGTCAGCAGTTGAAGGGCAAGCTTACGCAGCAGAAACAGTAACAACGTCTACAAAAGTTGGCAAGTGGCAAATAGCGGCAAGAAGAGCAGTACAAGGTTTAGGAGCTTCTTTAGGTATGGATGGTGTTACTGGTTACCTTACTCCAGATACTCCATCAGAAGCAGGCAAAAGTTATCTTTATGATGGACCAGAAAATAATGTTCTACAAGGAGCTCCGGTTCCTTTATTATATGGAAGATTATTAGTGGGTGGCTCAGTAATTAACTTTGGCTTTATAGAAGACCAAGTAACATATCAACAGTCAGGATATACAAAAATTAATTCAGGATACTATGGAAGCAGTCCTGCAAATGCTGGTGTCGGCGGTGACGATGGAAATAATGACGTAGGAGTGAAACATTTAATGTAATGAAAAATTTAGGAAAATTTTATAACTTAACAAATGGAGGAACAGCAACAAGTGCAGGTTCTTCTTCCGGGATTACCAATAGCCCTAACGAGTATCAAACAGCTGTTGTCTATGATTTAGTATCTGAAGGTCCTATACACGGATTAGTAGATGGAACTAATTCTATATTCTTAGATAAAACAGGAGCTACTATTGGGGATACAAAACATCAAATAGTAACTCTAACAAATACAAATTATACAGCAAGCACCAGAACACTAGTAGACGCAGATAGCCAAAACTTATTTGCTAACTTATTACCTGCAGACGGCACTAGGTATGTAAGTGTAGAGGGAGCAAAGAAAACTTTAGTAGGAAATGGCAGTAGTACAGGAGTTTCAGGAACTTCAGGAACTACTCGTATAACTTCTAGCTCTTCTTTTTTTGCAACTACAGATGCAAATAGTATTAGTCCTTCTTCTTCTACAGATGAAGAAATAGAAATAGCTCCTCATCAATACGTAAGAATAGCAGGAGCAGGGTACGAAAGCACAAGTAGTACTTTAGTAGCAAAAATAGTAAAATTTGTAAATGCTACAACAGTAGATATAGATACTCCACTACCTAGAACAATAGCACATAAAACAATAAGTATAGATAAAGTAGCTACATACAGTACTACTAGTAATGCCAATACTATAGTTTTATCAAATATTACCCAGTACGGAGCAGATAATAGAGACGTAACAGGGGTAGAATCTTTAGTTACTACTCCTATAGAAGGAGTAGATGATATTCACTACAACTTTGAACAATTTCAATATGCGTTTTTAAACGGAACTAGAGCTCAACCTTATTTGCCTACTTTTAAAGGTATAGGAAGTTCTTCCGTAGTAGACGGTCCTAATCAAGTCATAGAGGCTACAAACTTAAGCAGTATAATGGGCACTAATAATTTTAAAATTACTGGTGGGTGGACTACAGCTGCAGGGAGCGCAACAGCTTCTCCTGTAATAATTAATTCTTCTAATGTTTCGAATCCTGAGGAAGTCGATAAGATAAAATTAACTTTTGAATTTGGAAATATGATAGCCACTAAAAGTAGTAGTGGAGATGAAGCTTCTGCAATATGTGAACTTAGAATATTTTTCGGGTTTAAAAGAGAGGGTGACAACAAGTTTACAGAAGCCTTAATATTTGGACCATCTGATGCAACTATAGCAGCAAGAGCCAGTGGCTCATATACATCAGCCTGGCAGCACCCTTATCACACAGGAAAGATAAGTGCAGAAACAAAAGCACCTTTTATAGAAACTTTTACAATCAATACTGGAGATTTCCAACCTTATAGTAGTTATCAAGTCAGAATAGAAAGACTTGGCCCTTCTAGTGCTACACATGGAGACTATGACCATAGTTCTCCTTGCACTTTACAAGCAGTAGAACATATACTAGATGATAAACTTTCGTATCCTTATGCAGCATATGGAGCTTTAATCTTTGATGCAGAATCTTTTGCAAAAATACCTAAACGTTCTTATGATGTCAAAGGATTACTTGTTCAAGTACCTACTAACTATTTTCCAAAAGGAGAGGGAGGTAGAGTTCGAGGAGAGTACGATAGAAATGTCAGCAATGGAACAAATACAGGGTCTTATAAAAACTGGGATGGTAACTTTAGGGGGGATTCTTCAACTTTCGCTCCAGAGCATGTTAACTTTAATAAAGTATGGACCGATAATCCTGCTTGGGTATTTTATGACTTAATATCTAATAATAGATATGGGTTGGGCAAATATATTGATTCTACACAAATAGATAAATATGGATTATATAGAATAGCAAGATATTGCGACGAGTTAGTTGCTGACGGTAAAGGTGGGACAGAACCTAGATTTACTGCAAACTTATATTTAAAAGAATCTTCTGAAGCTCTAAAAGTATTACAAGATGTAGCTTCAATGTTTAGAGGAATGATGTACTGGCTAGACGGAGAAGTTCAATTTTCTCAAAATAGGTATCAACAACCTATATATACTTTTTCTAAAGCAAATGTTATTGGGGGAGGATTTAAATATACATCTACTAAAAAACAATTTAGGTCTAATCAAGTACGAGTAACTTGGAATGACCCTGAATCTATGTTCAAACAACAAGTAGAAGTTGTAGAAGATACAAACAATATACTAGAGACTGGAAGACTAATACCTAAAGATGTAGTAGCTTTTGGTTGTACTTCAAAAGGGCAGGCACATAGATTTGGTAAGTGGAACTTGTTTTCAGAAATAATGGAAACAGAAGGAGTAGGTTTTGCTACTTCAATGAATGCAGGGTTCCTTACACCAGGAGACGTAGTACTTATACAAGACGCAGACGTAGATAATATTAGATATAGTGGTAGAGTATCTTCTTCTTCAACTACAGATGATATAAATATAGATAATGCAGTAAATTTATCAAGCGGAAATACTTTTAAACTTTCAATTATATACCCACAAGGTGGAGCATATTTAGGTGACGAGATTAGAACTATTAATGATAGCACTTCTAATGCTTCGGCAACCTCAAGTTACTCTAGGGGAGAATTAATACGATATGCGAAAGTAAATGGAACAGTTGTAGAAATAACAACTAGTGCTCAAGCTTCTAATGCTGTAGATAGTAGCGGAAATGAACTAAATCTAATATGGAACTCCAACTCTAGAATAGAAACTCAGACAATTACTTCAACAGGTTCATCAGCTACAACTTTAGTTACTGCGGTACCTTTCTCTAGCGCTCCTCAACAAGATTACATGTGGGCAATAAGAGAATATGATGATGCAGGAGACTTGGCTAACGGTTCTGCACAACAATTTGTTGTAACAGGAATTAATCAGTCAGCTTTAAGTGAATACACTATAACAGCAATAAAATACTCTCCAGCTAAATTCGATTTAATAGATAGAGGGTACGTACTAGAACAAGGTATTGATGTTAACAAATTGCCTTCATTTAACGAGGTAGTACCTGTACCAGGTAGTTTAACATTATCACTAACAAAAGATTTAAATCAAGGAGTAGAAGATAGTGGGCAGTCTTCACAAGCTTTACAAAATAAAATAAAAATAAATTGGGTACATCCTGTAAATGCAAACGGAACTAGATATGAGCATATAAGTCACTATGAGATAAAACACAATGCTGACAGTGAGGCTACATATAAAAAAGTAACAGCAGGTAAAAATGACTCTACTGTTACTGTATCATATGGATATCCTAAAATAGTTACTGTAAAAATTCAAGCAGTAAATACTAACGGAACTAAGTCTAATATAATACAGAGAAAAATAAAAATTCTTAATTCTTCATTAGAAAATACACTTTCTAAAATAGGACTTATACCAAAAGGAGGAGTACTAAACAGGTCTATTAGTAGGAATACTTCAACACTATCAATTTCTAACTATGCGTACCAATTCGACGCTCCTAATGGAGTAACATATGTTAATAGTACAAATAGTGCGGCATGCTATACACAAAATTTTAATGGTATGGGAGCAAGTGCAGAAGCCTTTTTACTTTTTGATGCAAGTGAGTCTTCTGATAAGTTAAAAGCAGTTCAAATTCATACTGATACTACAGCACAAGATGGAGCAGGAAAGACTCCTGGGTATAACTATATAAAAGAAGTAGGCGCCTCAAATAATGGCGTAACACAAGCGTCAGGTACAGCAACAGGAGCAATAGGGAATAATATATTAATAGGCTCCGGAACTAACTTTGATGGAGACTTTATACCAGGTGACAGAATAGTAATAGGAGCAGCAGGAACAACTCGTTTTTATACTACTGTAACTTTTATAAATTCAGATACTTCTATAGAATTAGCAGATACTTTACCTAGGGCATACTCTGGAGTAAACGTATTTAGATTAACATTCAGACCAGACACTTCTTCAGATACAATACTAGCAAAAGTAATTACTGATAGTAGTACTAATTATTCTATA
>TARA_R110002153_G_scaffold32343_2_pt1 | contig 10777 bp, 20 predicted proteins | sample TARA_R110002153 | Tara Oceans TARA_R110002153 (sample SAMEA4398193) | marine metagenome | biome: Polar Biome; feature: [SRF] surface water layer (ENVO:00010504); material: water (ENVO:00002006), including particulate matter (ENVO:01000060) such as... | depth 5 m
TTAATAATTTGGATTGTTAAAATTAGATACTTCTTCGGCAGTATCTGAGCCGTTTGATGATAGTGAAACTTGGTCAAGAATTTGTGTAACATTAATATCTCTACCCATATCTAGTGTTACAGTTGATTCTTGTTTAGTTTCTAATGTTAATGAACAAGCTACAGGGTCTGTATTAACAGTATCTGTAATGATAAAGTTACTATGAGAAGTCTCATCTAGATTGTAAGTCTTTACAAAGTGAGACCAAAGCTTGCTATCCTTAAATGTAAGGCCAGCATACTCTTTCTTAATCTTTACAGTATGACCTTGACCTTTCGGTAAAGACATACCTGTAGCGTTAACGATAGTCAGCTGCTCCCTAGTAAAGTCAAAAGCAATCTGACCGTCATCCTCAAGACCTAGTCTCTCACAGGTTAGAGGATTAAGAACCATTAGCTTAGCAGTACGTGGGCCAGCATTCTTACAAATAGTAAGGGCTTCTAAATTAGGACATAAGTCCACTGATTTTGCAGATGTTTTACCCCTCTGCGACGGGATTCCAAAAGAAAACTCCATTGTTTAATTTATATTTATAGGTTATAATAATTACGAATTGCGGTATCAACATATCCGAGGTCATTAGGAATGAACTCATCATCAAAGAGACCAATAGGACTCTTACAAGTATCAGCTCCGCTGTTGATAGTACGGAAACCAAATTTAAGACCTTGCCCAGTCATCTTAGAAGGCTCGGCATATAGTACAATAGAACTGAATGACTCAGGTACAAACTTCTTTAGTTGCTGACCTTGAACAGCGATACGTTCTTGTGCAGAACCATTGTCATCAAAGGTAGTTTCTGGGTGAGCAAACAGATAGACAATAATGTCATCTCTAAGTTTATCATTAATAATATTCAGTAGATCATACTGAGCACCTGCAAATTCTGCCCACTTATCAAAGCCAGAACGTTTACGAAAACGACTAGACATTACAGTGTCAGTTTGAAGACGAGACCAAGTATCTATAACAATACTCTTAATGTTCTCTCTCTTGTGTGCAGGCTTAAGAATTTGATCTATTACTTCAAGAGTATCATTAGACTTGTAGTAATTGTTCTTCTTCTCATTATACATATCAGTAAATCCAGGAGCAGGTAAAGGCTTCTGATCTGTGTTGATAATGATAGTTTCTTCAGGGTTTAGTCCTTGTATACCAGCTTGCTGGATTGGACAAATAGAGGTAGACTTGCCGGAGCCAGACCTACCTACGACATACGTTAATGTAGCCATTTAATTTTTATTTATGTTTGAGAAATATCCCATAACCTTACTAGCAAGGTCAGGGTTTGCGTTAAGCTCGTCTATTGTAGGAAGCTCTTTCATTTTTCCGATAGCGCCAATAAAGCCCATAGCTATATCAACATTGTCCATACCATCTCGATTCTTTAATACAGAGATGCCACGATAGAAAGACCCGAAGGTATTCATATCATAACCGTTATGAGTATTAAGTCTGTGTCTAATTGGGTTGAACAATGATATTACAGTATCAGCATCTTGAGCTGGGTTACCACTATCTTTAAAGTCAGACAGTTGTGGATCAGGATGGGCATTAGATTTTCTATCCATTGCCTCAATAGATCTATTGAACTGACTAACTACTACAGGAGAAAAACCACACCTGTTACGAAACTTAATGAGCATCTCTGACAAGTCATCGATAGCTCTCTTCTTGTTTCCCATGTGATCTTTATTAGGAGTAATCAAACCAACGTGATCTATTACTACTACAACAATAAGATTAGGATCATAGGCTCTGAAGTTCCAGTACCCATCATCCCTCTTAGTTACTTTACCTACTTCATTAGCTAAAGCTAGTAAGTCTTTGTATACAAACAAAGGACTAACAGAGCCATCTACAAATTCTACATAGTCTGTTAGCATATCAAAATAATCCTGAGCCTCACCTAGTAGTCTATCTTCTTCCAAGGATAACCTATAGTTACCTCGACCAAAGATCTTGTTTACACTTAGCAAGTACTTGCCTTCTGATTGTTCAAATACTCTTCTAGCCATTAGCTTAGCCATAAGAGGCATAGTTGCCATCTCTAGGTTGTAGTATTTAATTCTAATCTTCGAGACATTAGTAGGATTTGCTAGTATGTATTCAATAGGATTAATTACATATGCATCTAGAACAGCAGAAGATTTACCAGTACCAGTACCTCCGCCCCATAGATCATAACGTCCACGTTGAACATTGCAGATAACATCGGTCAGTCTATTAAACCCCATAGGCAAGCCCTCATTAAGACCTTGCTTACCACGTTCAACTTCCTTCCAAAAGTTATCCTTGATTATGTGAAGATCCTCGCTCATACTGTACTATCTTTAGTTCTTCAGTTTCTAATTTTATACGTCTACGTTTTTCTGCTACCAGATCGTAAGCTGCATCTTTGGACATACCTTCTTCTTGAGTAAGGCGCCAAACTTCTTTCATCCATCCCATTATGTGTGATTTTTATTGGTTAGTAAAATTTCATAGATTATATCGAGAGCTTCCCCGTCAGACATATCTGTATCTTCTTTAAGTAGTTTTGTAAGAAAAGATCTTGCTCTTGTTTCATTATCAGAAGGACTCTCTAAAGCATTAGCTATTCTTTCTAAGGCACTAATAGCCCTAGGTAGGTCAGCTTCTATTAGCTTCCTACCCATTAAGGTATTATGTAACTCCATGTTTGTTAGATTGTTTGCCGACCTGCTTGATTGAAGACTTCGACTTTGTTTTCATTTTCAATAATCTCTTCGCAAAAAGCTGCAAGACGAGAGCTTACAGAGTCAGAATCTTTCTTACTAATAACATAGTCAGCCCTTTGAAGAAAGTCGTAACCACTTATTCTCTGTGTGTTTACATACCTAGTAGCTGCAGATACTATAAGTTCAGGGTCAGAGTATTCAGGATACTCTTTTATAAACTTAGTCATCTTTTCTACACAGGATTTCTTAGAGCCCATAGCTCCAGCTTTCTTGTTCTTAAAGACAGCACGATAGTTATCTATCCAGTCTGCTATCCCTTGATTCTTAGGAACCTTTTTATTACTTATAATAATTTCTGAGAGATTATCTTTCCAGGCGAGTATATGCCCGCTGGATACTAAGTGTTCTTTGTTTATCTTTAGTAAGCTCTTAGACACTAAGCTATCTAGTAGCTTTATATCAGTTCTTAAAAGGTGAACAAAGACTTGTTCATCAGGGGTTAATCCCTCCGGATGCACACAGTTTACTATTATATTCATTCTCTAGCTTTGTCATTAATGATTCTATGTCTACGTAAGTAACATTCTTGTCTTTCTTTTGTCGTCCTTCTAACCATTTCTTTTCTTGAGTATCTTCACTAAAGAGATTTATGATTAAAGCTTCTTTGCCTTCTTTAGCACGGACAGTACGACCAGTGCGTTGAACATTAGTAAGCTCACTACTAAAGCCCGCAGCAACAACAGCAAGTGAAAGGTCAACGAAATCAAACCCAGCATCTAATGCCTGTACAGAGGATATAACACGAGTGTTAGTTTCCTGATCCATAAAGTCATTGAGGATTTCCCTTTGTTTCTTCTTTCCTATTTTGCTATGAAATGTTACGGCTTCTTCACCAATTGAGTTAGTAATCTCATCGGCGAAACCAATTGACTGTGAGAAGATTATCCCATATCTATCGGGACATAAAGATACAATATTTTTAACAATATCTATCTTGTTTGGGTTATTAATACACAGAGTTTTTCTAGCATTCATATGTTTAAAATATAATGCACTAAGCTGTCTTTGCTTAGCATTACCATTTATTCTCCAAGTATTAGCTACGGTCATAGATGGGCCATGATAACTTAACTGTGCTGCTATACCTCTGAACTGATTGTTAGCCTTTGTATACTCCTCTCTCAAGTCGTCAGGCATAGCCACAGGGACGTTATAAACTTTGTATGGACTAATCCATCCATGCTCTATACATTCGTCGAATTTAACTACATCAAATACAGGATACTTATCTAAGATATCTACATGTTTCCCATCTTTTCTTTCAATGGTAGCACTTAATCCTAAAAAGTATTTGTGTTCAATATTCAATATAACATTTCTAGTTTCTGTAGGTACGGTATGAACCTCGTCACAGATAAGAAGACCACATGAAAACTGATCAGGCTTCATCGCTGCAGTATTGTTTACTACAACAGTTGTAAAGTCTAATAAATCAAAAACCTTTAGCTCTTTCTCCCACTGTTCTTTAAGAACAATAGTAGGAACAGTGACTGTTGCAGTCTTTATTAAACCTTTCTTACGTAGACCACGAATGCCTATTATAGCTATCCTAGTCTTACCAAAGCCTGTAACAGCTTGAAGACATCCTCGATATCCTTTGATAGCCCATGCATTCAGGGACTGTCTTTGTCTTTCATCTCTAGTCATTTTGTAATATTAAATATGATTTTTAAAATACTCGTAAATTTTAGCTTCTTCAGGATATATCTGGATCCATTCAGTTATTTTTCTATAAGAGTATAACACAGTAGCATGGTCTTTTCTTACGTTCCATGATACCCCATCAACTTCTTTTACGTAACTAAATATTTTTCCAATTGCAGACAGCGTAAGGCCTAGCTCCGATCTCATGAGGAACATAGCCCATTGTCTTGCTTTTATAATATCTCCCTTCCTACTATTCTCTAGTATAGATAATGGAGGTAGCTTAAAATAAGATGCTACTAGATTAAGAATTCTAGTAGGCTCTAAGTCACAAGAATTAGGTATAGAAAAAATAAGCGGGAGATTTTCCCGCTCATCTATTGCTTTTATTAATTCTATTCTATCTGGTCTCGCCATTCCTGCATAAAAGAATGGGTGTGGTTTTACTATTTCTTCCAATGATTTGATATTTCAGGGTCAGCAATCATAGGTATCCTGCGCATAAACTTATTAGCACCTTCCTCCATAAACTGTTTAACCCTAGGTTCAACTTCTAATACTATACTCTCGGGACATTCTACAACTATCTCATCATGAACTAGATTAATGATCTTAACTATACCAAAGTAGTTATTATCCATAATCCATTTGAATAGTTTGATACCAGCATACTTCGTTTGAGACGCAGCTGTACCTTGAATTACATAGTTTAAACCTTTACGCTCGATAATACCTTTCATCTTGAAGTATTCTCTAACAGTAGGTTTATAGTATTCAATATACTCTCTTGTTTCAAAAGATTTATTCTGTTTGTAGTCATCCCAAAAGCCAGGTGTTTCTATCTTCTCTTTTAGTTCTAGAAAGTCATCATAGAAATCTATAAAAGACTTACGCTTACTAATAGGATCAATAAGAATGTATCCAGTATCTAAAGGTTTCTTCTTAGCTATCTCAAAGTAATTCCTCAATCCGCTAAAAGCTTTGAAGTAATCTTTCTCTGCACGTTTAGCTATATCAATAGGAATGTTTAGGTTTCTACTAACTGTCTCACCTGTGCCACCATAGGCTAGTGCAAAGTTGAAGCCCTTCATTACCTGTCTCTTATCCTTATGAAACTTCTTGATATCCTCTAGTGTGACAGAAGCTAGCTCTTTGTATACTACTTGAGCAGCATACGAATGCAGGTCAGCTCCACCACTTGTGTAAAACTTCACAAGGTTAGGTTCATTAGATATATCAGCAAGTATGCGAGATTCTTGAGAAGCATAATCACATACAATTATCTTGTTACCAGGCTCTGCTTTGAAACAAGTTCTGTGTCGATCATCAGAAGGTATCTGTTGTAAGTTAGGACTGTTTGTTTTTCTGTTACCGCAAGACATACGACCAGTATCTTTGATCTGTCTAAATGTAGTATGTACTCTACCAGTTTCAGAGTTAATAGCTTTTAATATACTATCGCCGAAAGCACTTACAAGCTTAGTAGCTTTACTGTAAGCACGATAAGTCTTTAGTATTTCAAAGTCATCTATCTGAGACTCTAGTAGTCTTATATCTACACTATGTTTATCTTCCTTAGAATCGTAAGTGTTTATACCTACAACTTTAAACAGTTCTAATACTTGTTTATCAGACTTCCAATTAATAGAACACTTAAGCCCTTCAGAGAAGAGACTGAGCTGATTGTCTACAAACTTACTGTTAGGATAATGATTCATCACCCAGCTGTTAAGTTCGTTTTCCATTTTACTTTGTTCTATCTTATCTTCTTCCATCTTCTTTGACCAACTATTCGAGTCAAGATAGATACCACAGTGCTCAATATAAGTAAGAGCTACAACGAACTTATTCTCGAGAGCTAGACACACAGAAAGATCGTTGTTATCAAGAGCTAATTCTTGTGATTCTTTAAGCTTATGTAAGTATTGTACATCAGCTGCAGAATAATTAATAACTCTTGTTGAGTATCTTTCTTTGTGGATTAACCCACGGATTTCTTTTTGTAGCGGAACTTTTAAGTACCTACGTAAGCATCCATCTAGACCACGATAGCCAGCAGGTTTCTTCATACCTGTAGTTAAGACAGTCTCCGCTAAGAAAGTGTCAAAAACTTTAGTACACATAAAACCTTGTCTAAATAAAAATCCAAGATCAAACTTAGCATTGTGCATAATAAGAGTTCTATCTTCTAGTAACTGCTTAATAGGACTAATGTCTACTGTTGCAACATCAATGACGTATTCGTTAGTACCAGTACCTATCTGTAAATAAATAAGAGCACAGGTATAAGGATCAAACCCTTCAGTCTCTGTATCTATAGCAAGTACCTGGTATTTTGATATGTCATCTATCATAGCAGATAAAGTACGATGCTGAATAGTAGGAGGGTAGGAAATAAAAAGTTCCAATTGATTTGTTACAAAATAAGTCATAAGTTGTTAGTTTAATTATTCTTTAAGTCTTCATAAATGTCTTCTCCTATCTCTAACAGTGCGTCAACAGAAAAAAGTTCGAAAATAGATTCACCTTTATGAAGTATATCATCTATCTCTATGTATCCTCCTTCAGAAGGATTATAATGAGTAGCAGGTACAAATTCATATATGTCATAGTCTATCTCTAGCTCTATGCTCCCATAAGTATAGTTAGTTTTCATTTTTTTATAAATTTTCTGTACTTCTTTTGTCTTGAAATTAAATAAGATAGCCAGTTAATCAACTCTTCTTTAGTCTTTTGTGGCCCACCTCCTTCTTCTAAAAAGGAAACATAATCATGTATTTCTATACAAATGTCAGTAGGTGTTAAATGATTGTTTTCTTTGTTAACCATGCCGATTCTTTATTGTTCATATTATATAAATTAAGATACTCAATAGCATCTTCTTGCAAATAAGTTACTATTAGTATTGAGACTTTTGGGGCTGGAGGAGTAGCTATATTGTAAACTACCCAAACTTCGTTTGTTCTAGTTACACAAGCTAACCAAGCTTTAAACTTTATAATTAATCTTTTCATCATCTTTTGTTTAATTTTTAAAATTAAAAAGCAGGGACACCGTTGTGCCCCCACTCTTTTGGATCAACATACTGAAAAAAATATACTTATTCTGCATTATTGCAGGTTTTAAAGATATAAGTACACCATTCATCAATTATCTTTCATTAAGAGCATTTTCTAATGCTGTAGAAGCTTTATTAATGTATAGCCCAAGTGCATCGCCTTCAATAGACTCATCTAGTAGCTTATCTAGCTCCTTTTGCATGGACTTAATATAAAACTTTAAGTTATGTTTATATCTAGAATTACCTTCTGTTTCATCCAACAGTTCTTGTAATATCATACTACATATAAATATTTTCATTGGTAAATTATCTGATGCTGTCATACTATCTAAGTTAAATGGGGACACAGTTAAGTGCCCCCATGTAAAACAATAAAGTTGATGATAGTGATTATTCTAACTTATCTAGTTAGAAGGTCACTAAGATTTACACCAGGTTGATTTGCTGATATAGCCTCTACATTAGCTTTAGCAGCCCAAGTATGGTTAGACTCACCAGGAACTAGCTCAGTGTGTCTATACACAGGCATGTTCTTACCAGTACTACTATCAAATCCAGTTACAACTTCACCAGAACCAGGATTAATCTTTGGTTGATGGCTATCTGAATAAGGATTAGCAGTAAAGTTCTCAGTTACCTGAATACTTACTTCTTGGTCAAACATATCAGCTGCATATACAGCTTCACCTCCTGTAGTATAATCTACATCAGTATTACCCAATTTTGATTGAGCTACATCTTTTGCAAAAGAAAAGATTGCACTTACAGTTTGCACTGGTTGGATACCTTGAGCCATAGACACTAATGTGTTAATAGAACTAGGAGAATCTATCTGCTGAAAAAATTGAACAGCAACTTGCTCTGGATTTCTTTTATTAGTCCAGGCTTTACGAACGACAACTTTGCCTGTTGTCAAGGCTTCTTTGAATGTACTCATTGTACTTATAAATTAAAAATTAAAAATTAACAAATTTGAAAACCCCCGCATTCCTTAAGGAACTTAGTAAAGTCTTCAACTTTTTCTATAGAAAAAAGATAAGAAGAATTTCTATTCTCATCCATATAGGCATCACGATATCGATGGGTAAGCTTATTGGATAACTCAGCATTAAGTAATAGGAGCATGCTTTCGCACTTATCTTCATCTATTATATGCCCGATATTCCAATTGCCTCCTTCTATATCTTCTTCTGATAGTATACTACTACAAACTCCAGATACATAATTCCAAAGTGGTCTCCAGCTCCAAACATTGGCTCTGAAGTACACACCTGGATTTATACTTTCGAAGTTATTTACATCTTCAAAGTAAACATCTATCTCATCACTAGATGAATTATCAAAGTCAATACGTACTGGAGCTTCTCCAGTAGTCTTAGGCTTTACGCCATGTAAATCAAATCCCATTACTTAAAGTAAATATGAATTTTATTGCCATCAATAGTAGCACTCTTAGCATTCTTAAGAACGCTATTCATAAACTTATCATAAGTAGACTTAGCTACTTTTTGATTACGTTCATCAAGATTAATACTAGTAGGATTAGAGGCTTTATCAGTCTTTTTAGTAGATAAATGTAAGCTACGGTACTTGTTAGATAAACTACTAACAGTTCTCTTTAGGGCCCTTGCAAGTACAGACCTTTGACGTCTAGTCATATTATTCCAATTAGAGTTTTGTACTACCTGAATTTCTTCAGCGTTCCATGTTTTGTGGGTTCTTTTAACCATGTTAAATTGTGTTTAAATATTAAATGTATAATTATTATCTTTGTAAGATGGCACGTAATAAATTAGCAGGTAAAACTACAGGGACTTCTAAGACAGCTAAGCACTATGCAAAGAATGCACAGTCAAAAGCTAAGAAAAAGAAATATGATAAAACCTATTCAGCTAAACCAGGTGCAAAAAAGAAAAGAGTGCAAAGCAATCGAGCTAATAGAAAATCTGGCACGTATGGCAACGGAGATAAGCTTGACGCTTCACACTCTAAAAAAGGAAAGATCAGTATGGAAGCTCAATCAAAGAACAGAGCTCGTAACGGATCTAAAAAAGGAAAATCTAAATCTTCTCCTCGTAAGAATACTAAAAGATAGTAGCTTACTCAGTACACATACTGTAATTTGGTAAACGATATACCTTATGTATTTTATAAGCAAAAGGTGTAACATTCGCTACCTGTCCTGTACCATAATTGTGCAGAACTTTACCACTCTTAGTAACAATACCTATATGGTCTATTTCTCCATATATCTTCCACCAAATGATATCACCTGGTTTATAGTAGTCAGCATTGTATCGACTATGCTTAGCAGGTATTTCACATCCTTGGTCAGTAAACAAAGCGCCTAAGTTTCTTACACGTCGATGGTCAATGTGTCTATCAGTAGTAAGACCTTTTCGTTTACGATAGTCATACATCTCTTGAGCAAGACATATATCAATCTTAGCAAAGGCACGTATGATAACATCAGAACATACACCTAAATGAGCAGGCACATCATCACACATATTCTTTAGTTTTCGATACCTAGGATCATACTCAATGGTAGGATCTATTAAAGTCTCTAGAGAATCTACAAACATGCTGATAGTAGATGATAGTGAATCAGTATCAGTAGGACTATCAGTATCAATAGGCTGACTAGAGCCTTTACTTGTACAGGAGTTAAAGATTCCTGCAAGAACTATTAGGGTAATTAGATAATTTTTCATGATTCTTTTTCAATTTCAAGATGATCACATGTCCACACCATAAAGTATTTAATACCTCCCAATAGGTGAGATGTATATACCTCATTACGCTTAGTGGAGCTATTGATATATTTCTCCAATTTTAATAAGTTAGTAAAGAACTTAAAGTTCCCACGATTAGGATATAGACTATCCATATCCTTACAAGTTTTAGGACACTTAGTCCCATACTTCATAATTCCGTACATAGCGTACAGATATTCTTTGTCATGTTTAGGGAGTTTATCCCAGCTAAAACCGACACATAGATTTGTTAAAAATTCCACGATAAAACAATATTTATAAAAGGTGTCTCCACTTATTGGTAGGAGACGTCACCATTACCTAATTAAATCTAGCAAGATATCCTTGTAACCATTCTCTTGCTTTCTCTTCTCCCGCTTCTCTCTGCACCTGCCATATAATAACCTGTGCATCCTCAAGAGGAATAGTATATTCGATGTTATCTATTAGTAAGTCCTCCATGATTATATGTTTTGGATATGTTTCATAATAAGATTTACATCTTCTTCAGTACAATA
>TARA_R110002153_G_scaffold5754_5_pt1 | contig 10771 bp, 10 predicted proteins | sample TARA_R110002153 | Tara Oceans TARA_R110002153 (sample SAMEA4398193) | marine metagenome | biome: Polar Biome; feature: [SRF] surface water layer (ENVO:00010504); material: water (ENVO:00002006), including particulate matter (ENVO:01000060) such as... | depth 5 m
ATTTACTGATCCTCATTTTTTTACGGAAGATAATTTTCTACCATTCGACCAAGACATTAAATCTAAAGTTATAGATTACTGCTCAAAAGAAGGCTACAAGCATAGTAAATCAAAGACAATATACTACAACAGTAGGTCAGATTTTGAGGCCTATCAGACATATAAATGCGTGTGTAGTAAAAAGTTTAAGCAAAGAACACTACATGTTCCTAATTTTGACCACCTTGCTAGCCCAGAATTTTGCCACGAAAGCTATCTTGAATATAATAATTAATTAATATGAATAAAAAACAGTTACTTAAAGTAAAAAAAGCTATGAATTTTGAAAATGTCCCTGAGCAGAAAAAATTACTCAGACAAATCAAAAAACAGTACACTCGTTTAGACAACAAAGACAAACCTCAATTCTTGATTGAAGTTGAAGATTTCTTCTCTAAGAGAAATTCTAAATGAACGAAGAATTGTTAAGGTTCAACAGAAAGCAAAAGTATTTGTTTTTTGATTTTGAAACATGCTGCTTAAATCTTGGTTCAACAGACAATAAACCTTGGCAATTAGCATTCATGGTTGTTGAGGACGGCAAGATGGTCAAAAAGAAAGACTATTGGATCAAGTGGAAAGATTTAAAGATGTCTGCCGTGGCTGCAAAAATGACTGGATGGACTCAACAAGAATACGATCAGAAAGCTCAGGATGCCTCAAAGATACTTAAAGACTTTGAGTCGTACCTTTACGATGAATCTTATATTAATGTAGGTCATAACACATTAGGGTTTGACATATATATTCACGGAATATACAGGAGATGCTTAGGCAAGAACCCAGATTATTCTTACGTTAGTCGCTCAATCGACACTCTTTGTCTAGCTAAAGCTATAAAGAATCAGATCTCATACAGTAAAGACGACAGCTTTTATAACTGGCAGTATAGACTAAATAATATGATTGATAGAAAATCGAAAAAGAGGCTTATTGATTTATGTAAAGATTATGATATAAAAATCGATCCATCTAGACTTCATGACGCAATGTACGATATAGAACAAAATTACGAAGTTTTTAAAAAAATGCTTTGGGAGGTAGAAATTTAATGAGTGATATATTTTTAAATCAATTCGAACTATATGATAACTACGCACCGCCAGGTGTTCTTCTCCCTAAGATTGAAATAGAGAGTAAATATTATAGCGAGCTAAACTTGCCGAATGATTGCTCTAACTATGATTTCTTGAGAAAGCTTTGTCTGGAGGGGGTTAAGAAGAAAGGGATAGATTCATTTCCAAACAAGCAAGATTATTATGATCGAGTCAAGATGGAGTTAAAGATTCTAAAAGAATTAGGTTTCATTGATTACGTATTATTGAATTGGGATATATTGAATTATTGTCACGATAACAATATACCCACCGGACCCGGTAGGGGTTCTGCGGCAGGCTCTCTGGTTCTATTTTTAATTGATGTAACGAAGGTTGATTCCATCAAGTATGATTTATTCTTTGAGAGATTTGTGTCAAAAAGTCGAGCTCGTAAAATAGAAAAGGATGGAGTAACATACCTAGATGGAAGTCTACTTGCTGACGTTGATAATGATATTGCTTATGAGCATAGGCAAGCAGTTATTTCTTATATTGAGGCGAAACATCCCGGTCGTACCTCCAACATTTTAACCCTCAATACTCTAAGCGGAAAGCTGTGCATTAAAGAGTGTGGTAAAATTGTAGGTGAATATTCGGAGAAAGAAGTCAATGATGTTAGCTCCCTTATTCCCAAGAAGTATGGCAAGGTAGTTCCGCTAGAAGACGCTACCAAAGAGAGCGAAGGTTTTGCCGAGTGGGCCACAAAGAATGAAGGGGTATTTAAAATTGCCAGAAAGATTGAAGGATTGAACAAAAACACAGGAGTCCACCCTTCGGGAATAGCAATATCACACGATGACATATCTGAAATCTGCCCCATTCAAAAAACTAGCGAGGGTAACTTTGTAACTGGTTACGACATGAACTGGGTGGCTGAACTGATGGTTAAGTTTGACATACTAGGTTTAAGAACATTGAGTGTCATTTATGATGTTTGTTCAAATTTAGATATCGATGTTTACGATATCGATCTATCTGATCCAGAACTATTTAAACCTCTACAAGATTTGAAAAACCCACAGGGTTTATTTCAGATAGAGGCTGAAACTAATTTTAGAGTTTGTCAAAAAATTAAACCTAAAAATCTTGAGCAGTTAAGTGCGGTGATTGCCATAGCTAGGCCAGGTGCTTTAGAGTTTACAGACAAGTACTCCGAGTATGTCGCTACATCAACCTTCCAAAGCGTGCATGAATTTTTTGATGATGTTCTGGATTACACTGGAGGAATTCCTTTGTATCAAGAGCAGTTAATGAAAATGGCTGTAAAGGTTGGCTTTACCTTAGATGAATCGGAGCAGCTTAGAAGGATAGTTGGCAAGAAGAAAGTAGATCAAATGCCTGCATGGCAAAAGAAGATTAGAGACAAAGTTAGAGCTAACAATCTCCCAATAGAAGTTTCAGATGTATTGTGGAGAGTTGCGGAGGATAGTGCGAATTATTCATTCAATAAAAGTCATTCAATTTCTTATTCAATGCTAGCCGCATGGACTACATATCTGAAATTCAAACATCCCAAAGAATTTTTCTTAAGTTTGCTTAGGATGTCTCAGTTTGAGCCAAACCCTCAGGATGAAATATCTAAAATTAGCAGGGAATTATCTTATTTTAATATTAATTTACTTCAACCTAATTTAATTAAGTCTTCATTCGATTTTACTGTTGACAAAAACAATATAAGATTTGGATTAAATAGCATAAAGGGAGTGAGCGAGAAGTCGCTAAAAGCTCTTACTGAATTCAGGGATACTGAGAACTCTAACAAATATGATGTTTTTCTTTCCGCAAAGCAGGCAGGATTAAACATTGGAGTTCTATCCTCCTTGGTTCAAGCTGGATCTCTCAGTGAGGATGCTGATTTAAGCAGACCAAGGTTAGTGCTTGAGGCTCAAGCTTTTAATTTGTTGACGGATAGAGAGAAAAGAAACTTTATAGCTCTGGGTGAGAAATACAAATACGACATCCTTGAGTCTATACATGCAGCCAAAAAAGATTCTTTAGTAGCGGATGACGGAAAGCCGTTGATGAAGGATTCTCGATTTCAAACTTTTAAGAAAAAATATGACAAGTATAAAAAAATATACGAGCAAAATATACAGTACGAAAAGTTCGCAAATTGGTTTTTTGAAAAAAAATTACTAGGATACAGTTACTCATGTAGACTTAAAGATGTATTTGATAGTCAGCATAATGAACTTAAGGACTCATTATATTATGAATCAATGGATAGTGGGCAAAAATCTAAGTTCATTGGGGTGGTTGAAGAAAGTTTCAGAAAGACTAGTGCAAACGGAAACCAATATATCAAAGTTCTATTGAGCGATGAACTGGGCAGCTTTCCTGCGATAATGGTTGACTCCAGAAGGTCTTTGACCTGCACAGAGTACATTGAAAGCGGAAATTTGGTGCCAGATAAGGATAATATTGTGGTGATTACAGGAAGAAAAGCTGAAGATGTTTTGTTTATTGATGGAATGTCTATCGTGGATGAACGTATTTGCATGAAGCTTTCTGACTTAAAATAGTGTATATTAAGTTAAACTATGGATTTAAACTTCACTCCAAGATCTCAAGAAATAATTTCGTTAGCTCAGCAGTTAGCTGAAAAATTTAGAAACCCTGAGGTTACCTTAGATCATTTATTGCTTTCTGTATTGAAAGTTGATACTTTTGTGATCCCCGTATTAGAATCTAAACTAGATGCCGAATTCAATGACCTTGAAGGTTTACTAGTTGATACTATTTCTCTACTAAATAAGTCTGATGATTTAGATAAAGCTGGCTTTAGCGATGAAGTTAATGACTGCCTAACTATGTGCAGTCAACTATCTGTTGAAAAAGATCATTCGTATATTAGTGTTGAGCATATAATTTATACAATGTTAACTAATTTAAATTTTAATATTATTGATTATTTTATTATATGTGATTTAGATATTAATACTATTGAATCAACCCTAGAGGAAATGCTTTCTCACGATATCACGCATAACCCAATACTAATGTCGGGCCTGCCTAATCACGAAACTCAATCTTCATCCCAAAACTCAAAACCTATAGAGAGTTATAGCGTTAATATGAATATTTTAGCGAAGAATGGAGATTTTGATTTCATACTTGCTAACCCAGAATACACGGACAAAATGGAGGAAACTTTATGCAGGAAGAGTAAGTCTTGCGCCTTGCTGGTTGGTGATGCTGGGGTAGGTAAAACTGCGTTAGTGGAAAGTCTGGCGAAAAGAATAGTTAGTCTGGACACGAATGATTATTTATTAAATAAAAAAATATTATCCCTTGATTTGCCCGCCATGGTTGCTGGCACTAAATACAGAGGTCAGTTCGAGGAGAGGTTAAAAGCTTTCATTGACGCCGTAAAGGCTGATAAAAACATTATTTTATTTATTGATGAAATTCACACAATAGTTGGAGCTGGCAACTCGGAAGGTTCTTTAGATGCAGCTAACATGCTTAAGCCTTATATAGCTAGGGGTGAAATAACCTGCGTAGGGGCGACTACATTTGAGGAATATAAAAAATCTTTTGCCGCAGATCCAGCTCTCAAAAGGCGCTTCAATGCCATTAAGATAGATGAGCCCGGTCGGAAAGAGTCAATCAGTATTCTTTCTAATTTATGCTTAAGTTATTCTCAATTCCATTCAGTTATTTATGAAGAGGAAGCTATCAAAGAGGCGGTTAATTTATCTATTAAATACATTAGCGACAGGAAGCTTCCAGATAAAGCTATTGATTTAATTGATCAGGCTGGGGCTTCGGTTAAAATTAGAAGTTACAAGAAGCCCAAGATTGCCAAACAGATGGAGAAGGTCTTAACTAGTGACGATATCTCTGAAGATATAAAGGATAATGTCTTTGATTCCTATAAAGAAGTTGTATATAAATGGGGCAAAAGAAAAGGCAAAAACATAGCTAAAGTTACAGTTCAGGATATCCGCGCTATCATATCTAAAAATTTAAACATACCTATTGAGTCTTTAAATGAAACTCATTCTAAAAAACTTTTAAAACTGGAGTCCAGAATGGCTAAAGATATCATTGGGCAAGATGAAGCTATATCAAAAATCACCAACGCTTTATTCAAAAGTCATTGCGGGCTCAAGGATCTAAATCGACCTATTGGAAGCTTTCTATTCCTAGGTAAGACTGGTGTTGGTAAGACATTAACCGCAAAAGCTCTAGCTAATCATTACTTTGGCTCCGCCAAGAAGCTAATCTACTTTGACATGAGCGAATTCACTGAGTCCAATTCTGTAAGCAAATTCTCTGGCTCATCCCCAGGTTATATAGGTTATGAGAAAGGTGGAATTTTAACTGAAAAAGTAAAAAGAGACTCGCATTCTGTTTTGTTATTTGATGAAATCGAGAAAGCTCACCCAGTCGTACTTCAATCCTTACTTCAAATCCTAGAAGAGGGTAGGCTTACAGATAATTCTGGCGAAGAAACTTCCTTTAAGAACACTATCATCATACTGACAAGTAACCTTGGGGCTGAACTTGTTGACAAAAAGTCTTCAGTAGGATTTATGCAAAAGAATGACGATAATCAAGATAAAATTTTCGAGGAGGCCAAGAAGAAATTAAGCCCTGAATTAGTTAATAGATTTGACGGTATAGTTTTATTTAACAACTTCAAAGAAGAGCATTTGAAAAAGATTATTACAATTGAATTTAGAAATGTTAGAAATAAATTAAAAGAAAAAGGAATTTCATGCATATTAAAACCTAAAGCTCGTAAAGAAATCTTAAGGCAAACACTAGCTCAAAATCTAGGGGGTAGACCTGTAAGAAGAATTATGCAAAATGAAGTTGAAGTAGCGATTGCTAAATTTATTATACATAACGACCCTAAGGGTGTAATAGTGGACTACGAAGAGGGTAAATTTACATGTAATGAGCAATCCATATCAAAACAGAGCAAGAGTTAACTACGGTAGCGAGTTTCTTTATACAGCCTTCGATGCTACTGGTTATCATTTTAATAATTTTGCCAGTGGGGATCCTAATTGTGAACTAAGAAATGTGCCTTGGACCGATTGTTCTGGAAATTTAGTTCGCCAGCTACACAGAATACAGGCCATTGACTATGGGTTTACGACCGTCAATGAAGATGTTAATCAGTTCGGAAAAATTGCACGCATTGATACTGTAGCTATAAAAACTCCCGAAGTAACTTTAGATTTTGAATATATTCTAGCCGACGGTTACAACGAGCAGGCTCTTGGTTTTTTAGTTAACGGCGAAGATCAAGCTTTATATAAGCATATAGCTCCAGATGGCAGGGTGGGTGCTAATTTCTTTGTAAGCGTCGCTCCTGAAGGGCGCGAAGTAATAGGGGCAAACTTAATGTATCAAGAAAATCTTAGGAGAACTATAGGTATTGGGAATGCCTTTCTAAGCCAATATGCTGTTACTGCTGAGTTAGGCTCAATACCTAGAGCTAGAGTAAGTTTTGAGGCTTTTAATATTCGCTCTTACCATGGAGCCTGCAACCTACCAATACCTTCTTTTGATCCAGCCCAAGACTGCCACCACCCCAACAGAAACTTCAGCCTACCTGACACGTACGAAAGCTTTGTTTACGAGCAGCTAAGTGGCCTAGAAGACATTCACTATCAACATGGTGCGGGAGGGTTAAGGCCAGGCGATATAAAGATTTCTTTAGACGGAGCAGGCTTATTGTCTGAACAGCTGAGCGGCCTACACGATTACTCAGATGGGGCTGCGCACATACAAGGGTTTACTATAAATTTACCCTTAGGTAACACCAGAATTCACAGGTTAGGTAGAAATGTTGAATTCAATAGGGCTCCTAATTTACCAGCCACTATAGATGTTCAAGTGACAGCTCTGGCTGCAAACTTAAGGGAGGCTGGATTATGGGAGGCTATGTGCTCCAAGAAGCAGCACAACCTATCTTTAATTCTAGAAGACTGCATGGCCCTTAGGGAATGCTCTGGAGTTCTTTCTCCCAACACTATAAACATGGCTTATTATTTAAAAGGGGCAGTGCTTAATACTGAATCTTTTAGTTCTTCTGTGTCTGATAATAAAATTGTAGATTTATCATTCTCCGTACCCATAGGTGGGGCTGATCAGAAAGATAGGGGTTTATTTATTTATGGCAAAAGTTTTTTTCCCGACAGGCCACAATTGCTAGCCTGGGGAAACCCTTTGTAAAATAAACTTGACTTTTAAGTTTTTTTGCTGTACTATATATTAGTTCTTTGATAAAAATGTTGGGGGTGTTCCGGATTCGACTAATATTGAATGCCTACACCGCAAGCAGGAGTGTGTCTGGCTCCTTTAAAAGGCACAAAAATTACATGGCAATAAGTCACGTATTAAAGCTTTCGCATTTAAAAAGCGTCAGCTTGCTTTAGCAGCTTAATCTCTGCTACCTCGCAACCTTTGACGCAGATAAAAGGATTGCGGGGTCATCTATCTGCAAAACAGAAAAGGTTTTATTGTTAATAAGCTGTAGTCCACTGAGTTAAGTCGGGGGTAAATAATTGAAACAATAAGTTAGATGTCAATATCATAACTTTAAAAAAAATTGACTAAGCTTGTAGAAGTGTAACGTTGAAGATGTTAACACGCGGGTTCAACTCCCGCCACCTCCACCAATTTTATCAAGAAAGTTTCCAGAGAGCTTTGGCGGCATTATTTATAATACTTAAGTATTCCTCTCTTTTGCTATCTCTATCTTTTTCTACAATTTCAATAGCTCTCTCTTCCGACAAGGCTTTCATAGCTGAAAAAGAGCTCTCGGTTAAGTTTACCCCCTGTATTGAAGCTCCTCCGACATTCACCTTAAAATTCTCCGAAGTGAATAAACTCCTATCCTCCTGATCTTTAATTAAAGTAAATAACGATACTGTGGGTTCAATCTCTAGATCTAATTGTATGTGTAATTTATCATGCATATATATTATATACACTTTTTTGAAAAAATAAAAAAAAATTAATGAAGTTTTGCTTGACAGTGGGCGATATAAATGCTATTATATACAACATAAATGAATTTACTTTATAAAACAAAAACTTACTTAGTAGGGCACATGCAATATCTTAGCGGAAGAGATTGGCGTGAAGAAGTGGCCGAAAAACTATCCCCCCTCAATATAACCTGCTTTGATCCATACAAAAAACCTTTCGTTAAAGATGTCGAAGAAGATGAAGCTTCTAGGGTTGAAATGGAAGGGTGGATGTCTACAGGTCAATTTGATAAAGTTTCAGAAAGAATGAAGACAGTTCGTTCTTACGATTTAAACTTAGTTGATCGTAGTGATTTTATTATCGCACACATTGTTCCTAATGTTGCAAGCTGGGGTAGTGCTGAAGAAATTACTACAGCAATACGCATGAAAAAGCCGACATTTATAAGTGTGCAAGGCGGTAAATCAAAAGCTCCGCTATGGCTACTCGGAATGCTTCCTCATAAATATATTTATAATAGTCTTGACGGAATTATAAAAATGTTGTATGATATTGATATTGAAAAAAAACCAATCGACTCTGACCGTTGGAGGCTCTTACAAAAACAATTTAGATAATAGAGTTTATTCGGTATTAATTACAAATAAAAATAGAAAAAAACAACAACTTAAATTACTATGATTACATTTATATTTTATTTCCTCGGATCACTTTTAGTATACCTATGGTTAGGAGCCTCAGATCAAAATGACTACGAATAATATTGGGCCAGCCCCCCACATATCAGCAATACATTTAAGCCTAGTAGGCTCAAGGAACATGCTTGTATCAGATTTTAAAGTAGCTTCTAGCGGAGTGGGTGGAGGCTTAGGTTTCTCTGAAAGCTTGAAGTCCATATTGAAGCAAGTTGCAGAGCTAGAAATGCAGATTGCAATCCTAAAAGAAATGCATCCAGAGCTAGATAGCACGATTGAAGCATACCCAGATGAAGAGTCAAGCAAGGCTCAAAAAATCGAAAAAGCATTTAATTCTGTCGAAAAAGATAAAACTAAATCAGAGCCTACAGTAAAGCCTATAGAAGGCAAGGATACTTCTATCTACAAAGATGCTAAAATCATCTCTCAGTTTAGCTCGCACGCCTAATTATTGATATTAAGTCTTGCAGGGTTGATTCATTAAGCAATTTAAAACTAACAAAGCAACCCCTACCAACAGTTACTCCTTCCTGATCTTCTTCGTTAGATATAATACCCTTTACAAAATCGTGAGCTCCGTGTTTTTTTATCCACTTCCAATACATACTCTTAGTCCCTCTTGGACATTTAATTAAATTATCATTTTTTAGAAAAACTTCACTGTATAAAGTGACATCTCTAAAGCAAGACACTGAGCTTGGCGGTTCAGTTAATTCACAATCATATATTATAACCATAAAACTATATACACAACATGCTAGAAGAAACAAAAACACAATCAGATTGGTCTAAACGAGAAATGGGAGCGTTTTGGACGCGAGAAAGCGGAAAAGGAAAGTATCTTTCTGGATCTATTGAAATTGACGAGTTGGGAGTTAAGAAAAAGCTCAAAGTTGTCATGTTCCCAAATAGGTTTAAAGATAATGATAAAAAGCCCGACTATGTATTGTATTTATCAAAAGATAGCGAAAAGCCTGCGGATGAGTTGCCAGAAACTTCCTCCGCACCAAAAAAAGAAGAAATTCCTGACAGTTTAGTGTAATAGACAGGAATGAATATTGCATACGGACTAATTGGAACTTCAGAACTATTAAAAGAGCGTGACCCAGATGGATCCTACACCTTCTCTGGAATTACTCAAAAAAACTTCACAGCTATAGAGGAGGCTTCTGGAAGGGAAGCCGCGCTGCTGGAATTGTCTGGAAGGGTTAATCACAACTTAAATTTGACAGAGAATATTATCGATTTTCTGCCAAAAATTAATGTATTCCATTACAGAATAAGTAGTTCTATTTTTGGATTAATTTCAGATTTTTCTGACTCGCTTGACTTATCTATTGATCAGTTGCCAGACAATTTATCAATAATTAATAAGATTAGATCCATTGGTCTCGTTGCTAGACAAAACAACGTAACACTATCTGTTTATCCTGACTCAACTAATAGTTTAATTTCTTCTAATGAAGAGGGTATAGAAAAAGCTTTAAAAGAATTAAACTTTCACAGTTGGTTCTTCGAGACAGCTGGGTTTCCATCCAATGTTTCTAATCCTATAATAATCAAACCGTTTGCTGAGCCTAAATCAACAAGTCATGACGCTGCCGTAGATTCTGTTAAATCTTTCTACTCAAACTTTAAAAAGTTAAATGAAGAAACTCAAAACAGAATAGCGATACAAAATGAAATGAAAGGTTTCTGGAACTGCGTTAACTTATTTAAATACTTTCATGTTTATTTGAATGAAAAATTTCAAGACGGCATGGTCTTAAGTTACTACAATATTGCTGACCTACAAAATCCTGGTTCGTTTGGTTCGGAAAAAGTTAATCCAGAAGTTAATATAGGGGCATTTCATGAGACTTGGATGGGAGTTGTTCCAGTTTTTGTTTGGTCTGAAAAAGACAAGAGCAATATCTCCACAGAGTATTTGAGCGGTCCTATTCCTGATTATAGCTACTCAGTTAAGTGGGAGTGCGATGTCCGCAAAAG
>TARA_R110002153_G_scaffold17066_2_pt1 | contig 10751 bp, 11 predicted proteins | sample TARA_R110002153 | Tara Oceans TARA_R110002153 (sample SAMEA4398193) | marine metagenome | biome: Polar Biome; feature: [SRF] surface water layer (ENVO:00010504); material: water (ENVO:00002006), including particulate matter (ENVO:01000060) such as... | depth 5 m
GGACGGTGGAAAACTCGGTGTCTCTTCAAGAGGTATGGGTTCTATCGAAAATAGAAGTGGTGCGAATTATGTTAAAGACGATTTTTATCTTGCCACTGCGGCAGATATTGTTGCAGACCCATCTGCACCCCAAGCCTTTGTAGAAGGTATTATGGAGGGTAAAGAATGGATTTGGAATAACGGTTTATTGAAAGAAGTTGATATTGCCGAAATCAAAGAAGATATTGAATCTGGTGTTCGCAGAGGAAACTCAAAAGTTTCCGCTCTTGCGTTTGCTAAATTTATGTCAAAACTTTAATCATTATAAATATGTTGAGAAACAAAACTCAAGGAGAAAACCCTATGTCAGATTTAGACAAAACCATTGAGGAATTAGAAGCAGAAGTCCACGCAGAGCTTGAAGAAGCGAAAGCACCTGGCGCAACTGGTGGTAAATCCGATTCAATGGAAAAACAAGAGGGTGAAGTAGAAGATTTGGCCAAGACTGTGGAAGATCCAGAGTCTAAAGAAAGTATTGGTAAGAAAGCAGCTGCGAAAATTTCAAAAGCTGCCGAACCAAAACCTGCTCAGACCAAAGAAGAAGCTGAACTCGCTGAAGACGATGCAGAAGAAATCGTTGAAGCAAAAATGACCAAAGAAAAAATGTTGAACGCAATGTATGACGAGATGAAGTCTATGAATGCGTCAGCACTTAAAGCATCTTACGACAAGATGATGAGTAAGGAATCAGAGCATGAAGAAGAGGCTGAAAAAGTCGATGAATCTACTCTTGACGATAGACTTGCATCAGTAGACGTTTCTGAAGATGTTACTGCACTTACAGATGGTGAAGACTTATCTGAAGAGTTCAAAGAAAAGGCATCTACCATCTTTGAAGCTGCTATCAAATCTAAACTTCGTTCAGAAGTAGAAAGAATTGAAGAAGCAAAAGCTCAAGAAGTCGCAGAAGAGACAAACAGAATTCAAAATGAGTTAACTGAAAAAGTTGACGCATACATGAACTATGTTGTAGAAGAATGGATGAAGGAAAATGAAATTGCAATTGAAAGAGGCCTCAAAGGCGAGATTGCAGAAGATTTTATTTCTGGATTGAAGAATCTTTTCACAGAACATTATATTGATGTTCCAGATGAAAAGTACGATATTTTAGGAACTCAGTCTGCAAAGATTGATGAACTAGAGTCCAAACTGAACGAACAAATTGAGAAGTCTGCTTCATTGAAAAGTGAAAAAGACGTATTAGTTCGTGAGTCAGTATTTGCAGAGGTTGCTTCGGACTTGGCTGACACTGAAGTCGAAAAGTTTAAGTCTCTTGCAGAAGATGTTGATTTTACAAATGAAGATTCTTTCAGAAGTAAACTTAACACGCTGAAGGAAGGTTACTTTCCGAAAGCAACAACTGTCGCTGAATCTGTAGACAGTACCGATGAAGATGGTGCTACCTACGATACAACTGGTGCTATGAGTACTTACATGAGTGCGATTAGTAAAAATGTAAAGCGTGCAAAATAACGGTGTAATTATCGTTTTTTATAAATATTATTAGAAAACTCAATAAGGAGAAAACACAATGTTCAAAACAGAACATCTACAGGAAAAGTGGCAACCAGTGCTAGAGCATAACGATCTTCCAGAGATCAAAGACTCTTATCGTAAAGCTGTAACCACGATTATCCTAGAAAACCAAGAAAAAGCACTTCGTGAGGATAGAGGTTTCCTTTCAGAAGCTGCTCCAACTAACGCAACCGGCGGTAACGTAGACAACTGGGATCCAATTTTGATCTCATTAGTAAGACGTGCCATGCCAAATCTTATCGCATACGATGTCGCTGGTGTACAACCAATGACTGGCCCAACAGGGTTAATCTTCGCAATGCGTTCAAGATACACTAACCAAACTGGTACAGAGAATCAGTATGCAGAAGCAGACTCAGATTTCTCAGGTGCTGGTACACAAGCTGGTACAAACCCTGCTGTTCTTAACGATGGTTCACCAGGCACATATACTGGTGGTACTGGTATGACTAGAGCTGCTGCAGAAGCACTTGGTGACTCTGCATCTAACTCTTTCGCTGAAATGTCTTTCTCAATTGAGAAGAACTCAGTTGAAGCAAAGTCAAGAGCTCTTAAAGCAGAGTACACAATGGAACTTGCACAAGACCTTAAAGCTATCCACGGTTTGGATGCTGAGACAGAACTTGCAAATATCCTTTCTGCTGAAATTCTTAACGAAATCAACAGAGAACTTATCAGAACAATCTATGTAACTGCTAAGCCAGGCGCACAGGTTGATACTGCAACAGCAGGTATCTTTGATATGGATGTTGACTCAAACGGCCGTTGGTCAGTTGAGAAGTTCAAAGGACTTATGTTCCAACTTGAAAGAGATGCTAACGCTATCGCTCAACAAACTCGTAGAGGAAAAGGTAACGTAATTATCTGTTCATCTGATGTTGCTTCTGCACTTCAAATGGCCGGTGTACTTGATTACACTCCTGCTCTTAACAACAACTTGAATGTTGATGATGCCGGTAATACTTTCGCTGGTGTTCTTAATGGACGCTTTAAAGTATACATCGACCCATACTCAGCAAATCAAGATGCTAAGCAGTATTACACTGTTGGTTATAAAGGTACTTCACCTTATGACGCTGGTATTTTCTACTGCCCATACGTTCCATTACAAATGGTTCGTGCAGTTGGTGAGAATACATTCCAGCCTAAAATTGGTTTCAAGACACGTTATGGTCTTACTGCAAACCCATTTGCTGGTGGTGCAACAGTACGCTCTGGCGCACTTACTGCCAACGACAACGTATACTACAGAAGAGTACAAGTTACAAACATCATGTAATCTTGGTAGTTTACCGAAATTAGAAAAGGGCGCTTCGGCGCCCTTTTTTTTCGTTATAAATAGTATAAAGGAATAATACTATGGTAGCAATAAATCCACTCGCAAGACAACCAACCAACTTAGATTTTGCAAGTCCAAGTCAGTTTAAGTTTAGTCTATTAAAGATACCCAATGTAGAGTATTTCACTACAGGGGTAAATATACCAGCAATTTCATTTACAGGAGATGCTGAGATAAACACTAGATATAAATCTATCGCATTTATGGGTGACGCTATGGATTTTGCAGATTTAGAGGTTTCATTTCTAGTAAATGAAAATTTAGAGAACTTTCGTGAGATACATGATTGGATGACAGGTATTGGGTTTCCAAAGGATAATGCTCAATTCGTAACAGCTGTGGCAGAGAATGCTGACTTAAAAACAAGTAATGGAACTTTTGCAAATCCATCTACATTAACAAGCGATGCATCAATAACAATCCTAACAAATAAGAACAATCCTATACTCAGAGTTAATTTTAGTAATTGTTATCCTACATCACTATCTGGATTAAATTACAATGCACAAACAACTGACACAGAACAACTAACAGCAACAGCAACTTTCAAATACGATTTATATACTTTTGAAGTATTATAAATATGTCTGAGCAGGAGATGGTTGACTTGAACAATCTTTTTCTGAGTTCTGAATTTTAGGGAACAATATAGTAACGCAAGTTACAAACCTCTCTGCTCACTTTTATTATTAGGATGTGAAATATAATGACACTAGACGAACTACAGGCAATCGCCGAAAAAGACTTAAAAGTAGATGACTTAGAGCTCGCCTCAGAATCTACAAGAAACGCAGCACTTCACCAAAAATACCTAACCTTTCTAAATCACTATAAAGGCCTTCTTATTACAAAGAAGTCTGAACTTAAGCGTCTGAAATTAAAGAAGTGGGAATACTTCACAGGTAAATCAGATCCCCAAGTCTATCGTGATAATCCATTTGACCATAAAATCCTAAAGGCAGATTTGCACATCTATTTGGATGCAGATGAAGACCTTATCAAAGCACAGTCTCTTGTAGAATACTATGAGATGTGTGTGGATACTTGTGAGAGATACATGAAGAACATCTCTGATAGGCAGTGGAATATCAAAAATGCTATTGCATGGAGAAGATTTGAAAGTGGTGAGGTCTAATTGACTAAAGTATCCAAGAAGAATGAAGTCTATCTAACGGTTGACTCTGAACCTTCTACTGCAAGAGCTCTATCAGACTTTTTTACGTTTGAAGTGCCAGGCGCAAGATTTATGCCTGCGTATCGCAATCGTATTTGGGATGGTAAAATACGATTATACTCTCCAACAACGGGCGAACTTTATATGGGGTTGTTACCCTATCTAGAAAAGTGGTTAGAAGATTATGACGAACCATATGAAATAAGTGAGGAACTAAAAGATGAAAAAACAATCGACAGAGCAATATTGGATGGATTCATTCGACAACTTAATATTCGAGCAAGAGGAGCATCTATTAAACCTCGTGAGTATCAAGTTGATGCAGTGGAACACGCTATTAGAAAACACAGGACTCTTCTTCTTAGTCCTACTGCTTCGGGCAAGTCACTTATAATCTATATCCTTGTAAGGTATTACAATTTACTATTACAGAGTGAAAATAATAATAAGATATTAATACTTGTTCCCACAACATCTTTAGTAGAACAGATGACTTCTGATTTTATTGACTATGGTTGGCAAGAATCACACATACAAAAAGTATACAGTGGATATGGTAAGGAAGTAACCAAAGATGTTGTCATATCAACTTGGCAGTCTGTTTACAAACTACCAACTAGTTACTTTGAACAATTTGGTATGGTTATTGGTGATGAGGCTCATTTATTCAAAGCAAAGTCTCTTACAACTATATTAACGAAACTTTACCTCTGCAAGTACCGTGTTGGACTTACAGGGACGCTTGACGGTATGCAGACACATAGGTTAGTGTTAGAGGGGTTGTTTGGTACACTAAATAAAGTTGTATCCACAAAAGAGTTGATTGATAAGAAAACTTTATCAGATTTCAATATCAAAGCATTAGTCTTGACATATCCAGAAGCTGAGTGTAAACTAGTAAAAGATATGAATTATCAGGATGAAATGGATTACATAGTATCTCACAAAGGCCGTAATAAATTTATTTGTGACTTGACATTAAGACTAAAAAGTAATACACTGGTATTATTTCAATATGTTGAGAAACATGGCAAAATATTATATGATATGATTAATAGTGAAACCGATAGAAAAGTTTTCTTTGTATACGGTGGAACTGACACACAAACAAGGGAAGATATTCGTGCAATTACAGAAGGAGAAAAGGATGCTATTATTATTGCATCGTATGGCACTTTCAGTACTGGTATTAATATTCGCAACCTTCACAATATCATGTTCGCTAGTCCAAGTAAGTCCAGAGTTCGTGCCTTGCAATCAATTGGCCGTGGATTGCGTAGGAGTGAAAGTAAGGATACCGCTACCCTCTTCGATTTAGCTGATGATTTTACTTATAAATCTAAAAAGAATTTTACTATTAACCACTTTTTGGAAAGAATAAATATATACGCAGAAGAAGAATTCAATTATGAAATCAATAGGATTAAAATGAAATGACAGATGAAAGTAATACTAAAATTATAAAACTTTCTAGTGGTGAAGAAATCATCGCCAAGGTGGTGATAACAAACAACACTGGAAATTCACCAGTGTCTCCATCATATATTATACAAGATCCTCTTCAACTCTCATCTATACCCAAGATTAGTAAACGTGGTGTTGAAGAATCAATATCTCTAAAGAGATGGATTCACTTTGCTGAAGAAAAAGTCTATGACATTCCTAAGTCACAAGTTATTCTGATAACAACTGCATCTTTTGGTTTAGTTAAATTCTATCAACATTGTGTTAATAGAATGTATGCTGAGGACAATAATGTAATTCCCCCACCATCTTTAAGAGATTTGGATGGTATTGAAGATGAAGACTTGTTTGATGATTTAGATGACTATATAATATCATCTAAGCTACTACATTAAATCTATTATCCTTTAAACCCAACATAGTTGATTATACAGAGAGTTGGGTGTGTTGTCAAGATGTTTTTTAAATAAAGTTAATTTAATTTATCTATTGACAACTGACACAAGATATAGTATTATATATGAATAGTTGGGAATATACCTAACAAACAATGTGGAGTTATAATGACCAAAAAACCAAAGGGAGCCCATTATGTAAATAATGCTGACTTCTTAGAAGCAATGCAAGGTTGGAAAGACCGTTGCAAAGAAGCAGAGGAACTAGGTGAACCACAACCGCCAGTTTCTAATTATATTGGAGAATGTTTCTTAAAGATCGCTAACCATCTTTCCTACCGTCCTAATTTTATCAATTACACCTATAGAGAAGAAATGATTTCTGATGGTATTGAGAACTGTCTGCAATATGCACACAACTTCAATCCTGAGAAATCCAAGAATCCATTTGCTTATTTCACGCAAATAATTTATTATGCGTTCCTTCGTAGGATTCAAAAAGAAAAGAAACAACAACATATTAGACATAAGATTATTGAAAATATGAGTGTTGATGTAATGGCGATGGGAGAAGATATGGAACAAGCACAATTTGTTGACTATCTTCAAAAGAACTTCTTACCAGCAGAAGCTGTTTACAAACCTAAGAAGAAGAATAAGTCTGAACCAAAAGGACTTGAAAAATTTTATGATGATGAGGGTGAAGAGATAAATGAAGATAGCGTTAATAACTGATACACACTTTGGCGCAAGAAACGATAACTTAAACTTTAACGAATACTTCTACAAATTCTGGGAAGAGATTTTCTTTCCTTATATTGAGAAGAATGGTATTGATACAGTTATTCATCTTGGCGATGTGATGGACAGAAGAAAGTTTGTATCTTATAAGATAGCACAAGACTTTCGCAAAAGATTTATCCAAAGATTTGTAGACAAGGGAATTACCCTACACATGATGGTGGGTAATCACGATACGTTCTATAAGAACACTAATGATGTAAACTCTCTTGCAGAACTTGTTGAGGGACGATATCCTAAGATGTTCGTATATCCAGAAGCAACTACCGTTGATTTTGATGGTACACCCATTTGTTTCTTGCCTTGGATATGTCCAGACAACTATGCACACACTATGGAACATATTAAGGGAACTAAAGCACAAGTTGCTATGGGACACTTAGAGATAAATGGTTTTGAGATGCACGCTGGACACTTTGCAGAGAGTGGATATGATAAACACTTCCTAAACAAATTCGACACAGTATTCTCTGGACATTTCCATAAGAAGTCTGATGATGGCCAAATTTATTATCTTGGCAATACTTACCAGATGACATGGAGTGATAACGGATGTCCTAAAGGGTTTCATGTATTTGACACATCAACACGAGAAATGGAGAGAATAGTTAATCCTTACACCATCTTTGAAAAAGTATATTATGATGAAAGTGTAATGGATTATAATTCATTTAATGTGTTGACACTCAAGGAAAAGTATGTTAAAATAATAGTAGTAAATAAAAAAGACTTCTATCAGTTTGATAGATTCATTGACAAAGTACTTTCGGAATCTGGAGCCTATGAGGTAAAGATTGTAGAAGACTTTAGTGAATTGGATGCGTCTAATGTTGATGATGCAATCGTAGAGAATGCAGAAGATACTATGACACTCCTTGAGCGTTACATTGATGAGTTGGATGTAACATTAGATAAGAAAAGACTGACAGGAATGATGAAGTCTTTATATGTAGAAGCGAGTGATTTAGAACTTTGATTATTTTTAAGACAGTACGGTGGCGAAATTTCCTTAGCACCGGCAATCAATTCACTGAAATACAGTTGGATAGAAGTCCAACTACACTTATTATTGGTGAGAACGGTGCAGGCAAGTCTACTATTCTAGATGCTCTTTGCTTTGGACTATTCAATAAACCATTCAGACAAATATCAAAGAACCAACTTATCAATTCAGTAAATGGTAATGGTGCTATCGTTGAGGTTGAATTTGAAGTTGGTACAAAGAGTGTTCGTGTTCATCGTGGTATTAAACCAAACAAGTTTGAAGTATATATAGATGGGCAGATGATTAATCAGGATGCAAACGCTCGTGATTATCAGAAACATTTAGAGCAACAAATTATGGGATTGAACTATCGTTCCTTCACACAGGTTGTTATTCTAGGTTCTTCTACCTTTGTACCTTTCATGCAGATGCCAACTAAGGCTCGCCGTGAGGTGGTAGAAGATATTCTTGATATCAAGATTTTCTCTCTTATGAACTTCTTACTCAAGAACAAGACAAAAGAATTAAACGAGGAAACTCGTAATGTCGAATATCAATATGACTTAATCAAAGAAAAAATAACTCTGCAAGAGAAATTCATCAAAGAGGTGATTAACAACAAGTCAGGGATAATTGCTGAAAATCAACAAAAGATATTCGACAATAGTTCTATTGTATCTTCAAGACAAAATGATATAAAATCTTTTGAGGCAGAGAAAGAAAAACTATCTTTTGATGCTGAAGAAAAACTAAAGATTGAGACTAAATTAAGAAAACTTACACAATCAGAAGCCGCACTCAAAAACAGAAAGTCAGAACATGGCCGTCAAATTGAATTTTTCCAGAACAACGATGAATGCCCGACTTGCGAGCAATCAATTACGGATGCAACAAAGTCGGCGAAAATTACAAATCGTACCGAAAAAGTCACAGAACTCGACACAGCAATTGACAGTTGCAAAACCCTTGAAGGAATTGAACAAACAAGACTGAATACTATTTTAACTAACCTTGAAACTATGAGACAACATGACGTAGAGATTGCAAAGATTAAATCTACTATTGTGCAGTTAGAAAAGTTTAATGTTAGGTTGGCTCAAGATATTCAAACTTATGAAAGTGGTTCTATCTCTGATGATGATAAAGAGAAACTTGCTAAACTTAAAGGACAGGTTGAACTTATTGAAGAACAAAAGTCCAAACTAACAGAAGACAAGTTTTATATTGATGTGGCACGAAATCTTTTACAAGACACAGGCATCAAGACTAAAATTATCAAACAGTATCTACCAATAATGAATAAGTTGGTAAACACATACTTATCATCAATGGACTTCTTTGTTAACTTTAATATTGATGAAAACTTCCAAGAAACAATCAAGTCACGTTTTCGTGACGAATTCTCTTATGCATCATTCTCTGAAGGTGAGAAGATGCGAATTGACTTGGCACTACTCTTCACATGGAGAGCTATTGCAAAGATGAAGAACTCAACTAATACCAATCTACTTATCCTTGATGAGATTTTTGATTCATCATTAGATGGTACAGGTACAGATGATTTCCTCAAAATCCTCAATACGTTCTCAGATCAAAACGTATTTGTTATTTCCCACAAACAAGATATGCTTTTTGATAAATTCAGAAGTATTGTCCAATTCAAAAAAGAAAAGAACTTTAGTAAGGTAGTTTAATATGATACAAAGCGAAAGATTTTATCAGTTACTAGAACAGATGAAAGCAACACACGATGCAAAACGACATGATTATGCAAGTACAGAAGATGTGTTTGCAAACTTTAGACACTGTGAGATTGCTGGTATTCCAGCATGGAAAGGTGTTTGTGTTCGTATCAGTGATAAGTTCAGTCGTATTATGGGGTTTGCAAAGAAAGAAAAACTTAAAGTCAAAGATGAGAGTGTTCAAGACACTCTGATTGATATGGCTAACTATGCTCTAATTGCACTGATTCTTTATGAGGAAGAAAATGGGAAAAAGAAGTGAGTTTGAAAGAGTAGAAAGAGATTTCTATCCTACACCGTATAATGCAATTGTTCCATTAATAGCGCATTTACCACAAAAACCATTTACCTATGTAGAACCATGTGCTGGAGACGGTAGGCTAGTCGACCACTTGAGTTTGCATCATGGACAGTGTATTCATGCATCTGATATTGAACCAAAATCTAAAAATATAAAAGAGATGGATTGTTTTGATGTAAATACTAAGGCACAGTATATTATTACAAATCCGCCATGGAATCGTAAGATTCTCCATCCTATGATTGAACACTTCTCAAAGATAGCTCCAACTTGGTTTCTTTTTGATTCTGATTGGATGCACACAAAACAATCAACAAACTACTTGACAATGCTAAAGAAAGTTGTTAGTATAGGTAGAGTTAAATGGATTGAAGGAAGTGCTAGTGTTGGAAAAGATAACTGTTGTTGGTATCTCTTTGAAGACAGTCCACAAGTTTCTCCCATAGAATTCTGGGGCCGAATTTAATTTCAAAAAAGTTCATTTTTCTCTTGACATTTGTTATAATAACAGGTATACTGTATAAGTAAGATGAGTTGAAAGAGGAATGATTATGAAATTAAATTATAAAAAGTTCTAAAAACATCTTGACATTTGTTATTATAACGTATATAATGAATATAGAAACTGAGAAAACAAACGGAGAAAATATATTATGGCACACGAACTTGAAATTGTAAATGGTAACGCTCAAATGGCATACGTTGGAGAATTACCTTGGCACGGACTTGGAACTAAGGTAGAAGAAGAACTTACACCTGATCAATTCCAGAAAGTTGCTGGACTCGATTGGACAGTAGAAAAACAACCACTTGTGACTGCAAATGGTGTAAAGATTAAAAACAAAGAGGCGCTTGTTCGTACCTCAGACAACACTGTATTAGATGTTGTTGGAACTGGTTGGAATCCAGTGCAGAACAATGAAGCCTTTGAATTCTTCCATGAGTATGTAATGGCTGGTGACATGGAAATGCACA
>TARA_R110002153_G_scaffold116833_2_pt1 | contig 10747 bp, 7 predicted proteins | sample TARA_R110002153 | Tara Oceans TARA_R110002153 (sample SAMEA4398193) | marine metagenome | biome: Polar Biome; feature: [SRF] surface water layer (ENVO:00010504); material: water (ENVO:00002006), including particulate matter (ENVO:01000060) such as... | depth 5 m
CGAGATGCTCGCCTGAGTCACTCACGCAACGGTATTTATGGTGAAATGTTTTTTGCCGCACTAATTGCCGAAGCTTTTTATGGATCAGATATACGTACCTTAGTGCACGCTGCTTTAGCTTGTGTCCCTGCTGAATCACGCTTTGCGAAAGCTATTAATACAGTGCTGGAATTTCCCCTTAAAGAAATGCAATGGGAACAAGTGGTAGATGAAATCTACCATCATTTTGGCCACTACCATTGGGTACACACCATCAATAATGCGGCATTAACCGTTGCTGCATTATTAGTGGGTAACGGCGATCTGGAAAAAACCATATGTAATGTGGTTATGGGAGGCTGGGATACTGATAGTAACGGTGCCACAGCAGGCTCCATTGTAGGTATTATTAATGGTGCCACGGCATTGCCTAATAAATGGATCGACCCACTGAATAATCGTATTCGCTCTAGTTTGGGAGGATTTGATAATGCCCAATTTACTGATTTAGCCACTAGAACTGTTGCTGTCATACAAAGTTCATCGAACCAAAAATCAAATGCTGCTGTTAGTCAGGTAGATGATTTTTAACCGCTAATACTGCTTTTAACGACTGTTTCTAACAATAATTGGGTTATTGACTACGCAATCTGCTTTGTGGATAGCTGTGGTCAATAGCTATCTGGGGACCCAAGTTAATTATAAAGAAACAAAAAGTATGGTTTGAAGATAGAATAGAACTATTTTGTTAATCCTAAAAATAACTTAAATTGCCCCCCTAGTACTTGTTCTATAAAGTTTTGAATGAAAATGTAAATTCTCAATTGTTAACATTTGCAACAAACAAAACAAAACAAATATATCTTTTTAGTTAATCAATAGAGGGTAATTATGCGTAGTAAGCTTTTTGTTCCTGGTATCCGCCCTGAATTATTTAGTAAGGCATTAGCCGGGCCTGCCGACGCCATTTCTATAGATTTGGAAGACTCGGTAGTTGCTAGCCAAAAAGCCCAAGCACGGCATATCATCAGCGAATTTTTGCTGTCCGCGGAAGTTGCTACCTGCCTCAAAACTATTATTGTTAGATGCAACGGAATTTATACTAGTCATTTTAAAGATGATCTAGCGGCCGTTATTCGCCCTAACCTAAGCATGCTCAATTTACCTAAAATTGAATCAGCCAAAGATGTCTTGGCTGCGGTTTCCTTGATTGAAAAAATCGAACGGGAAAACGCTATTGTTAACCCCATTCCTTTACTCGTTAACATCGAGACCGCCAAAGGACTACGTAACGTAATAGAAATCTGCGGCGCCCATAAAAGAGTCGCTGGACTGCAATTAGGCTTGAATGACTTATTTGATTCAGCTGGGATCGATCGAGATGATAACGCCAGTGTGCATGCTGTAATGCTAACGCTTCGGCTAGCAGCCTGCGAAGCCGGTATCAAGGTTTATGATGGTGCATTTCCCGATATTAACAACATGCAAGGGTTTCAAACTGAGGTAGAAATGGCACGTCGCTTGGGATATAGCGGCAAAAGTTGCATACATCCTAATCAAGTCGCGACAGTTAATCGACTGTTTATCCCAGCAGCAGAAGATGTTGCCTTGGCAGAGCAGATTGTTGAAGCGGCTGATAAAGCTGAAAGTAAAGGTGTCGGGGTTTTTACTGTTGCTGGAAAAATGATTGATCTTCCTTCTATCCAGCGGGCTAAATCAGTACTTGCAGAATATAGGCACTACATAAACACCCAAACAACGGCTTAATCGACTTAATGGTAAGAATTTCAGGATGTACAAAATGAACCAAATTATGCCCAATAACAGTAAAGTGTCAGGTCATCGATCTACTCTCTTTTCTATTACTCTAAAGCCATTTTTAGCCTTGGTTTTGATTCTAATGATAAGTCTTGGAGTTAAGGCTGAAAATCTGGTTGCTGTGAGTACCGAAGATGTCAAACCTTTGCCTGGCGATGTTGCTGTAGCAAAAATTTGGACATATCAACAAAACTTGGTAGCAGTTGATAGTCGCGACAATATTTGGAGTTTTGATCAAACAACGGATAAATGGGACAAAAAAGAAATACCTTTTCGAGGCATAGTGAAAGGGACGGCAATTAGCGCTGATAGTACTTATTTGCTGATGGCAGACCCGTCAACAGGCTGGATAAATAGAGTTGAATCTTTTGGATCCTCTGAACAACCTCAGGGTTATTCAATGCCTATGTTACCCGAACCATTTAAATTCGCTGCTGCAAGCATCTTGGATGAAAAGCTATTTATTGTGGGCACATCTGCACAAGGTGCTTCGAAAATGTTGGCTCTGGATTTATCGTCAGATAATGCCGAATGGCAAAACTATCCTGTTTGGTCTGGAGATGGAGGAGTTGTTACATCAGTCATTGCTCAAACAGATAGGTTACAAGTTACCTTAAAGCATGAGGCAAGTACTGAAGAGCAAATGTGGCAATGGTTACCCAAAGACGGTTGGCAGCAACGCAGTACATTACAGGGTAATGTGATTGAAGGAACTGCTCGTTCTATGGGACAAGGACATGCGCTTTATCTGGTAACCAGTGCGGATGGTTCCAGCGTAAAAGTAATGAGCTTTCAAACGATAACTGGCGCATGGGCTGAACTGGAACGTTGGGATAATCATGGCACCTTGTCCGGTACTGGATGGAAAAAAGGAATACTGTGGGTCGCATCAGCAAATGACCAGAACGGCACACAACTAGGACTGGCGGAAGTGCAGTCTAGACAAAATTTATTATCGCTGACGGATTGGGTCATCTTAGTGGTTTACCTGATTGCGATGTTGGGTATGGGTTTATATTTTTATCTGCAACAAGGACAGTCATCAGAATCCAACTTTTTCCTTGGTGGTCGCTCAATTCCGTTTTGGGCTGCAGGAATAAGTATTTACGCTTCGAATGCCAGTTCTATTAGTTATATTGCTGTTCCCGCTAAAGCTTTTGCTACTAATTGGCAATATTTGATGAGCAATATGATCCTCGTACTTGGATTAATATTTGTTGCTGTGTGGATAGTGCCATTATTGCGTCGACTCAATTTAATATCTGTATTTCATTATTTGGAAACCCGCTTCCATCCGTCTATTCGTGTGATCTCGAGCATTTTATTTATTGTGTTCCAGTTGGGCGGCAGAATGACGGTTATTTTATATTTACCTTCATTGGCATTATCCACTGTTACTGGGCTAGATATAACGATGTGTATACTTGTTATGGGCTTTGTGACCATATGTTATACGGTATTAGGTGGCATGAAAGCCGTTATTTGGACTGATGTTTTACAATTGTTTGTTATGTTTGGCGGCACTATTTTTGCCATTGTTTTTATCTTAATGAAACTTGACGGCGGCACTACAGAGTTTATTTCCAGCGCCTTAGCAGATGACAAGTTCAAAATGGTTGATTTTAGTTTCAATCTAACTGACGCAACAATATGGGGATTCTTGTTTCTGGTCTTTTTCGACACTGTGCTCACTTTCCCTAAAGACCAAGTACTAATGCAGCGGGTATTTTCGACATCTTCCGCTAAAGAAGCAGGACGCTCGATGTGGACGTTTTCGGCGATAGTAATACCAGGTAGTGCAATGTTTTATTTGATTGGTACTGCTCTCTATGTCTTTTATCAAGCTAACCCTGGACGAATGGATCCTTCGTTGTCTCTTGACGCAACCTTCCCGTTATTTATTTCCGCGGAACTGCCAGTCGGCGTTACCGGCTTGATCATCGCCGGTATATTTGCCGCCGCAATGTCCACCCTGTCCAGTATTTTGAATAGTGTGGCGACAGTATCAACTGTGGATTTTTATGAGAAATGGTTCAAAACCAGCGATGAAAAAACCAATCTCCGCTTTGCAGAAATTGTGACTGTGGTTGCTGGCTTAATTGGTATTGCTTTAGCGCTGTTGTTGGCTAGTTATAATGTTAACTCTTTACTCGATGTGGCACTTGAACTTTGGGGCTTATTAGGTGGTGGATTCGCTGGTGCTTACACTTTGGGTATGTTTACTAAGCGTGCAAATTGGCAAGGCGTTATTGTTGGGGTAACGGCTAGTTTCATTGTGACCTTTATGGCTTGGACAGTTGATCTTGTGCACCCCTATTTTTATATGCCTCTTTCAGTCTTCGTTTGCATTGTTGTTGGATATGCTGCTAGTTGGTTTTTCCCCGCCCCTGAACGTCTAGATGGATTAACCATTTATGCGGATCAAGCAGAAACTAAAGTTCAGGCTGCGGACCAATAAGTGAGCTCCACAGGTTATTTTTACAGAGTATTTTTTGTGATGGGGATATAAGTGGATACTAAGTTTCTTAAAACCTTCGTTACTGTTGTAGATTGCGGCTCAATGGCTGCAGCTGCCAGACAGCTTAATCTTACCCCGGCTGGTGTGGCGCAACAGATCCGCACCTTAGAACGTCAGATTGAAGCGCCATTGATAAGGCGAGCAGGGCGCACGGTAACTGTGACTGAAGCAGGAGTTCGAATACTTGAACGCACTCGCGATGTAATACAAAACGTTGCCGAACTACGTACTATGGCAATTGATGACTCGGTCGGTGGTGAACTTAAGTTAGGCGCATGTAACACAGCATTAACGGGAATTTTGCCAGACATATTAGCTAGTGTAGTTGCTGACTTTCCACAGATTGGGGTCACCATTCAGCCTGGTTTATCTATTGACTTACACCGTGCAGTTGAAAATGGTCAGCTAGATGCCGCGTTTGTATTGCAAGCACCGTTTACACTTTCCAAAACTTGTTGCTGGCACCTGCTTCGAGAGGAGCCTTTAATTGTATTAGCCCCTGAGAGCATGAAGAACTGTGATCCTCATGAATTGCTTACTACCCAGCCTTTCATCCGTTATGACCGAAATTTGTGGGGTGGAAACTTGGCAGATCAATACCTCAATCAAGTAGGGATTTCACCAAATGAACGTTGCGAAATAGCAGCGCTCAATGCGATTGCCGTTATGGTGGATCGGGGATTAGGAGTTTCACTTGTACCTGATTGGGCCAAACCATGGCCGGAGGGCTTAAATCTTACGCGGATTTCACTGCCTATCACATTTGAGCCTAGAAGAATTGGAGTGGTTTGGTCGCGCTCTTCGATTAGAAGTCGACTGTTAGAAGCTTTTATTCAAGAAATTAAAAAAGCTAATTATGGTCGGATTTGAGCTTTCGCCTCTGAGGAAAAATCAATCCAAAACTCCGTGTGTCAGAATCGTAAATCAATGGTTAGTTGCGGTTCAACTAATAACATTTTCCAAACCTATTCTAAAGATAAAATGAAATGAAAAATTCTCAAATTGATAGCTTAGTTCCCCCCGTCAAAGTGGTTGTTGTTGGCAGTGTTAATTGCGATTTAACGACCTACCTAACTGATTTTCCTTTAAAAAATCAAACGGTAATGGCCAAAAAATCTATTTTATCTATTGGTGGGAAAGGGGTTAATCAAGCCATTGCAGCGGCTAAAGATGGCGCAAATGTAAGTTTCATCGGATGTGTAGGGGATGATCTATTTGCCAGCAATGCGCTTAATTATTTGCACTCACATCAAATCAATACCGACAATATTCGTGCTATTAAAAATGAATCCACAGGCACTGCTTCAATTTTGGTGACTGATCAGCGAGAGAATATTATTGCTGTTGCGCCGGGAGCCAATTGGCTGCTAACTGTTGAAGATGTTTACAATTCAGAAGCGCTAATTCGTGAGGCAGATGTAGTTATTGTTCAGTTGGAAATACCAGCTGAAGTGGTGAAAGTTGCTTTGGAACTTTCTCGAAAACACCATGTTTTATCCGTACTTAATCCCGCACCGGCTGCCGACTATGCAAAATCTTTATATTCACTTGCCGATATTGTTACGCCTAACGAAACTGAGGCGGCTGAGCTAACTGGTATTGAAGTTAAGGATAACGATAGTGTTATTGAAGCCGCGAATATTATGTTGTCCGAAGGGGTTAAACAGGTCGTTATTACATTGGGAGAAAGAGGAAGTTACGTAGCGTCTGACGAGATCCAGCAATTTATTCCACCGTTTTTAGTAGAAGCTCTCGATCCAACCGGCGCGGGGGATGTATTTAATGGCGTTTTAGCGGTAGCAAGAGCGCGAAAACAGCCCTTCATTGACGCCGTGGTACGTGCTTCAGCAGCTGCAGCGTTGTCTGTCATTAAACCTTTAGCACAAGATGCTGCCCCTGATCACCAACAGATTAATCAATTTCTGCAACTTAACGCAACTACTTCAACACAGCCGTAGCATGGAGGGATAACGCTAAAAAAAATTAATGACAGTAATGAATTGCGATATCGCTGCTTACTAAATAAGCGATGACTTGTTAAAAAACAAATCAAATGAATGCAGTTTTACGTTTGATCAAAACACATTGGAACAGCTGGAAACATATTATTTTGGATGTTTTAGCTGCTACCTACCCTAGACAATTAACCCCTTTTAAATGATGGATTTGGAGAAAAATATGCTGAGCTTTGTAGATAGAGTAAAAGGAGTGATTTATGGCACTGCGTTTGGTGATGCCATTGGCGCCACTATTGAAAAGCTTACTTACGAGCAAATTTTAGAAAAGTACGGCAGGGTGGAAACCATATTAATGCCTTGGCATAAGGCAGATTGGTCGGCTTCTATGCGTAATAATCGTCAACGAGGTTACGGCATTATCACCGATGATACCTTAATGACCATCGCCCTAATGAATATTTATAACGATGTGAAACGTCCACTCGATGCGTGGGATATGGCTGATGGAATGGTAAAAGAAATAGCATTTAAGAAAACCTATATTCCAGAATTAGGTAGAGAAGATCATATTATCGAGCGTTTGTTTTACCCTGAAAAATGGATTTTTCAACGTCATGCACTCGCTAATTGTGAACCACGAGAAGGTGGGATCGGCAATATGATAAATTGTGGTGCCGCCATGTATATTGCTCCTATTGGGATAGTGAACGCTTGCAATCCAAAGGCTGCGTATGATGAGGCTATTAATTTTGCCAGTGGCCATCAAGCTAGTTATGGACTAGAAGCAGCAGGTGTATTAGCCGCTTGTGTTGCTAAAGCATTTGAACCTGGCGTTGTTATTGAAGACATAGTCGCAACAGCTTTATCGCTGGCGAAGGATGGCACTAAGATGGCTATACAGGATATGTGCGAGAAAGCGCGACAACTGAAAAGTCAAAAAGATGATCATGCATTAGTGGTCGCTGAATTCCAAAAAACAATTTTGCCGTATTCACCTATGGCTGATGATGTCAGCCGAAAAATCGAAAAGATAGGTGTGCCGTCAAATCATTACGTACCAAGTCGACTGTTCGCTATTGAAGAATTACCTTTTGCACTTGCCTACGCGGTATTACATGACGGTGACTTTAGACAGACCATTATTGGTGGTATTAACTCTGGACGAGACACGGATTCCATTGGTGTTATGGCTGGTGTGATTTTAGGTGCAATGTATGGGCACAAATATATAAATGATGAAGAGTTAGAAGTGTTAACTGAAACAAACAAAATACCATTCCAAAACATTGCCGAACAGTTTTCGGAAACTGCACGGAATATGATTGAGAATAATTCAAAAATGGAACGACATAAACAAGAACTGCTAACAAGCATAATGAAATAACGACTCATTAATCTCGGTTCTTCAGTGTCGAGTTTTTCTTCTGAAATCTCACGTTTTTTTAAAAATATGTCTACTTGGCAGGTGTTTTAATGTTTATAGCTTTATTGGCAATAATTATTGGTCTTAGTTTATTGGTATGGAGTGCCGATCGTTTTGTTGATGGAGCTGCTATTTTAGCAAAACACTTTAAACTACCCCCATTACTTATAGGTATCGTCATCCTTGGTTTTGGGACGTCTGCGCCAGAAATGGTGGTTTCTGCTATGGCTGCAATTGATGGTATTCCAGGACTCGCATTGGGAAATGCAATAGGTTCAAATATTACCAATATTAGCCTTGTCTTGGGGATAACAGCAGTCTTGTGTCCTATCACTATTCATTCAAAAATTATAAAAAATGAATTGCCGCTTTTAATATTTATAATGCTATTTTCTGGGTATGTATTTTTTGATGGTGTTTTATCAACTTTTGATGCCTATTTATTACTCACTGGATTTGTACTGGTAATAATATGGTCAGTTACTGCTGCTCTGGGGCATCGTTCTGACGCTTCAAACTCGGAGTGTTGCGATGATCAGCCGTCAACTCCAATACTTCTTAGACGTGAAATAATCTGGCTTATCGTTGGTTTAATCGTACTTATAGCTAGTTCACGATTACTTTTATGGGGGGCTGTTGAAATTGTTTCAGCTCTTGGGGTTAGTGACCTAGTTATTGGACTTACGATTGTTGCTGTTGGGACTTCATTGCCAGAATTAACTACTACTATTGCTGCCGTTCGCAAAGGTAATCACGACATCGCTATTGGTAATCTCATCGGTTCAAATATGTTCAATATTCTTGGGGTTGTTGGTCTTACCGGTGCAATTGCGCCGATAACATCGATTCCTGCGGAGGTCATGAGCCGTGACTGGCCAGTCATGTTTGCTTTGACTCTAATATTACTTGTAATGGTATTTGGATTTGGCAAGAGGAGCCGGATCTTTAGAAAAGAAGGTATTTTCTTGCTAGCTATTTATTGCTCTTATAATGGCTATTTGATCTACGATGCACTTGGAATAAAATAAAATACTTTAATCCCAACTCGGTTTAAACAAGAACGATTGAATTGCGCTCTACAGCAGTTAAATTAAGAGTGGTTTATTCTCTTTTAGGCAATAAGCCACTAACACGGCTAATAAATTCAATATCAAACCATTAATACAGTAATGTTTTGAGTGTTATATATTCGAAATAGTTTTAATTGGTGGTTAGTTGTTTCAGAAATATAACGCTTTGAAAGCATAGCTTTATCCCATTAATAGATTGTCTTTTCTTAGACATGCTGCTTGGTTACAGTCGCCCTCATTACAGGACGACTGCATAGACTGTCATGGTAAATGTTATTACTTTAAAATAGCCACTAATTCATTTAAGTCTTTAACTAAATAGTCAGGCTTAGGGGCAAGTGGATACAGGGCTTTCCCTGGGCGGGCAATAAAAGCGGTTTGCATACCGGCAGCTTTAGCCCCAGCAATATCCCAACCGTGTGCAGCGACCATTAGAGCTTCTTCTGGTTTAACTCCGAGTTTTTTTAAAGCCCACTCATAGGCTCGTAGATCGGGTTTGTATACTTTTATATCTTCAATGCTCATTCGTTCATCAAAGTATTCAGTTAACCCTGCATTGGCAAACTGGGTTTTCACGCCTGCGTTAGATGAGTTAGTTAAACTAACTACTTTATATCCTAAGGATTTTAAGGCTGACAAACCTGTCTTAACATCTGGATGTGCAGGAAGTGATAACAGCGGTGTTTTAATAGCGGTGACTGCTTGTTCTTGAGTGATCTTTATTCCCTCATTTTGGGCAACCATCATCAGTGCTGCTACGCCAATTTTACCAAAATCCTGATAGTCACCTGTTACTGTGGTGACCAAAGAATGATGCAGCATAGTAGAAAACCATAAGGCTGTAAGATCTTCATTGCCATTTAAGGTTTTACCGATAGAGCTGCGCATGGTGTCCAGGTCTAATAAGGTTTCGTTTACGTCAAAAACGATTACCTTAGGTTTTGGTGCGGCTTGAGTCATAAATTGTGCTCCAAATAAAAAAATAATAATACTAGTAATAGTTAAAAAACGATTTCGTTTTATAAAGTGCATGGGTCTCTCGTTGTTAGTTAAAATAAACATTCTTTGGCAGTTAATACGGATATTAATGCTGTTAGGTTATGGCAGCTTTGTATTTATCAAAACTAGCATATGTTGCAGTTGAAAATGACAGGTTTACAGGCTGAAAATCACTAGCAGGTTTTTTAACCTGTCATAATTAAATTTACATCAGGCAATGCAACAGACCGTGTAAGTTGAAATTGATTACAACAAATATTTATTTACCTATATGGATATCCTGAATGAGACGCACAGGTTTTGCTTTGAATAAAGCGAAGACAGGTTCTTCAATTATCAAAATATCCATTGTTATTCACTTGAAATCACAATAATTAATAAGGTGAAAGCTTCCTATTTAATGGAGACAAAAAATGAAACTCTATTTTTAACTTTCTTCACACATTGATGGATTGTTTTTACATAAACTATCCATTACCTGTGCCGTTTCAAGCTCCACATTTCGGCTAATAATCCGTTTGAAATGCTCCCTTAGCCATATTAACCCTTGGTCTCTATCTTGTCGTTTGTGCCAAATTGTGGAAACTTGTTGGGGCATTAATTCTATAGGTGGTTTGGTGGCTGAAATTTCTCCAGCAATTATCTCTTTGGCTACCGCAGAAATTGGGATCACGCATATCAAATCACTGCGCTTGATTAAATTGGCAACTGAGGAAAAATGATTAACACTAACAGCAACCCGTCTGGATAATCCGTGTTGTAGCAAAACCTGATCGGTATATCCGGTGATATCCCCCGACAATGACACCAGAAGATGATCCGCCGCTGCAAATTCTTCTAAACTTAGATCCGCTTTTGCCAATGGATGATCATGATTCATAATGCAAACATAAGTAGGTGAAAACAAATATTCGGCTCTAAATGTATTTGAAATAACGCCTGTAGTGCCAACTACCATATCAACTTCTGCATCTTCCAAAAC